>Ga0185342_1001219_pt1 | contig 10988 bp, 7 predicted proteins | sample ConPoolayeEmetaG_FD_128045 | JGI IMG/M metagenome (GOLD analysis project Ga0185342, IMG submission 128045) | Hot spring microbial mat communities from California, USA to study Microbial Dark Matter (Phase II) - Cone Pool mat layer E metaG... ...
CCTTCCCGGGCCGACAGGGCTGGACGACCTGCGGACGCTGGCGGTAGCGCGCCTACTTCTGGACAACTTCCCGCACATCAAGGCTTTCTGGCCGATGCTGTCGCCGAAGCTTGCGCAACTGGCGCTTAACTGGGGCGTGGACGACTTCGATGGCACCGTGGTCTGGTACGACGTCACGCGACGTGAAGGCCGGGGCAGCAACCGCCAGGAGCTGACCGTTGATCAGATCCGCCGACTGATTCTCGAAGCGGGCTGCGAGCCGGTTGAGCGTGACGCTCTCTACCGGCCCGTCGTGCGCGAGGCGGCCACGGCGGGCCACTGACCAAGCGCGATGCGGTTCCGGCCGGGCCGCGAGTACAATTGTGCGGGGTGTTGGCGCAGGAGGACTCCTATGTTTCGCCACGTGACCGTGCTGGTGTGCTGCGGGTTGTTCGGGAGCGTCGCGCAGGCGCAGGCGCGGGGGATCCAGTGGCGGACGGACGTGCCGGCGGCGATTCAGAGCGCCCAGCAGACGCGGCTGCCGCTGATGTTCTGGATCCTCGGACGGAACGAGGACCGTGACAACAACCTTGAAAACGAACAGAAGCGGGCGTTTGCCGACCCGCTGGTACTGCGTCGGGCGCAGCGGTTTATCACCGCGCGCCTGTCGCGCAGTGTTCACCGCGACATACTGGAGCAGCTCGGGGTCTCACCGAGCACGACGCTGGAAGTCGCCTTCGTCACGCCGGAGGGAAAACTGATCGACAAACTGTCCGCCAGCGGCGTAGCCCGCCCACAGTCACTTGCCGAAAAGATGCGACTGGTGTTCAACGTCTACCGTCAGCAGCTTTTTACCGGTCAGCTTCAGCCGCTGCTGGAAAAGCCGGAGGCTTCATTCGAAGAGGTCCGCGACGCGCTGGAGACGATCCGAAATCTCAACATCACTGCCGCGGACGGCGTTCTTATCCGGCTGCTGGAGCGGCCGGGGCTGGATAAGCGTCTTTTGCAGCCCTGCCTTGAGACGCTGGCGAGCCTGTCGACCAAAGCCGCGGTGGACAAGCTGGTCGAACTGACGGATAAGGGGAACCTGCAGGCCGGCGCTGCTCTTGGCCAGTGTACGCCTGCCGGGGCCGAGCACATGCTTTCTCACCTGGTCGACAAAGAAGGGGGTGTTCGGCTGGAGGTGTACGATGCACTAGTCAAGGTGTGCGATATCAAGTCGCGCAAGGTGCCGCGCTGGTGGGAGCGGGCCGAGCCGACCCAGCGGCAGAAGGAGGTTGACCGCGTGAGCGAGCTGGTTCGGCAGGCCGCCAGCGCCTGGAAGGAAGAGAATGACGAATAGCGTCGTCGACCTGCGAAGCGACACCGTGACGCGGCCCTCGGCGGGCATGCGGGCGGCGCTGGCGGCAGCAGCAATCTACGCCCTGGCTAGCCCGCACATCACCCGCTACAAGAGATTTGCGCAATGGATAAACCGTTGAAATCCTATCTTCACTCTATTGCACAGCTCACCCAGCGAGGCGACGCCCGCGAGGAGAGTTACTACCCTGCCCTGAAGGAACTGCTGGAAGCCCTCGCCGAGGCGCAGGGGAGAGCCGTTCAAGTCACCGTCCTCCCCAAGCCGACCGAGGCCGGTAACCCCGATTTCCGCGTCTGGGACGGCTCGCATCAGGTCATCGGCTACATTGAGGCCAAACCGCCAGGGGCCAAACTGGACGTTCTTGAGAACTCGGAGCAACTCCAGCGTTACCGGCGCACCTTCCCCAATCTCATCCTGACCGACTTCTACGAGTTCCGGCTGTACCGCAACGACACGCTGGTGCAGAGTGCTTTGCTCGCGCGATCCTTCATCGCCCAAGCGCTGAGGACCAGGCCGCCCGCCGAACAAGTCGAGGCTGTGAAGCGCCTGTTCGACACTTTCTTCTCCTTTGCCCTGCCGTCCTGCTTCACTGCCGAAGGCCTGGCCCGTGAGCTGGCGCGGCGCACGCGCTTCTTGCGCGACGAGGTCATCCGCCCCGAACTGGCCCAACAGCAAAAGGACATCTACGGCTTCTACGAGGCTTTCCAGAAGTACCTCATCGCCGGCCTCACTGAAGCGCAATTTGCCGACCTCTATGCTCAGACGATTACCTATGGCCTTTTCGCTGCTCGCACCCGCGCCCAGAACTCTTTCAACCGGCGGATGGCGCACGACCTCATCCCCTCCACCATCGGGATCCTGCGCGATGTCTTCCGCTTCATCTCGCTGGGCAAGCCCTCGGCTCAAATGGAAGTCATCGTGGACGATATTGCTGCCGTGCTGAGCGCCGCCGATGTGCAGGCGATCCTGGAACAGTACTACAGGCAGGGCAAGGGCGATGACCCCATCCTGCACTTTTACGAGACTTTCCTGGCCGAATATGACCCCGAAACCCGCGAGCGTCGCGGCGTCTATTATACCCCCCAACCGGTCGTGCGCTACATTGTCCGCGCCGTGCATGACGTGCTGAAGACACGGTTTGGCCTCGCCGACGGATTGGCCGATTTTCAGGTCACCGTGCTGGACCCCGCAGCCGGCACGCTGACCTTCCCCGCCGAGGCCATCCACGTTGCTTTTGAGGAGTTCACGGGCAAATACGGCCAAGGGGCCAAAGCAACCTTTTTGCGCTCCCACATCCTCCCGCACTTCTACGCCCTCGAGCTGCTCATGGCGCCCTATGCCATTGGTCACATGAAGATCGCCTTGCTGCTCAAAGCGTTGGGCATCCCGCTAGGAAACGGGGAACGCTTCCAGTTCTACCTGACCAACACCTTAGAGATGGAGGACCTCCAGCAAATCGGCATCCCTGGCCTCTCTTCGCTCTCCGAGGAAAGCCACCACGCGGCCAAAGTCAAAAAGGACGAGCCGATTCTGGTGATACTGGGCAACCCGCCCTATTCGGGGCATTCGGCCAACCGAGGCCTTTGGACAAAGGAGCTTAAGACCGACCTAGACGGCGTGCAAAGCTATTACACCGTGGACGGCCAGCCGTTACGCGAGAAAAATCCCAAGTGGTTGCAGGATGATTACGTCAAGTTCGTACGCTTTGCCCAGTGGAAGATTCATAAGGCTCGGCGCGGCATCGTGGCGATGATTACTAATCACAGCTACTTGGATAACCCCACCTTCCGCGGCATGCGGCAGAGCCTGTCTAAGACCTTCGACGAAATCTACATCCTGGACCTGCACGGCAACAGCCTGAAGCGCGAAACGGCCCCCGACGGCGGCCCGGACGAAAACGTCTTCGACATCCGCCAGGGGGTGGCCATCGGGATTTTCGTCAAGCACAACGACCCCGCACAGCGCGGAGTCTATCACGCCGACCTCTATGGCGAGCGCGAGGAGAAGTACGCTTGGCTGGAAAGCCAGACCCTGCCAACAGCCGCTTATCAGGCTATCATTCCCGAATCGCCCTACTACTTCTTCACCCCGCGCCTGACACAAAATCTGGAAGCCTATCAGTCATGGCCGCCAATCACCGACATTTTCCCGGTCAGCAGCGTCGGTATCGTCACCGCGCGGGATGGCTTTGCCGTTGCCTTTGAGAGTACTGAGTTGCAAGACCGAATCCTGCAATTTCAAAACATGCAGGGCTTGCCCGATGGCGTGTTGGCGCAGGCCTACGGCCTGAAAGACAAGGCCGGTTGGTCGTTGGCCGGCGCCCGCAAGAAAGTTCAGGCTGATGCTCATGCGCTGAACAAAATTTACCCCATCCTGTACCGCCCTTTCGATGTACGTTACATCTTCTACCACGAAGCCGTCGTTGAACGCTGCCGCCCCGAAGTCATGCGCCACATGCTCGCCGGGGGAATTCTGGCACTTGTTACCACTCGCCAAGTAAAAGCAAGCGAAACTTGGCAACATTGCTTCGTCAGCAATCAAATACTGGAGTCGTGCTTAGTATCTAACCACACCAGCGAAATTGGTTACGCTTTTCCTCTCTACCTCTACCCCGCTGCCGAATCGCCGGACATGCTCCATCAGGTGCGCCGACCCAATTTGGCGGAGTGGCTCTTGCCCAAACTGAGCGCCGCCTACGGCTTCACCCCGACGCCCGAAGACGTGCTGCCCTACGTTTACGCGGTCCTCTACAGCCCCACCTACCGCCAAAAATACGCTCAGGAGCTGCGCGCAAGCTTCCCGCGCATCCCGTTCACCGCTGATGGCGACCTCTTCCGGCAGATGGCTGCCCTCGGGCAGCGCCTAATTGCGCTGCACTTGCTCGATAGCCCCGAGCTGGACCCCCCGGTAGCCAAATACCAGGGCACAGGGAGCAATGACACCGTCGAACGCGTGAAGTACGATGCCCCGGCCCGTCGTGTGTACATCAATACGGATAAGTACTTTGAGGGCGTTACGCCGGGAATGTGGGAGTACCAGATCGGCGGGTATCAGGTGCTGGCGAAGTACCTGAAGGACCGTAAGCGCCGGCGCCTGGACGAACCCGTGCGCTACATCCGCATCGCCACGGCCATTGCTCGTACCATGGAGATCCAGGAGCAGGTTAATGTGCTGTATCCACAGGTAGAAAGTAATGTTTTGACGGCCTGACCACTCGGCCCAGGCGACCCCTCGCTGCGCTCGGCGCGGCTGAGCTCGGTGGCGATCATGACGTCGGGCGGCTGGCGGAGGATCACGAAAACGCCCAGCGCCTGGCCCGGGGGCTGGCGGAAACCGAGGATATTGTGCTCGATCCGCGCGAGGTTGAGACGAACATCGTGACCTTCGAGCTTTGTGAAAAAATGCCGACCGCACGCGAGTTTGTCGAGCGGCTTCGACCGCACGGCGTGTGGATGCTGGCAACCGGTCTGCGCCAGGTCCGTGCAGTCACTCATCTGGACGTGTTTCGTGGCGGAGTCGATCGGGCGATCGCCGTGTGCCGGGCAGTGTGTCAGGAATTGGCCTAAAGGCGCTCGAGCGCTGCATCTTTCTGCTGCACGGCCGATAACGTTGCTCGCATGAAGTTTGCAACCCTTCACCGCTGGCCGCGATCGATCCGGGGTGCGATCGAATTGCAACGTCAGTTGGCAGAACGGGTGCAAATTACGCCGTTGCCAGGAGAGTTGCGCCTTATTGCCGGTGCAGACGTTGCGACCGTAGATGAGCCTTCTGGGGTCGGTCGGCATACGCCGGCACGGATCGTTGCGGGGGTTGTCGTCTGGGACGCAAAAGCTAGAGCCGTAGTCGAGCAGGTCGTGGTTTGCCGACGGACGCGGTTTCCGTATGTGCCGGGGCTGCTGAGTTTTCGCGAGTCGCCGGCGGTTCTGGCCGCGTTTGGCCGACTGCGCACGAGGCCGGAGGCGGTTTTGTGCGATGCACAGGGGCTTGCCCACCCGCGACGTTTCGGGCTGGCCTGCCATGTTGGACTTTGGCTGGGGTTGGCGACGGTGGGCTGCGCGAAGTCACGTCTGTGCGGTGACTATATGCCGCCGGGGCCGGAGCGCGGGTCGGTGAGTCCGCTGCTGCTCGACGGGGCGCCGGTCGGCGTAGTGCTGCGGACACGTGACAACGTCCAGCCGGTGTTCGTCAGTCCAGGGCATTTGTGCGACCTGGAGGGGGCCTGGCGGCTGGTGCTTGCGGCCTGCGGGTCCTACCGGCTGCCGGAGCCCATTCGGGCAGCCCATCAGCTCGTTACGCAGGAGGCTGCGCGTTTGAGAGATGTTCGCCGCAAGGCGGGCAGCGCTGGAGCTACAAGGGGGTTGGGTCGGGGCGATCGAACAATATAATGCTGGTAGCGGTGTGGGTGGTCGGGCCGCGCTGGGAGACTGGCAGACTCCTGTCAGTGTGGAATCGCGTTGTGGAGGCGAAGCGCATTATGAGTGCACAGGGCAGAGCCGGCGTTTTGTCAATATTGGCAACGGCGGTCATTGGTTTGTCGCCGACGGCACCGGCAGTGGAGTGGCGGACGCCGGACCCGCGGTACGTCCTGACGCTTGGAGAGCAAACGTTCGATCCTCTGGCGAATTTGCCGGCGGTGCCCGCAGGATTGGATGCGGTTCGTGAGGCCGGAGCGGATCTGCACCTGGTGCAGTTTGTCGGGCCGACGCGACAGGAGTGGCTCGACGCGCTGGAGGCCAGGGGCCTCAAGATCGTGCAATACGTTTATCCCCACGCATACATCGTCTGGGGTGAGTCGGCGCAGCGCGAGCTGGCCTTGTGTGATGCTGCGGTTCGTTGGGCCGGGCCGTTCTTGCCGGCTTATCGGTTGTTGCCGCGATATCGTGGCCTGGATTCTTCAGGCCTGACAGTACACGCGCTTGTGGTGCGGTTTGCTGGCGTGGAAGCGGTGGTGGCGGATATGGCGGCTCTGGGCGTGCGCGTCGGGCAGCGACACGTGCTCGACGAACGGTTCGAAGTCGTGGGGCTTGAGGCGGAAGGCGTGCCGCTGGAGGCGATTGTTTGCATTTCAGGCGTTTACACCGTACAGCCGGTACCCACCGATGGCGGATTGCGCGGAGAGATGAGTTGCCAGGTAAACGCTAACAACGTTAACCAGAACAATCAGGCCTTCCCGGGATACTCCGCCTGGCTGGCAGGCCTGGGCTTGAGCGGGTCCGAGGTGATAATCGCCAATGTAGACAGCGGCATCCAAAACAACCATCCGGATCTGGTAAGTCGCCTCGTACCTTGCACCGGCAGCACCTGTGGCGGCGCGACCAGCGGTGGCCACGGCACTCATACAGCAGGTATCATGGCGGCGGACGGCTCTTCCGGCGTGCGCGACGGCTACGGGTTTCTGCGCGGCCTGGGCGTTGCACCGGGCGCGAGCTTGGTCGAGCAGCTTTACAGCCCCTGGTACTCGCAGCCTGGCGGCATGCTGCTACTGATGACCGAGTCATACCGCAACGGGGCGTCGCTTTCGGGTAACAGTTGGGGGCCGGCGGGTACGCCGCGTGGATATGACAATCACACCATGCAGGTCGACATCGGCGTCCGCGATGCAGATCCCCAGGCGCCAGGAAACCAGCCGCTGACATTCGTGCTTTCCATCATGAACGGCAACGGCGGCACCAGTACTCAGGGGACTCCCGATGAGGCCAAGAACATCTTTACCATAGGCTCTACAAAAATGCAGACCAGTTCGGGGGCGCAGATTCTGGCGATCAATGATCTTTCGAGCAATACCGCGCACGGTCCGTGTCTGGACGGGCGCAAAATCCCGCATATGGTGGCTCCGGGCTGTTATGTTGACTCAACCACCACGACCAGCAGCCATACTCTGATGTGCGGTACCAGCATGGCCTCACCGCACGTCAGCGGAGCGGTGGCCCTTTTCATCGAGTATTACCGGAGCCGGCCGGAGTACAGTGCGGACCCCAGTCCGGCGCTGATCAAGGCGGCGTTCATCGCGGTTGCTCATGACCTGGCCGGACATCTCGACGCCGACGGCGGCGTGCTGGGACACCCCTTCGACAGCAAGCAGGGCTGGGGAAGGATGAACCTCGAAGCGGTTATTGATCCACAGTTACCCGTCCGCTACTTCGACAACCCGATAATTTTCAACAATGCCGGAGAGGAGTGGGTTCAGAATGTGGCCGCCGCAGATCCCAGCCAGCCGCTACGCATCATGCTCGTCTGGACGGACGCACCAGGACACGGCCTGGGAGGAAGCACCCCCGCCTGGAACAATAATCTTGATTTGGTGGTTTTTGACGGCGTTGATACCTATTTTGGCAACAACTTCGGCGCACAGGGCTGGTCGGTTCCCGGCGGGTCGGCGGATCACCGCAACAATACCGAAGGTGTTTTCATCGGGCCCAGCGCGTCGGGTGCGTACACCATTCGCGTTGTCGCCACCGATATCAATTCTGACGGCGTCCCAAACTATGGTGATGCCACCGACCAGGATTTTGCTTTGGTATGTTACAACTGCGCACTGGAGCCTGGTTTCACGCTGAGGGTCACGCCGACCGCGACAGCCGTTTGCGCGCCGCAATATGCGCAGTACCAGGTTGAAATCGGCCAGATCATGGGCTTCACTGACCCGGTGACGCTCAGTGTTTCAGGCAACCTAGGCGGAATGTCAGCACAGTTTGTGCCGAACCCGGTGATTCCGCCGGGCAGTAGTGTTCTCACGATAAGCGGTACCGACCAGGTGCCGGCGGGGACCTACAGCTTCCAGGTAAATGCCGTGTCGGGCAGTGTGTCGCGTTTTTCGAATGCTTCGGTGCGAGTAGACCGCGGTGTGCCGGCGGCGCCTGTGCTGAGCAGTCCGTCGGACGGCGCTACGCAGGTGCCGCTGCGACCGGTGCTGAGCTGGATGCCCGCCTCTGAAGCGGCGTACTACAGCTTGCAGGTTGCGCGGGATCCGCAGTTTTCAAACGTGATCTTGGCGGTCAGTGTGAGTGACAGTTCTTATCAAGTGCCGTCGGACCTGTTAGCGGGTACGATTTACTACTGGCGAGTGCGCGGCCATAATGCCTGCGGTCAGGGGCCCGACTCGCCGACCTGGCGCTTCACGACGCGCTACGTTCCGGCCGTTCTGCTCGTTGACGACGACGATAACAATCCCGACGTTCGCTCGTACTACGCCGACGCCCTAGCGGCGCTGGGCCAGGATTATGACCTGTGGAATACGAACAATTCGGACAATGAACCTTCGGCGGCGGTGCTTGCCCCGTATGGGGTCGTGATATGGTTTACCGGTGACGAGTGGGGTGGGGCCGCGGGGCCCGGGCCGGCAGGTGAGCAGGCGCTGACCGATTTTCTTAATCGCGGCAAGAACCTTTTTCTCAGTTCTCAAGACTATTACTACGACCGCGGCCTCACGAACTTCATGAGAAACTACTTGGGTGTTTCCAGCGTTACTAATGACGTTGCGCAAACTACGGTTTCCGGCGCGGGTTCGCTCTTCTCCGGTTACGGACCCTACAGCCTTAGCTATCCGTTCAGCAATTACAGTGATCGGGTGATTCCGGACGCCACTGCCGAGGTAGCGTTCACCGGCAACGCGGGCAACGCCGCGGTTGACAAGAGCACGCCGGTGTACCGGACGGCCTTCTTTGGTTTTCCGTTCGAGGCCATCAGCGGCACCGCCAACCGGAACGCGGTGTTGTCGCGCCTGTTGGAATGGTTCCGGCCCTTCGCGGACTGCAATGGTAACGGCTACGCCGACCACGTGGATATCTACAATGGGACGAGTCCCGACGCCAATAGCAACGGTATTCCGGATGAATGTGAGCATGTGGTTGGTGATCTGAACTGCGACGGCGCCGTTAATGCCTTCGACATTGATCCGTTCGTGCTGGCGCTGACTGACCCGCAGGGTTATCAGGCAGCCTATCCAAACTGCGCCATCGAACTGGCGGACGCTAACGCGGACGGCGTGGTCAACGGATTTGACGTTGACGCGCTCGTGGAACTCATCACCGGCGGTCTTGATTGAACGACCGGAGTCGGCGGCTTTGCGCTGTAGATGGTTCTGGTCTGGTATTCACTTCAAGGTGATAGCGGGTCGCAGCGGGGGACCAGAGTTTTTCTGAGAAGTGGTGGGAGCCACGGGCGATAAGCGCGCCGTGGGCGCCCCGGCTTCACCCGGCGCAGCAGGAAAGGTGCCTTTCTCGGACAAAGCTGCGGGGGCGGTTTGCGCCGCATCGCAGAGTTTTTCTGCTTGCTCAGTTTGCTGGCGCGATTTGCCTTTGGGGGAAACGTTTTGAATGCTCTCACCAGACGCGTCTGCGAGCCGCCACGAGCGGGCGCAGGGGTGCGTCAGTTGGTGGAGCGGCCCGCAAGGCCAGCTCGGGAATTGGCAGGTGGCTTAACCGGCGCCAGCCGGGTCCTCCGGAGAGGGAACGGGGAGGAGTTACGGGTGGCAAGGAGGCGTGGTTTCCGGCAGCTTGACTGCGTCTGAAAGGGAAAACACAAGGAGAAGGCAATGCTGGATCGCATCAAGAGTTTCTTCAAGAGTGAAGATGGCCCGACCGCGACCGAGTACGCCGTGATGCTGGCGCTGATCATCATCGTCTGCATTGCGGGGATTACGCTGCTCGGCAACACGGTCAACCAGGTTTTCAACACGGTTTCGGGTAACCTGCCGGACGGCAACCCGACGTGAGGACGCGCGGCGACGTCGTCGCGACTGAGGGCCACCGGACGGCGACGACCGCACGCCGCGGGACGTCGCCGTCCGGGCTTTCTGGTTTGCCGGCGCGGGCTGGCCGATAAGACCGGGAGGCTGCCGGGAGTCGGGAAGAGCTACACGCTGGGGCGGACACGAGAGCGAGGTTGCAAAAAGTGAACAGCCTGGGCTACTGGGAAACGACACTGGCGGTGCTGATTCCGGGGCTGATTTACGCCTCGTGGGTAGATTTTGCGCAGCGCCGCGTACCCAACTGGCTGAACGCGACACTGGCAGTTGCCGGCCTGGCAGCCCAGGCGGGTTTTTTCGGCTGGGTAGGGCTGGGTCGCGGTCTTATGGGCCTCGCAGTCGGCCTGGCAGTGCTGATTGTTCCGTGGCTGATTCACGGAATGGGTGCAGGTGATGTGAAGCTGATGGGCGCGATCGGCTGCTGGCTCGGACCATGGTTGACGTTGGTGAGCTTTGCGGTTGGCGCGATTCTCGGCGGCATCCTGGCACTAGTGATGGTTATCAGCACGGGCCGGACACTGCATGCTTTGGCGAACGTACAAACGATTCTGACGAAGCTGCGCCGCTGGGACACGGCTTTCAGTGAGTTTGCCGGCGCACGGACGTTCGGCGTGACCAGTCTGCTTCTGCCGTACGGTGTGCCGCTGTCGGCCGGGACGATCGTGGTGCTGCTGACGTTCTACATCGGAGGGTGGCTGTCGTGATCAGGCTGCGGGGAAAGAAGCGCGCGGGAGCCACCGTCGAAATGGCGGTGGTTACTCCACTTCTGGTGACCATACTTCTGGGAATCATCGAGTACGGCTGGGTGTTCTCGGTTCGCCAGGCTCTGGTGAGCGCCGCGCGCGAGGGTGCGCGGACGGCGGCGCTGCCGGCTTCCACTGAGGCGGACGTTCGGGCGAGTAT
>Ga0185342_1001221_pt1 | contig 10979 bp, 12 predicted proteins | sample ConPoolayeEmetaG_FD_128045 | JGI IMG/M metagenome (GOLD analysis project Ga0185342, IMG submission 128045) | Hot spring microbial mat communities from California, USA to study Microbial Dark Matter (Phase II) - Cone Pool mat layer E metaG... ...
TATGACTTTTTAGACAGTCCCATTTTATATTTGTTATTGTTTAACCGAATCGAGTTCTATTGTTAAATAATATTCTTGAAATTATAAGCTTTCTTAACTTCTTCAGGTTCAGGTTCCAAAATTTTTATCACTTCTTCTCTTGAAAGCTTAACTCTAATTGAATGATTTACTGCTTCGATATTGAACACAACCCATTTATCTTCATCAACATATTCAACATAACCTTCCATCCCCTCAAGCGGTCCGCTTATAACTCTCACTTTTGTTCCTTTATAAAGAGTTTCGTTTACTTTTAAGCCGTCTTGTTTATGCTCAACTATTTTTTTTACATATTCAATCTGTTCATCAGGAACAACTGCGATTCTGCCGTTAAATGAAATGCACCGGACAATTCCTTCAGTTTGCAAGACAGCTAATCTCCCCTTCTCATCAACATGAGCAAAAATGTAAGATTTAAATAATGGCTCTTCGATTAACTTTTTTCTATCGCTCCATTGTCGCCAGACTTTTATTAGCGGTAAGTAACTTTCAATTCCTTTTGCAATTAATTTTTGGTGAATTTTCTTTTCAAACCGTGACTTGGTATAAAATACATACCAGCGAACAATATCAACTGATTTCATATTTTTCCTTAAATGATTTTATTTCGATTAATTATTTGAGAACCAGTTGCAAATATATTTTAATGAACTTCTCTAATTCAAATTCATCTTTATATTTCTGGACTGAAAGAAGTGGTGAGTCACAACCTTTTATCATAGATGAAAGTCTAACTACATTCTCATGATACAATGCTAAAACAGGCTTTTTCAATTCGAATAGAGCATAAGCAATCTCAAATCCAACACCAAGGCTTGGACCTGATACTTCTGCAATCACCCCAGTTGAATCACTTAACCATTTTATATCTCTTCGATAAATTTCTTGGTCGGTCAAAACATAATTTGGTTTCAAATCAGATTCATACAAAGGATGAAATCCATTGTTCTTTACAATTTCAATTATCTTTTTATAATTTTCTTGATAAGTTAAATCACCACTAATTGGACCAGCACAATAAATTTTTTTGCTCATTGATTAACAATCCTTTCATAAAAATCTTCATATTGTTTGACAATCTTTTCTTTGTTAAAATGTTCAACTGCTCTTTTTCTTGCATTCTCAGAAAACTTCTTATACTTATTTGGATTTATCAATAAATCGATTGCATACTTTGCCATTCTTTCGACATCACCAATTTCAGCAATGTAGCCTGTTTCGTTATGAACAACTAATTCAGGTAAACCACCTATGCTCGTTGTAATTGTCGGTAAGCCACAAGCCATTGCTTCAAGTGCAGAAAGTCCAAAACTTTCAGATTGACTTGGCATAATGAAAAGGTCACCAGCATTCAAAATATCAATCACTGCTTCTTGTTTGCCGAGAAAGTAAACATCATTTTTAAGGTTTAATTCTCGAACCAACTTTTCGCATTCACTTCTCTCAGGTCCATCACCTGCAAGAATTAATTTAGATGGAATTTTTTGTTTTACCAGATTAAATATTCGAATAACATCAGGGACTCTTTTGACAGGGCGAAAATTAGAGATATGAACAAGAACCTTTTCACCATTTGGAGCGAAATGCGATTTGAAAACACAATTTTCTTTTGGTGTGTAAACTTCTGTATCAACAAAATTTGGAATAACTTCAATTTCCTTATTAATCTGATAATTAGTCAGAGTTTTTTCTTTTAAGAATTTTGAAACGGCTGTAACTCCATCACTCTTTTCAATCGAAAATTTTACAAGTGGAAGAAATGATGGTTCAAGTCCAACAAGCGTAATATCTGTTCCGTGAAGTGTTGTGATTATCTTAACTTTTCCCAATCCATTTTCTTGAAGAATTTGCTTTGCAAGAAATGCACTAACCGAATGGGGAATTGCATAATGAACATGAAACAAATCAATCATTTCATATTGACACACTTCAACCATTTTACTTGCGAGTGCAAGAGAGTAAAGAGGAAATTCAAACAACGGATAATTGCTCATCTCTACTTCGTGATAAAAAATATTTTCTTTCAATCTATCTAATCTCATGGGGATACCATAAGAAATGAAATGAACTTTATGTCCTTTCTCAGCTAATGCTTTCCCAAGTTCAGTAGCGACAACTCCACTTCCGCCGTAAGTTGGATAACAGGTAATTGCGATATTCATAATCTATTTTCTTTGTTAATTATCCAATCTTTCAAGAGACTCATTTGAAGAACATCATAATATTCTCCATCAATCTTAATTTCGTTTCTTAAAAGACCTTCAACTCGAAAACCGAGAGATTCATTAATTCTGATATTTTTAATATCTGTATTTATAGTTGTCAGATAAATTTTTTCGAGGTCTAGTGTGAAAAGTCCATATTCAATCCAGGCTTTGGTGGCCTCGTATCCATAACCTTTTCCCCTTTCCCTTGTTTCACCAATCAACTTTCTTAATTCCGCTTTACGATGAGATTCATCAATGTTCAGATAAGCTATCAAACCAATTGGAGTTTTATCTTTCAAACAAATAGTTCCTAACAAATTATTCTCTTCATCAAAAATTTCTTCGATTGTTTGATTCTGATTTTCAATTCTACTTAGTAAAAAGAATCTACCTTCTTTGTCTTCAAGCCACGATTTAATTAATTGTAAATCTTTTTTCGTTGTTTGTCTAATTATTAATCTTTCTGTTTCAATTGGTAATTTTTTGGACGAACTCTGTAAATAAATTTCGCTTTGTTCCTTTTTGGTAGTGTTAGATAAATATTGCATTGCTCCTTCTAGAAGGTAATTTGTAAATTTCAAATAGTCATTAAGAGTGAAACCATACTTTTGGGCTTGCTTTAGAAATGAAGCAGCTATTGTTTTAATTGTTTCATCGGAAATTTCTTTTTTCATCTTCAAAAAATCTTATTACCAAATAAAAATTAACATTAATTAAAGAGATTAGAAAATAAAGGAATTATTCTGAAAAATCGATTAGAATCTATCCAATCGAATTTTACTCATTATGGTAAAAACCTCGACTTGACAAAAATCAAATTTATAATTAAGTTAAATCAGATAAAATTATCTGAATTACTAATTTTATATATGAAATACGGAGATTATATTCTTTATAAACTAGTATCAACATTTAATAACCAAACAGAGGAGATAAAATGCGACCATTAATTTTAGTTTACATTTTTCTTATAAGTGGATTAATTATTCTACAATCCTGTGGTAAAGATAAGAATGATAAACCCGAGTTGAAAAATCAAACTGCTGAAATAGGTTCTGATTTAACTGAGTTTGAACTTGAAAATGGAATTGGGCCGATAAAAGAAAAACTTGAACTTGGTCCAATTGACCCAAAACTTGTCAAACGAGGCGAGGAAATCTGGAATCAAAAATGTATTGCCTGCCACAAACTTGATGAAAGATATGTTGGTCCTGCACAAAGGGATGTACTCAAAAGAAGAACACCAGAATTTGTTATGAATATGATTTTGAATCCTGAAGAAATGCAAAAACGACATCCCGAGGTTAGAAAACTTCTTGCTGAGTATTTGACTCCAATGACCAATCAAAACATAAATATTGAAGATGCTAGAGCTCTCCTTGAATTCTTCAGGGAGGTAGGTAAATAATTAACAAAAACAATAACTAATTAAAAGGAGAACTGATATGAAAAACATAAACACAAATAAGCTTATAATTATAAGCTTAGCAATCCTTTCTTTTATTGGAATTTATCTTGGATGTCAAACATCCAAAGATTTAGTTAGTGGCGATGTTGCACAGGCAGTTTATGTTACTCCCGGAAGTTATGATGAATTTTACTTATTCACTTCTGGTGGCTTCAATGGTCAGGTAGGTGTCTATGGTCTCCCATCGGGAAGACATTTCAAAACGATTTCTGTCTTTTCACAAAATCCCGAAACAGGTTATGGCTATAGCGAAGAAACAAAGCCAATGTTAATGACTTCTTATGGATTTATCCCATGGGATGATTCACATCATCCAATATTATCTTTAACTGATGGAGTCGCTGACGGAAGATTTTTATTTATCAACGGGAATAATACTCCAAGAGTTGCAAAGATAGATTTAAGAACATTTGAAACAACTGAAATAATAGAAATTCCAAACTCAGCTGGTAATCACGCTTCTCCATTTGTAACTGAAAATACAGAATATATTATTGCATCAACAAGATTTAGCGTTCCCGTTCCGAATGCTGATGTTTCGATTGCTTCTTACAAAGAAAATTTTAAAGGGACGATAAGCTTTATTTCTCTAAATCCAAAAACTGGAAAAATGAATCTGGAATTTCAAATAATCGTTCCGGGATTTAATTATGATTTAGCTCGTGCAGGTAAAGGTCCATCAAAGGATTGGTCATTCTTCACTTCATATAACACTGAACAAGCTAATACTCTTCTCGAGATTAACGCTTCCAAAAACGATAAAGATTTTATCGCTGCAGTTAATTGGAGACTTGCAGAAAAATATGTAAAGGAAGGAAAAGCAAAAAGGATGAGCACAGAATATTATCACAATGATTATGATGAGAAGAAACAAATGGCAACAAGCCATATCAAAAAAGAAGTGTTAGTACTTGAACCTAAAGATTGTCCGGGAATGATTTATTACTTACCTACTCCAAAATCTCCACACGGCGTTGATGTTGATCCTACTGGTGAATACATAGTCGCTGGTGGTAAACTCGCAACGGTCATTCCGGTTCACTCGTTCTCGAAGATGATAAAAGCCATCGAGGAAAAACAATTTGATGGTGAAATCGATGGTATTCCTATCTTGAAATATGATGCAGTGGTTGCTGGTGAAGTCCAGAATCCCGGGCTTGGGCCTCTCCATACTGAGTTTGACGGTAAAGGTTATGCATATACTTCCCATTTCGTATCTTCAGAAATTGTGAAATGGAAACTTGGAACTTGGGAAGTTGTAGATAGAATTCCAACCTATTATTCTATTGGTCACCTTTGCGTTCCCGGAGGGGATACTAAAAAACCCTGGGGCAAATATGTAGTTGCACTGAATAAAATCACAAAAGACAGATACTTGCCAACAGGTCCAGAATTAACTCAATCTGCTCAATTAATTGATATTAGTGGTGAGAAGATGAGATTATTGCTCGACTTCCCAACCGTTGGCGAACCACATTATGCTCAGGCAATTGCAGCAGATATCTTAATGAAGAATAGTGCAAAGATTTATAAGATTGAAGAAAACAATCATCCTTTTAAGACTAATAGCGAAAAAGATGCAAGAGTTGAAAGAAAAGGTAATGAAGTTCATGTTTATATGTCAGCAATTAGAAGTCACTTTGCACCAGATAATATTGAAGGAATTAAAGTCGGTGATAAAGTGTATTTCCATGTAACAAATCTTGAACAGGATTGGGATTTACCACACGGATTTGCAATTAAAGGCGCAACTAATGCAGAAATTTTAGTTATGCCCGGACAAACTAGAACACTTTTATGGGAGCCTAAAAAACCTGGTATTTATCCATTCTATTGCACCGATTTTTGTTCTGCTTTGCATCAAGAAATGCAAGGATATGTTAGAGTCTCGCCAGCAAATGCTAATGTGGCTTTGAGTTTCTATACTGGAAGCAGTTCAAAATAGATTTAAGAGAGTTTTGTATGGAGAAAGTAAAACAAAAACTAGTTGAAGCGATTGAATATCAAGATAATTCAATTGTAAGTAAGCAGATTATTAAAAAGCCAAACGGTAATGTAACTCTTTTTGCTTTTGATAAAGGCGAATCACTGGCTGAGCATACTTCTCCATACGAAGCTCTGGTTCTTATTCTTGAAGGGAAAATGGTAGTAACAGTTGGAGGGCAACAAAACAATTTGGCGGAAGGAGATTTCATTCTCCTTCCGCCAAATATTTCTCATGGTTTGGTCGCTGAGGAAAAAACTAAAATGTTATTAACAATGATTAAGTGAGAGAATAAAATGAATCCACTTTCAAAAAAAATTATTTTGATTAGTTCTTTGATTTTAGTTGGAGTTTACTTTTTTCCAATCTGGAATATAGATTTACAAGCACCACAATATCCTGAAGGACTTGGTTTAAGAATATGGATTAATCAAATAAATGGCGCTAAAGAATTTGATTTACAAAATATAAATGGATTAAATCATTATATCGGAATGAAGCCTATCAATCCCGATGAGATACCAGAACTAAAAATAATGCCTTTTATCATTGGATTTATGATTGCGTTTGGCTTATTTAATGCTTTCAAAGGAACTAAAAAAACAATTTATGCCTGGATTATTATTTTTATTCTACTCGGTGCAGTGGGATTATATGATTTTTATATCTGGGGATATAATTATGGACATAATCTTGACCCGAATGCGCCAATCAAAGTCCCTGGAATGACTTATCAACCACCGTTAATTGGTTCAAAACAACTTTTGAATATAAAAGCTATTTCTTTACCAGGGATTTCTTCTTATATAATTTTATTTTCAATTGCATTAAATATCGCTGCCTTAATTCTTGAAAAGAAAAAAGCTAATCAATTATGAATGTGAGGACATAATGAACCGAGTTGGAATAACATTTAACTTTTTAGTTTTCTTTCTTCCCTTAATTATGATTTCTTGTTCACCTAAACCTGAACCAATTAATTATGGTCAAGATATTTGTGAATTGTGCAAGATGAATATTACAGACAATAAATTTGCAGCAGAGATTGTCACAAAGAAAGGGAAGGTTCACAAGTTTGATTCAATTGAATGTCTTTTCAATTTTAAGAATGTGGAAATCGAAGTTGCGGAAATTCATTCAGAATGGGTCAATGATTTTGCCAATCCCGGCGAATTAATAAATCTCAAGAATGCTTTCTTCCTGCACTCCGATGTTTTTCGAAGTCCAATGGGATTAAATGTTCTTAGTTTCTCTTCAAAAGAAAAAAGAGATGAAATAAAAAATCAACACAGCGGAAAAGAGCTGACATACGACGAAGTTTTTAAGCTCGCTTTAAATGATGAAATGCATCACTAAAAATTAGGTATATATTTGATTGACAATTTTATCCGATGAGATAAAAAATTAATTAAGTAATAATGGTTTTAATCGATGTTTAGAACAATTTCAAAAATAAATCTTCTTTTTATTGTCATCTTACAATTAAATTTTTCCAACGCTCAGATAATTATTCAGCCAAATCAAAATTTAAAGGAGACAATTGAAAAATCTTTAACTAATTCAATACTAATTATAAAGCCTGGAATTTATAAAGTTGACAACATTCTAATTGAAAAACCCCTCACTATAATTGGAGAAAACTTACCAATTATTGAAGGTAATCAGAAGGATGAAGTTATCACCATTAAATCGAATAAAGTAAAAATTAGTGGATTGAGAATTTCCAATGCAGGAATCAGTTTTTTGAAAGAGAATGCTGGGATAAGAATTGAAGAGTCAAGTGATTGTTTAATTGAGAACAATATTCTAACAGATAATTTCTTTGGCATATATATCTCGAAATCGTTTAATTGTGTTGTTCGCAATAACAGGATAGAATCATTCAATAATTCGGAAACTACATCAGGCAATGGAATTCATCTTTGGTATAGTAAAGCAATTACAATTGAGAATAATGAAATTATAGGGCACAGAGATGGTATCTATTTCGAATTCGTGAGGAATTCACTTGTTATTAATAATTACAGCAGAAACAATTTGAGATATGGATTGCATTATATGTTTTCAGATAGTTGTTCGTATATAAAAAATACTTTCGAACAAAATGGTGCAGGCGTTGCAGTAATGTACACTCGAAATGTGACAATGAGAGAAAATAAATTTATAAACAATTGGGGTTCTGCTTCTTTTGGGGTTCTATTGAAAGATTTAAATGATTGTTTAATTGAAAAAAATATCTTCGAGAAAAATACAAATGGATTATATCTTGAAGGATGCAATCGAATAACGATACGAGAAAATAACTTTATCAACAACGGCTGGGCAATCAAATTGATGGCTAATTCGATGGATAATTTTTTCTTCGACAATAATTTCATTTCTAACTCGTTCGATGTTCTGACAAATAGTCGAAATAATTTCAATACTTTTTTGCGTAATTACTGGAGTAAATACAATGGCTTCGATTTAAATAAAGATGGTTTTGGTGATACCTTTTATCGCCCCGTAAAAATGTTTTCTATAATTGTTGAAAGAGAACAGGCTTCATTAGTTTTAATACACAGTCTTTTTATTGAAATTCTAAACATTGCTGAAAGTATACTCCCTTCATTAACTCCTAAAAATTTAATTGACAATCAACCAAGAATAAGTCCACTGAGAATCTGAATAAGAAAAAATATAATTAAAAAATTATGATTACTCTATCAAAGGTCATAAAACGATATGGCAGGTTAGAAGTATTAAAAGGAATTGACTTGAAATTCTCGAAAGGAAAAATTTCAGCAATAGTTGGACCTAATGGTTCAGGAAAAACAACAATCATCAAAATTATACTTGAACTTGTTAAACCTGACTATGGTAAAGTCTTTATAAATGATAAACCATTGAATGGCGATTTTCTTTACAGGGAAAAAATTGGTTATATGCCCCAAATTGCAAGCTTCCCAGAAAATTTATCTGTTCTCGAAGTTCTATCTATGATAAAAGATTTAAGAAATCGAACTGATAATCCAGAAGAAAATCTAATTCAGGAATTTGAACTAACAGGTGAATTAACAAAATCAATAAGAACATTATCTGGTGGAAATCGACAAAAATTAAGTGCAGTCATAGCGTTAATGTTTAACCCAGACATTTTAATTTTCGATGAACCTACAGCAGGACTTGACCCAGTCATCAATAGTCGTTTCAAAGAATTAATTAGAAATGAAAAGAACAAAGGCAAAACAATAATTCTCACATCACATATTATGAGCGAAGTTGAAGAACTTGCTGACGAAATAGTTTTTCTCCTTGATGGTAAAATTTATTACAAAGGTTCACTCGAAAATTTGTTAGTCGAACAAGGTGAAAAGAAACTAGAAAAAGCTGTTGCTAAAATCTTAAAAGAAAAAACAATCTGGAATTGAATGACTTTTAATAAAACTTTTATGTTGATTAACTAAAATTAATTGTATTTAATTATGATTACTAAAGAGATGAAGATTTCGGAAATTTTAGATAAATATCCAGACACTATAAAAATATTTATAAGCATTAGTCCACACTTTAAAAAGTTAGAGAACAAAATTTTGCGTAAAGCTTTAGCAAGTCGAGTTACACTCGAACAGGCAGCATCGATTGCCAGAGTTGAAATCAATCAATTACTTTTTGAATTAAACAAAACAATAAACGCCGATTTCAAAAATTATGTAGAAAACAAAAAAGCCAACGATACTCAACAATCCATAAACAAGTTAGAACCTGATTGGTTGAAAAACACACCGAAAGAAAAAATTATTGAATTAGATGTAAGACCAATACTCGATAAGGGACAAGACCCCTTCACTGACATTATGAAAAAAGTCAAAGAATTAAAAGATGATGAAATTCTCTTAATCATAAATTCGTTTGAACCAGTTCCTTTGTATTCTGTTCTTGGCAGAAAAGGATTTGAACATTACACAAATAAAGAAGGAAATATTTTCAAAGTTTACTTTTTAAGGCAAAAAAATTTTTATGAAGCGTCTCCAGTCCAAGACCAAAATTATAAACAACCAAGCTTGGTTGAATTTGAAGAAGTAATGGAAATTGATGTTCGCGATTTACTTCCACCTGAACCAATGATTAAAATACTTGAAACACTTTCACAAATCGATGAAAAAACTGTTCTTTTAGTTCATCATCATCGTGAACCTTTAATGCTCTATCCTAAACTTGAAGAAAGAGGGTATGAAGCCATTTCTCACAAGATTCATGAGAATTATTATAAAGTATTGATAACGAAAAAAAGAAATAAAAATGAATAACCAAAATTCAGTTGCAGGAATTTACTCACCGCCTTTTCGAATTGTCGTTAAATACTTTGTTGCAACGATATTATCTTTTATAGTTTTCAACTTAATGCTTTTGATTGATTACAAAAGTATTAGTGGTCATCATTTTCAACCAAAAATTTTATCAATCAATCACATACTTACCTTAGGCTTCATTACAATGATAATTTTTGGAGCAATGTTTCATCTTGTTCCTGTTGTTCTGGAAGTAAAACTTTTCAGCACTATACTCGCAGAAATCCAATTCTGGATTTATACAGCTGGTACAATTTTACTTGCTTATAAATTTTACTTTTTCACTTCAAGTTTAAGTTTTGAATTCCCAGCAATTTTGCTTTCTCTTGCAATGACCATTTTTGCAATTAATATTTCAATTACAATGACTAGAGTTAAAAAATGGAACATCACTGGAACTTATCTTGCTTCAGCTTTATTCTGGTTATTGATTACCGCTCTTGCTGGTTATTTACTCTCAAAAAACCTTGAAATCCCTTTTATCAAAATCAATCATCTTCAATACTTAAAACTTCATGCTATCACTGCTTTCATTGGTTGGGTTTCAATGGTTGTGATGGGTGTAAGTTTCAAACTAATTCCAATGTTCACATTATCTCACGGTTATAAATTGAATTTAGCTAAGTGGACATTTTTTCTCGTGAATATTGGATTACTCGGAATTAACTGGATTATGCATTATCCAGAAACAGGAATATATACCTTAATTTTTGGACTTTTAATTTTTGTTGGAATAGTTCTCTACTTTATTCAAATTTTTATCATTTTCAAAAAAAGAATCAGAAAAAGGCTGGATATCGGTTTGAAATTTTCAGCATTTGCATTTATAGTAATGGGCATTTCCGCACTTCTTAATTTTTCATTTTTATTTTATGATTATGAAAGCATAAAAAACTTAACTCTCATCTATGGCTTTCTTGTACTTATTGGTTACATTTCATTTTTAATTA
>Ga0185342_1001224_pt1 | contig 10952 bp, 9 predicted proteins | sample ConPoolayeEmetaG_FD_128045 | JGI IMG/M metagenome (GOLD analysis project Ga0185342, IMG submission 128045) | Hot spring microbial mat communities from California, USA to study Microbial Dark Matter (Phase II) - Cone Pool mat layer E metaG... ...
TACAAAAAGATTTCATTCTACAATAGGAATGACTCCTTATGAAAAATTATGTTGTTATGTAAAATTGCCTAAAAATGTTTCTCTTTTTCCTGTTATGAATCTTGATGAAATGACCGACCTTATAAAACTATATTTTAAAAATTCTTCCTTTTATCCAACTGGATACAATCTCTTAACCCAGGACGTTTTGTCCTATCTTCCGGGACTTGTCCTGTGTCTCTATTTGTCCCTCTTCCTAAAATATTTTTTTTAACCCATCGGCACCTCTTTTTTTTAAAAATGATAACTCATGGGAAGGTGACGTTCTATCTTTTAAACTACAGTTTTTTTAACCAGGCATTTTTTCAAGAAATTTATTTATCAATTCTCTTGTTTTTTCTCCATCTGCTTTTATAAGCGAACCAAGATACTCCATAGTTTCCTGATGTCTCTTGTCCATTTCTGCTATCATCTTTTGTGTCTCACTTATTAAACTTTTGGCTCTCTCATCTTCTATCTTTACCAATTGGTCTGTCCTTTTACTCAATATGTTAGCAAAAACAATAGCACCAACACCTAATCCTACACTTAAAAATCCTAAAAAGAAACTCAAAAACATAAACACTTTTTCCATTTTTTCCCCTCTTTTCTTTCCTTTTATTTTACCCTAATTTCTTATAAATTTTCTATTTTCTCTTTTATTTAATTGTTATTCCTGCATATCCAACAACTTCTGAATAGTCCTTTGATGTTTCAGCACTTGTTGTATAATAAACAAGTTCTCCTTTTTTAGCACCAAGAATTTTTGAAGCAACAATTAAAACTATAACACCTGAATACCCACACATACTTACATCTTTCTCTTCTATCCTTCTTATCACCTCATCTTCATCAAGTTGGCAGATTGCTTCAATAACATAATTATCTTTGCTTTCTGCTATTTTATGTGGTTCGTAATGTGTCATATCAGAACTTGCTATAATTAAAATATCCTCTTTCATCTCTTTCACAGTTTCTCCTATTGTTTCTCCTATCTCATACCATGCAGGATTATCAACATATCCTAAAAGAGTAATTGGAACTATCTTAAAATCCTTTTTTAAAAATTGTAAAAATGGAATTTGAACTTCTATTGAGTGTTCTCTTATAGGGGCAATTTCATCTTTCTGTAAATATCTACTTTTTTTAACAAGTTTATCCACCATTTCTTTATTTACTTCAACCTCTCCAAGAGGAGTTAACCACTTATCATGGCCAGAAATCGAATATGGTTCTCCGTAGCCAGTATGATTTGGACCTAAAATTATAATCGTCTCTGGTATTTCAATTTTTGAATAAGTAAGTCCTGCTGTTTTACCTGAATAAATATATCCAGCATGAGGAACAATCGCTCCAATTACCTTTTCTTTTGGGCTTTCTCTATCAATAAATGTTTCAAGCATCCTTAAAAGATGTGCCTTACCTGAAGGATAAAAATAACCACTTACAACTGGCTCCCTTATTTTTTCCATTAAAAATATTTAATCACATTATCTCTTAATTTGTCAACTTCCCTTTTTAAACTTTATAAATTCTCATTAAAGCAAAATACCCTGTTTTCTTAATATATTCTGTAAATTTTTTATATCCAGCAAAGAAAAACTCTCTATTTTCTCTTTACATAATATAGCAGAGGCAGTTCCAGAAATCTCCCCAGTCAAAGCACAAACAGGAATTGCTCTTATTATATCCCATGCAGTTGAAGCAGAAATACACCTTCCAGCAGTTATTAAATTTTTTGTTCTGACAGCAATTAAAGAAGAAAATGGGATGTAATAAACAGGGCCTCTTTTCCGCCAATCACCTATCATTCCAACACTATCTGAAAAAAATTTTCTTTCATCTTCTTCTTTTAATTCAATTTTACCCTTCAATCTTCTTGTCATACGGAATGTTGGAATAGTCGGTATAGAAACCGGAAATATAGAAGGATTTTCTTTTCTCAATTTTTCTATTTTTTCTCTTATATATTTCCTTGTCTTTAAAATCTGGTCTGTTATATCTTTTGAATCTATACCTGAAAAACCATCATTATTATCAGGAACAATTTCATTGTAAGGGTCATATTTTTCAGATAAAGCACATCTTTTAATTTTTTCTCCATCAAAATAAAAAAACCATCCGCATGCAACATTTGTATTTACAGATACAGTTTCTTCTCCTGAAAAATAACATATATCAGCATCACCTGTAGCATCAACAACCACCTTACATTCTATAAGTCCTTTACCTTCTTTATCTTCAATTATCAAAAATTTTATACTATCATTTTCCTTTATAACATCACAAACCTTTGTCCCATATCTTATTTCAATTCCTTCCTTTAAAACCAGTTCTTCAAGAGAAAGCATAAAAGAAACTGGATTAAATTCAACCCTGTATCTATATTTTTTTCTTTCTTCAATATCTCCTTTATCTTTCCAGCAATCAGGAATTTTACTATATCCATCTTTAATTGAAAGAAAAAGTAATTCTTCTGCAATTCCACTTATAACTTGATTCCCCATCCCATCACATAAAGGTAAATAAACATTAACATTTCCTAAAGTTGCAAGTCCTCCAAGAGAATAATTTTTTTCAATAAGACACACATTTACTCCATTCCTTTTTGCAGAAATAGAAGCAGAAACCCCTGCAATTCCACCACCAACTACAACAACATCATATTTCCCCTTTATTTTTTTCATTTTTCACCCTATATGGTAAAATCCATCTTTTCCTTTTTATAAAGTCACCATTTTTAAATTTCTGTTCAATTATATTATTTTTTTCAAGGTAATTAAAACAACTTCTCATACATCCTCTTGAACCACATATTCCAAAACTTCCTCCTTCTCCCCATTTTTGTATCATTGCATGCCCTTCAATTATATAACCTGATGGAAATTTTTTTGTTTTTCTCCATCTTCCTGTTGATAAAGTCCAGCAGAATTTATATGCAGTTTCTTCATCAAAGTCCTGTTTTCTTGAATCTATATTCCAGCCAGGAAAATCCTTATGAATGAAAGGAGAAACTCTTGAATCACCTCCATGATAACTTAATGTGCATTTTCCAAGATGTATATCTGCCCATTCATATTCATAATTTTCAATTTTAATCTTAATTTTTTTGTTTTCCTTTATATTAGGAATTGCATAAGAAGGACAACCCTTAACACATTCCATACATCTTTTACATATACTTCCTGGTTTTACAAGAGGGTCTGGTTCTAACTCTAAATCAGTTAAAATTGCATGTAATCTCTGTCTTGGTCCAAATTTTTTTGTTAAAAAAACCTTACTCCATCCAATTTCTCCAAGTCCTGCACAAATACCAGCAATTCTTATTGCAAGATGAACATCTGGTGAAGGGAATCCTTTTCTTAACGGCTTTGTTGGTGGCTGGGCTTCAGGACCTCCAGGATAATATGGAACTGCTTCATAACCATAATCTTCAATAAAACAGGCAAGTTGATAAAGTGGTTCAGGAATAAAAAATGTGTTTAAAAGTCCATGATAATCAAAGTAAGTATAAGAAATCCAGTTTGTTCCTTCTTCAATTCCTCGCCATCCACCTCTTAATATTCTTTTCCCAACAACAATCACTGTTTTTACTTCAGGAAATATACTTTTTGGATTCATATTTAAAGGCGCATCTTTAAATCTTTCTATATTGGCAAATCCAATTAAATCAAGCCCAAGTTTATACCCTGTCTCTCTTATAATTTCTTTTGTTAATTTTGTCATTTTTTTCTCCTATCCTTCTATTATTTCTCCTGTCTTGTCAATCTTCCAGATATGTCTTTTTCTAAATTTTTCATTAAATACATTTTTAATTATTCTTTTATCTTCAAGATGACTTAAACATGTTCTTGAGCACAAAGCAGCAATTCTATCTGGTTTTGCATTTTCATAATACATATTTGGTAAAACTCCATTTTTACATTTTTTACATTTTTCATAATCAATTTCAGCAATTATCATTTTCTTTCCACATATCTCAATTTCTTTTCCATTTTCTTCTATTGCTCCAAGAGGACAGATTTTTAAACATTCCTTACATAAATCACATACATTTTCTTTTTTTATCGGGTCTGGTTCAATTTCTGCATCTGTAAGTATTATTTGAAATCTTTGCCTTGGTCCAAAGTCCTCTGTTAAAAATATTCCACAGTATCCAATCTCACCAATCCCTGCTCTAATTGCAGCATCTTCAATATCAATTAAAACATTTGGTGCTGGTTTTCCTTTTTTAACAGGTATTCCCATAACTGGAACTTCAATAGGTATATCAGGTAATGGAACTGCCTCATAACCATTATCTTCAAGAAATTCACATATTTTAAAAGTAGTTAAAGCAAGGATTCTATTGTTAAGCCAGTGATATCCGTAGATATTATACAATTGAAATTGTGTCCCTTCTTCAATCCCTCTTAAAGCACCTCTTGTTATTCTCTTTCCCACAACTATTACACTTTTTACCTCAGGAAATATACTTTTTGGATGGTTTTGAGGGTCAATGCCTTTAAATCTATCAATACCTGCAACTCCTATTAAATCTGCTTTTACTCCTTTAGCAAATTCTTTCAATTTTTCTTTATCCATTTTTTCTCCTTTTTACCATTCAACTTTCCATACTTTTCTTCTTCTAAATGGCTTTTCAAATTTATTTTTCAATACTCCCTTTTTTTCAAGATTTATCATACATGCTCTTATACAACCCCTTCCTCCACAGATTGCTTCACCAACATTATATAGTTTATGTGGTCTTTTATAAAAAGGTGTTATGTAATTTGGCTTTATTTTATAACCCCACCTCGGCTCACTATAATCAGGCAAAGAACCATCATCTTCTTCTGGTTTTACAGGTCTTCCTCCTGAAAAATATATTGCACATGCTTTACAATCAAGTTTTCCCCATTCAACTTCTTTCCCTGCAAGAACAACTCTCACACTTTCTGTTCTACTTATAGCATTCGCAGGACAATCTTTTACACAAGCAAAACATCTATCACATATACTTCCTGGTTCCATAATAGGGTCTGGTTCTAAAACTGCTTCTGTCAAAACAACCCCTAATCTCTGTCTTGGCCCAAATTCAGGGGTTAGAAAAATTTTGCTCCATCCAATTTCTCCAAGACCACAAAGATAAGCAGCAATCCTTAAATGAATCATTACATCAGGATGTGCTTTACCAGGAGCAACTGGTTTACTATAATTTGGCTTTAAATTTCCTTCATTATCTATTGCTCTCCAATCGCTTTGATGCCCAATAGGTATTGCCTCATATCCAAAATTTTCTATAAATTTACAGAGATTTATTACAACCATAGGAATATAAAGATAGGTAAGCCCTCCATAACCCATAGAAGAATAATTACTGAAAAAGGTCCCTTCTTCTATCCCTCTTAAACTCCCTCTCATTATTCTAAATCCCATTGCTATTATACTTTTTGCATTTGGCATAATCTGTTTTGGGTCCATTTGAATTGGTGCTCCTTCCCATCTTTCTATATTCCCAATTCCAACAACATCTGCTCCTAAACTTTTTGCTTTTTCCTTTACCATTTCTGCTGTCAGAAGCATTTCTTTCTCCTTTTTTAAAATTTTTTTACAAGAACTTTTTTAAAAATTTCTAAACAATAAGAACAATCTTTACAAAATTTATCACAAGATAAAATTTTTTCAAACCAGTTATAAGGAAATTTTGAATTTTCTATAACATAAGGATATAAAATTTTGCTGTGGGATGGCTCAAATAAATCAAGTAAATTGCCCTCATATTTTTCATTATAATATGCTTCAATTACTCTTTTAGGATATGGATTTATTCTCGTTGCAAGTTTAACAACATCAAAATATTTTTCATAATAGTGTAAATCTTCTGGTCTTACCCAAGATGAATCTGTAATTAAATATTTCCAGTTTTCTTTATTTCTGTAAAAACTCCAGCAATTCCCAAAAATTTCCTCTGTAATATTTGCTTTTGTAAATAATTCTACCTCATGAGATATAACATTATCGTGAAAACTCTGGACTGAACAGAAATTTAAACATCCACTATTTACAAGAATACTCAATTTTTTACCATTTTTTTCACACCATCCTTTTAATTCCTCTATTTTTTTAAAATCTCTATTATATTCCCTTTGCATAACAAAACTGTCAAACAATTCCTTTACCTGCTCCATACCTCTAATAGTGCCTATTCTCATATTCACACTTGCTCTTATCTCAATTTTAGGAAAATTTTTTTTAATTATATGAGCAACCATTGGAGAGAAAGTTGTTACTGAATCAATCCCTATATTTTCCTGTAAATAATCAATAATTGAAATAACCATGTTTGCAAGATTAATAGATAGAGAATTTTCTCCCCAGCAGGAAGCATTTAAAAGTAAATTTAGTTTTATCCCATTTTTCTTAATCTTTTTAATCTCATATTCAAGTTGTTTCTGCGCTTGCCAGTTTATATATCCGGTTTTGTCAGCAATTGGACCTCTTCCACTTGGAAGATTTAACCATGGGAAATAAACCTCTTCTATTCTTTTCTTATATTTCTCAACTATATCACAAAAAATTTCTCCTTCTTCAATTAATTGATAACCAACAGAAAATTTTATTTTTCCCATTCTATATACCATGCCTTTCTTCTTCTAAAAGGCAATTCAAACTTATTTTTAATTTTCCCTTCTTTTTCAAGATGTATCATACACGCTCTTATACAACCTCTTGCTCCTTCAAGTGCTCTTGAATAGATAATTACAGGACTTGGCTCTCCTATAAATGGATTATATTTTTTATAAGGTTCTTTCCCCTGAAAACCTTTTGAACATTTTTCAATATCAAGTTTTCCCCATTCAATTTCTTTTCCTGCAATTTTTACCTTAACTTTCTCTTTTCCACTTATTGCACCTGCTGAACATTCCTTAACACATAACATACATCTATCACAAATTGGCGGTCCTTCATAAATAGGGTCTGGTTGGAGAGGTGCTTCTGTTAAAATACATGCAAATCTCTGTCTTGGTCCAAATTGAGGAGTTAATAGAAGTTTACTGTATCCAATTTCACCAAGTCCAGCAAGATAAGCAGCAATTCTAAAATGAATAAATACATCTGGCATTGGTTTTTCACAAGATACAGGTCTTGACCAGTTTCCTTTAATTTTTCCATTATGATATTCAATTGCAGGCCAGTTATAATAATCATTTGGAATTGGTGTTGCTTCATATCCATAATCTTCAATAAATCTTGTTAAATGGTAGAGAATAAAAGGCATATAAATAAGATTTATACTTCCATATGCCTGTGATGAGTATGAAAGGAAATATGTTCCTTCTTCAATCCCCCTTAATGCACCTCTTGGAATTCTCAATCCCAAAACAATCAATGCCTTTGCTTCAGGATTTATATATCTTGGGTCCATCTGTTTTGGGGCTCCATCAAATCTATCTAAAGATGCTATTCCAACTAAATCTGCTCCAAGTTTTTTTGCTACCTCTTTTATCTTTTTTGAGTTTAACATTTTCCCCTTCCATTTTATCTTTTTACTCTTATGTCATCTTCTCCTTGTTTTGTAGTAACAATAAATTCTGCATCCTTTGGCACTTCTCTTGGGCTTCCTTTTACATATGTTGGTGGTTCCTCTTTTAAATTTATCCCTTCATCAACAAGTTTATCCCTTAAATATTCAACATTTAATTTTCTTGGAACAACATTTTCTTTTATTGATAATGCGGTAGCAGTTCCCGCAGCATGACCCATTGTAATACATGTCATAATTAACCTTGTTCCTGCTTGTCCTTCAAAATCAGTTGAAATACATCTTCCAGCAACAAGTAAATTATCAATTTTAACAGGAATAAGACATCTGTAAGGAATTTCATAATATTGGCCTGGTTTTAAATATGCTCTGTATTTTCCTTTTGGATTATTTTTTACACAACAAATCCTTCCATCCTCTCTTTCACTATCTGTACAATAAGCAGGTTCTTTTGGCTCTTTTAAATGAGTATGTTTTATATGTGGCAGGTCTTCTACTGGATTATGAATATCAAAACCATGAGTATCTCTTGCTATTGCATCTTTAAATTTTTTTGCAAGAACAAGGTCTTCTCCTGTAAATTTATACTCACCAACAATCCTTCTTGACTCTCTAACACCTAAAATTGAAGCAGTATAACTTAACCAGGCATTTTCAAATCCAACAACATTTTCTTTATAAAATTCAACGAGTTTCTGTATCTGGTCTCTCTGTTCAATCACTATCCTTGTTAAATCCTCTGCATCTGTTGTTCTACATTTTCTACTGTGTGCTGTACAAACATAAACATCTCCTTTATCTTGTGGTCTATTTGGAAATGGCCCTAAATATCCTTTTTCAACAAGTCGTGGAAGTTTTCCCTTTTTTGCTGCCTCTTCTATTTTCATTTGAACTGTTGAATAAAAATCAGAAGAGGAGAATGAATTTAAATCAACATTAGACATAACAAAATCAAGAGATACTGCCTGATTATATCCATCCATTAATTCCCATCCAACTTCAACAGGAACTCCTGCAAAATATGAAACTTCAGCATCTCCTGTGCAATCAATTACCCTTTTTGCTAAAATTGCACCCCTTCCTGAAATATTCTGAAATACAACTCCTTTTATTACATTATTCTCAACTATTGAATCTATAACATATGTCCAGTAAAGAATTTTTACTCCACTTTCAATTGCCATCTGTTCCATTACATATTTTGCTTTTTCAGGGTCGCATATCCTTATTTTTTCTCCAAGCCCACCTTTTTCTTTTAATCTTTCAAGCAATTCTTTCCCTACACCTTCTGGATAACCTGCCATATAACATACAAGACCAAGAGTAACAAGCCCTCCAAGACATCCATATTTTTCAACAAGCATTGTTTTTGCTCCATTTCTTGAAGCACTTATCGCAGCACCAAATCCAGCAGAACCCCCTCCAACAACAAGAACATCTACTTCATATTTAACATCAACTTCTCCTTCAAACTTCATTTTACCTTTTTCCATCTTTACCATTTTCTCCTCCTTTTTTTATAGGACAAATTCTTATACATTCTTCACAAATATTTATATGTCTTTTCTGAACTCCCCATTTTACCTTCATTAAATTTTCACATAATTTTTTTATTTTTTCTCTTTCAGGAACTTTAAAATTTACATCAATTCCCATATATTCTGGTCCTTCTTTTCCAACAAGTCCATATCTTTTTGCCCAATCACATGAAAAACTATCAATTTCAGGTATTTCAAACTCTTTATTTTCTATCTTTATCTTCTTTGCTTTTCCTTTTATTGCTTCAGTTGGACAATTCTTTATACATATATCACAATTTTTACAGTAATTTTCTCCATCATATAAAGGGTCATTATCAAAATAAAAATCGGTTATTATACTTAAAAATTTCTGTCTCTGTCCAAATTCTCTTGTTATAGGGACTCCATTCTTTCCTATATATGAAAGACCTGAAAGTAAAGAAGCAAAAGAATTGGCTCTTGCATCTGGTAAAAGACCTCTTGAACTTAAAACATAAGAAGCAGTGCCTGTTAAATCATAAGAAAAGACACCTTTATATCCACAATCATTAAGTTTTTTAATAATCTTATAAGCAGTATCAGTAAGTAAATTTAATGTTTCAAATTGAGAAAATGCATATGGTCCAACTGTTTCAGAAGGAGTAATTTTTGCAGTATCAAGAGATGCGTCAGGAAAATGAATTCCTATAACAATAACTGATTTTGCATCTTCAATATAATCCTTTAACTCTTTTAATTTTATTTTTTCCTTTTTAATAACAGGACTATAAGGGGCATAAATGTGACCATTATCATAAACAATTTCTTTTTCGTCCAACTTAAATTTACTTAAAAATTCTCTTTTAAATTCCTCAAATCTTTTTATATTAAAAAATCCTACAATGTCTGCTCCACACTCCTTGCAGAAATCTCTAAATTTTCCCTTTTCAATTTTTTCCTTCTTTCTTTTTCTTATAAATTTTATTTCAGGTAATTTTGCACTTGTTAAAACTGTTGTAAAAATTGTATCTTCATTCCATAGACCAAATTTGTGAGCAACAATATTATCATCTATTTTTGTTCCTGTGATTGCTGAATATCCATTTATATCAAGGTAATGTGCTACATCAAAGGCGGCATATTTTATTAACCGATTTTTAATATAATTTTCTGCCTCTGTTGTATTTTTATTCAGTGTTTTTATCCCTATTGAAATTATTGAGGAAGCATCAGGTAAATGAAATTCAGGATGAATTTGAGAATCGTTTTTAAAGAAATTTTTATTTTTTATCACCACATAATCAATCAGATACTTTTTAAATATTTCTTTTAATTTCTCAATTTCCAGTTTTTTCTTCTCCTTTTTTCTTCTTGGTGCTCTTGAATAATTTTTATCATAATATCTTTTTTCAGGAACCATACAGAATTTAAGACAGCAACCTTCTTCACCAGCAAATAATCCATATTTTTCTAAATTTTCAAGAATTACATCTTCATCAACCTTTTCAGGAATTTTTAAAAATAGATTTAAATGTAAATTTTCAGCCCATCCACATCTCCATTTATTTGTATCAGGAAACTTAAAAACTTTACCTCCTATCTCAATTTCATTTATTTTTTTAACCTCTTTTCTGAATGCATCAACAGGACAATTTTTAACACATTCCATACATCTATCACATAATTTTTCTCCATCATACATAGGGTCTGGTTCAAGTTCTGCTTCTGTTATTATTGTAACAAGACGCACTCTTGGACCAAATTCAGGATGTAAAAATAAACCACTCCATCCAATTTCTCCAAGTCCTGCAGCCGCTGCTGCATATCTATGGGCAATATCAGGAGCAAAATGAACTTTTAAATCCTTATAACCCTTATATCTCCATATATTACTTGAAACAATTGGAAGT
>Ga0185342_1001225_pt1 | contig 10945 bp, 7 predicted proteins | sample ConPoolayeEmetaG_FD_128045 | JGI IMG/M metagenome (GOLD analysis project Ga0185342, IMG submission 128045) | Hot spring microbial mat communities from California, USA to study Microbial Dark Matter (Phase II) - Cone Pool mat layer E metaG... ...
TAATCCGCCAGATACCCAAGCTTGTAATAATTTGGGGAGTGGGTAAAATGGAAACAATTCTTAAAGCATGAGGAGTTTCTTTAGCCACTGCTGCTGGTAAAGGCGCCAAAAGAAACCATATTAAAATTACTGAATAATTTTTATCTTTCAAATTTCTTAAAAGCCAATAAAAACCGCTTAAAAAAAATGGTAATTCAACGAAATATAATTCTCCGACACTTCTTACTGAAAGACGAGGATTAATATCACCACTAATAAATAAAAATTCGCTTGAAAAGTGATCAAAGTAGTGCTTTAAGAAATTTTGAAAATGACCCAAAAAACGATGATGAATGATCTTTGCTAATAAATTACCACCATCTAAGGAAATCCTCTCGTTCGCCTGAATTACTACATCTAGATTTGAAAAAATATTTACTTCATGATAACGTAACCTACTTTCCCTTGACTTTAAATAAGGCAAAATGGGTAACATTAATAAAATTCCCACAAAAAGTGAGCATAAAATCCACTTTTTTTTATTTAAAAAGGCTCTGGCATTAATTAAAAAAAAAGCAATTAATAAAAGTGGAGCTAAAACACGATTACTATTAAAGGTATAAAAAGTAATTATAAAGCTTATTACAGAAAATATTAACCACCAGCCTTTTTCTTTTACAGCTTTAATGAATAAAAATATCGCCAGAAGATTAAAAAAAGCCGCTAAATTGGCTTCAAAAGCCGCCCGAGAAAGATGAAGACTCCAAGGGCTAATAGCTAATAAAAAAGCGGTTATTAAACCTAATTCATTATTCTTAAACAATTTTCTAACCAGATAAAATGTCAGCAAAACCATTAAAGCGCCACTTAAGGCTGAAGGAAAACGTACTGCAAATTCATTAAGACCAAAAAATAAAATAAAGGGAACCGCTGTATAAATATAACCAACTGGTTTATAATCACCAAAGGCAATAAATTTATCTAAGGGGAAACTTTTACCAAACTCATCTTTTCCGCTTTTTAAAATAGAATAAGCATTATACCCTAAAGAAACTTCATCCCAATAAAGACTGGGAGGATTGCTTCCTAATTTAAAGAAACGAAGTAAAGCTGCTAAAAAAATAATAAATACTAAAAATTTGTTTAACCTTGTCATTAATTTACAGCTTTTAAATCAAAAATTTTATAGGCAACTTCGCCATTAGGAAAATAAACTTTATCTAGAATATTTATTTTTAATTGTTTTCCTTCTACGGGTTCCTGCCAAAAATCTGGAACTTCTTCTCTATAGGAAACATAAAGATTCTCTACTGATTTTTCTATTTTATACCACTCAAATTCTCGTGGGATATAATACTTATCAAAACCTAAAATATGTCCCCAACCTAACTCATTAATATAAGGATCAACCTTTCTACTTTGCCAATATTTTTGAGGATCATATTTTTGATAAAAAAGTAAAAAAATATAAGGTGGCCCTCCCTTGTTACTTAGAATGACTTTTTTATAATTATTTTGAAGCTTGATTATTTTCTCAACCATTTCCCGCCGACCATAATGCCATTTCTCAGCTACTTTAAGTGGAATCTGAAAATAATAGCAAAATAAATAATAACTTAAGGAAAAGAAGTAAACCAACCAAATTAATTTTACCATACTTCTTGATCCTTTAAATTCGATAAATTTAACCAAACCATAAGCGATAATAAAATAAAAAGGGAAAATTAAGTTAAAACTTCTATTGGCTGCGGGGGTCATAAAGGTTAAAGCAGAAACAAGAGGAGCAGAAAACAACCAAAGCAATATAAGTTTATAATGTCTTACTTTTTCTTTTATAAAGAAATAAATCCCTATCAGTAAAAACGGCCAGTCAACCAAATACAAAAGACCAATACCAGGAGTATGAAATGGCGCTACGCTATCTCCCTCAAGAAAAAGGAAGTGCCACTCAAAATGCTCTAACCATCTTTTTAAAATATCTCTGCCATAATAGAAAATTTTATTATGAAAGAAACGGGTAAGAAGCGGAGAAAAACCTGAACCGTCTAAGGTTCTTGCTTCCCATAATTGACCCCAAACATTTTTATCATAAAAAATACTCACATATTTTGCTCTACCCAAAAGTGTTTCTGGGTTTTTATAAATTGCCAAAAATAAAGGCAGTAAAGCTGCAAAACCAAAGAAAAACAATAAAAAATTATTTTTTTGTTTTAAAAATTCTCTTCGATAAAGAATTAATAAGCTTATCATAATTAAAAGTGAAGTAATTCGAGAACCATAATAACTATAAATTGCCAAAGAAAAACTTAAAGAGGCTAAAAAAAGCAATCGCGGCTTTATTAAACCTTTAAGAAAAAGATAAACTCCTAAAGCATTAAAAAAGGCCTCCACCCCTACCAGCATTGCCGATCTTGTTTGATTAAGATGCCAAGGAGATATCGTTAAAAATAAAGCCGTCAATAAAGCTAAGATTTCCCTATTTTTATTTTTTTTAAAAATTTCCAAAGCCAAAAAATAAATTAAAATCACAGAGAAAACACCAATTAGGGCAAAGGGGAAACGCACAGCAAACTCATTTAAATCAAAAATAAAAATTGAGGGTATCATTAAATAAGCACTTAGAGGTGGTTTATAATCACCAAAAGAACGTAAGGCAAGGGGGAAAAAATCACCAAATTCATCTCTTCCCGTTTTTAAAATGGAATAAGCATTATAACCTAAAGCAGCTTCATCGGAATACAAGCCAGGAGGGAAAAAATTTAACTTAAAAAATCTCAAAAAAATTGCCAAAAAGATAATGAGACAAAAGAAACCTAGGTATTTCATTTTAATAATAATCTTTTTGGATAATGAACAAGTAAGATATGAAAATAAAGAATAATTTCATAAAGAGCTAGAAGTAATAAAACAACAATTAAAAATTTCATTAAATAACTAGCCTTAAGCCAACTTCTTAAGATAGTCATTAAACCAACAAGAGAAATTATCTGTAGAGGCAAAAGATAAAGTAGGCTTATTGAAAAACTCTGTGAAATCTTAAAGAAACTAGTCACTAAAATAGCGCTTCCTAGCCATAAAATCATTTTTTTAGAAAATTGACTTAATTTATCAAATAATTGATAAAAACCAACAGTAATTAAAAGAATTTGAAAAAGATAAAAAAAACCTGTTTCTTGAGTGCCAAAATCAATTCTCTTATCACCTTGGAAAAAAAGATAAATAATACTGGTATTCCTCACAAGGTGTGCTAAAAGCTTGCGAAAACTAAAATCAAGTAAAGTAAAATCCTTTAACTCTATCCCAAAAATAATTAATTGAATAAACCATGGAGAAATAAGTAAGAAAAAGAGGGCTAAGAAAAAAAATTGATTTTTAACTAATTTTTTAACAAATATCCAATAAATAATTAAATTAACAAATCCCAAAATATAGGCCAAAAGAAAATTTTTCATTTTTTAAAGGCAAATTTATCCTGTTTTAAAAAAATAGCCAAAAATATAACTCCTAATAATGATACTATCATTCCATATTGGAATTTTTTTGGTCTATAAATAAATTCAACAAAATTATTTCCTTTTTTTATTTTTATTTTTCTAAAATTATTAGCTGTTTTTTCTATTATAATTTTTTGACCGTTAATCGTCGCTTCCCAGCCAGGATAATAATTATCAGCAACAATCAATTCTTTGTCATCAATGCTATTTACTTTTAATTTAATCAGATTAGGCTGATACTCTAAAACTTCAAGGCTATCTTTTTCGTCAAAAGGTAATAATTTTATCCTAGGTTCAAAATTTAGATTTTTGTAAATTCTTGTTTCTCCTTGCTGGAAAACTTTTGATAATTTATTGGTAGGTAAGTCTTGAAGTGACAAAATATATTTTACATTTAATTCATCAACTATTGGTGATTCATAATTTGCAGGTTCAATTATCCGGTTAAAGGAAGCTATTTCTTCTTGTCCAGACTCCATTTTGGTGATTAATAAAGCGTAATCTTTTAAATAAAGAGGATCGTAGCCTGAAATAGTTGATAAAAAATAAACGATGGAAAAATTGCTAGGAAAAAGACGACGATCAATACTCATAAAGCGATACAAGGAGTTATCTTCTTTTAGAAATTCAATAACTTTTGTTGAGGGAAAAAGCCACTCTGAAGGAGAAAAACTATTAAATTTCCAACTGAAACGAAAGAGCTCACTGAGAGCTAAAAAAACAAACAGCCAATTAAATATTACTCCTCTGCTTGAGATATTTAATAATTTAGAAGAGAATCTTTTTATCATTAAAAGCAGAAAAAGATTCCCTAAAATAAAAGAGGGTAAAATTAAATTTCTTTGTGCAATTCTTAATTTACTCAACCAGTCAAATTCTGTTAAAAACCTAGGCGCTAAAAAAATAAAACCCCATAAGATAAAAATTATTAAAAATAAAAAAATTAAACTTATTATTTGTTCTTTTTTTAAATTTTGTTTATCCCTCAAAAATTTATCCAAACCAAAACCAGCTAAAATTGCTAGACAAAAATCAATAAGGCTAACCAATCTTGAAGGTTGAGCAAAACTAATAAAAGGAATTTTTAATAAAAAGGGTAATTTAGCTAAAGGAGTGGGTAAAGCAAAAATTAAGCTTATTAAAACCGCTATAAAAAAAAACTTTAAATAAGGATTTTTTTGAAAATTGCAGATCGCAACTATCACAAAAAATAAAGATACCACACCAATAAAACTCACAAACTCTCCATAGTTCCATTCTCCCCAGTAATTTGCTGTAGCAGGATTACCAAAAAAATCTGGTACTAACAGTTGAATTAAGTGTTTAAATGGCAAAAACCAATCAGAACGACTAAGAACTTGTGTTTGATCTAACTCTCTTGCTGAATTTTTAATTAACTCAAAAGTAGGGAACCACTGAATAGCGGTTAGCAAAACAAAAAGGAAAAATAAAAAGGTAAACAGTAAAAAAATTTTTAATCTTAATTCTTGCTCAACCTGCCCTAATCTATAAAGGAAATAAAAAAAAGTGAAAAAAATTATATAGAAGCTGATTTGGAGATGACCAGCAAAAAATTGAGAAACCAAAGCAAAAATAAAAATAAACCACCATCTTTTTGATTTTTGATTAAAAATAATTTTTTCGATGCTTAATAAAATCAATGGCAACCATAAAAGTGTATGTCCCATATTCCCCCACTCTAACCAAGCGGTCATAAAACCAGAAAAGGCAAATACTAAACCGCCAAATAATGAGGCTAAATATTGAAATTTTAAATGTCTTAAAAAGTAGTAAGTAAAAATACTGGCTAATAAGGGTTGGATAAAGATATATAAACTCCAAGCTAAGTTAAATGGTAGAAGAAAAAAAATAATATTAAGCGGATAAAAAGCGCCTGTTTGAAAATTAGCTAAAAGGGGCATCCCGCTATGAGTATAGGGATTCCATAAAGGCCATTGATAATTTTTATATTGAGTAATAATTAGTTTTTTCCATGGATATTGCTGACGAACTGGGTCTGTAATTAAAAAATTCTTAAAAGGCACACCAGCGGTAAAATGATCCCAAACTTCATCCCGCCAAGGATAATACATACCCACAATAGTATCAGCAGAAATAGGAATTCTGCCTTTGAAAATTAATGGCCAAAAGAAAATTAAACAGGTAATTAATAAAAAAAGTGGGTAGATAATTGAATTTTTAATTATATTTTTAACTAATAATTTCATTGATTGATCGATAAAAATTTTCTAAAGAAAAATCATAAGATCTCTCAATAGCCTTTTGACTGATAAGTTTTCTTAGCTTATCATTCTTTGCCATTTGGAGCGTTAAGCGCTTTAAATCTGATAGGGATTGAAATAAAAAACCATCCTTTTTATCCCTAACAATTTCCGGTAAACCTCCTCCCGCAAACACAATAGGCACACAACCGGCAGCCATTGCCTCAACAACACTTATACCAAAATGCTCAGCTCTTTCCGGAAATAATCTCAGATTTTCTCCTATACCTGCCGCATGCCAATAGATTTTGGCTTGACTATAAAATATTTTAAGTTTCTCAAAATTAACATTTTGATAAATTTCTATAGGATAATTAAGAGTTAGCCTTTTTAAATTTTCAACAAATTTATTATTTAAAACTCCACCGGCTAAAATTAATTTCCAGCCAGCTAATTGAGAGTTATCAATTAATTCTTTAAATACCTTAATAAGCAGATCTTGTTTTTTTGAATGACCCAAATTATCAAAACGCCCTACAGAAATAATTATGTTTTTCTTCAAACCAGGAGCAAATCCTTTTGCCAAAGGAGGGTAAATTACTTTTGATTCTATTTTAAATTCCTTATCAATTACTTTTTTAGTAAAAATTGAATTACAAATTACATGATGAATAAATTTTAATTTTAGTTGGTTTAAAAAATTTTTACCATTGACTCTTTGAAAAGGAACCTGAAAATGGAGTAAATTTTTCTGACCGAATAAAAAGGGGATGCTACCGTCGGAAACAAAAAAAATTAAATTAAAATTTGAAGTAAGTTGATATTTTTTATATAAATTTTTTTTCTGGGAAAAGAGCTTAAAAATTTCTGGATTAATTTTTGCCTTTTCAATATTAATATTTAATCTTTCTTTAATTATTTTTTTAATTTCCGGCTCATCCCAAGCTAATTCAACCTTATAATCATTTTTTAAAAGATATTCTATTAAATGCAAACTATAACGTTCTCCACCTCCTAAACTTTTAAGATAAGGGTTATAAATTAATGCTTTACTCATCTTTTTAGCCAACCAGATTATTTAAAGCTCTTTTTCTAAAAACTATTAATAGGATTATCATTAAACTAAAAGAGAATAAACTAGTTTTCAAGCCGTAATTGAAACTTTCTGGCTGGTAAATAAATTTTACCTCATGGTGACCAGCAGGTAATTTGATTGCCCTAAAAGCATAATTGGCTTTTAAAATAGCCACTCTTTGGTTGTTTAAATATGCTCTCCAACCTTCTTCAAAACTCTCGGAAAGAAATAACAAACTTTCCTCGTTGTTAGTGATTTTAAACATAATTTCTCCCGGTTTATAGTAATAAGGTTTAATTTCTTGAAACCACTCTGTTTTCTTATAAGTTATTTCAGGTTCTTTTAAAAGAATTATTTTATTCTTTTCAGCACTCAAAGTTTTAATTAAAAAATCTTCGGGTCTAACCACCTCATATTTATTGGTTAAAAAATATCTTGGCCAGCGATTAAGGTTTTCAAAAATAAAATATTTTTTATCTTCCCAAACTAACTTGAAATCCTCCAAGTAATCCCAAACTGGAAAAGCAAAAACATCGCTTTTACCTATCACGAAATATTTCACGCCCAACATCTCTAAAATATTTTTGCTATATTTACCTCTCGCAGCAATATTTTCTCCTGTAGTTCTTTCTGATAAAGCACTAATCCCTTTATCACTCGCCTTTATAAACTCTTGATAATTAATCAAGTTAAGAGAGTCGTAACCGGTGGTACTAAAAATCCTAAAAGGTAAATTTAAATTATCTTCTAAAATGCCATAAACCCTTTCATCTTGAGTATTTTGTTGCAAAAATCTTATCAACTCTAAATTTGGGTACCACCCTTCGGCTGAAGTAAAAGGATTAAATTTATGCCAAAAACGAAAAAGATCAGCAACTAACAAAAATAAAAAAATTAAAAAGTAAAAAAACAATTTCTTTCCAGATTTATCTAAAAGTGATTTTTTATTTTTAAAGAAAAATAAGAAAGTAATACTGATAAAAATTAAATAACCTACAAAGGAAAAAATAATATTTCTAAAAGCTATTTTGTTTGTCAAATAAGTTAGTGGTAAAAGAATTAAAAATAAAGCTAAAATTGTGAATAAAAATTTAATGATTAATTTATTTTTGATGATTAAAGCTTTATAAAAATTTTCCCAAGCTAAACCCCCTAAAATCGCCAAAGCAAAACCAGTAACACAAATTATCCGCGAAGGAGCGCTGGAGGCTAAAACAGGAATTTTTAACCAAAGAATCAAATTTGATAATGGCGTTGGTAAAGCTAATAGTAATGAGAGAAAAAATAAAGCAAGAAAAAATAAACTTTTATCATCTCTATTTATTTTTTTATTTTTAATCTTTATGATTATATAAAAACTAACCATCAATACGGTTAACCACCCACCATACGCCATCATTTCTACGTAAGAAGCCTCAACCCATTGATTCCTAGTTACGGGATGACCAAAAAAATCAGGAAAAACTAAAGTCAGTAAGTAATACCATGGAATCTGTAAACCTTTATACCATTTTACAGGAATTTGCTGGCTTCTATGAGAATTTAAATAGAAATCTAAACTTGGAAGTAATTGTACTGCCGCCAAAAGAAAAGAAAAAAATAAGGGAAATAAACTTATTAATAATAATTTTAAATTTATTTTTCTTTGCCACCAAGAAAATAAAAGATATAACAGATAAGCAAAAATCAAATATAAGCTAATCTGTAAATGACCAGAAAATAAAGAAAAAGTGATAGTAATACTTATCAATACTAAAAAGATTATTTTTTTGTTCTCTAAAAAACATTCCCAAAAATAAAAAAGTAAGGGTAACCAAAGAATTGCCCAACCGAGTGTACCATATTCAAGCCAAACAGTTAAAAAACCACCAAAACTAAAAGAAATTGCGGCCAATAAACTTGCCTTGCTTGATAAGCGCAACTTGGAACAGTAAAGATAGGTAAAAATGCCAGCCAATAGCGGTTGAAATAAGATAAACAGCGACCAAGCAATTTTAAAAGAAAAAATAAAAAATAGAAAATTAAAAATTGAAAATGAAGCTGATTGAAAATTTGCAAAATGAGGCGTGCCCGAAAAATTATAGGGATTCCAAAGGGGAATTGTTCCCGACTTGAGAGAGTTAATGGTATAAATTTTCCAAGGAATGATTTGAGAAACAACATCGGGAATCCCCGGATTTTTTATGGGTAATGAATGATAAGCCTGCCAAGGATTATAAAAATTGACCAAAAAATCTAAAGGGGCCGGTATCAGTCCTTTAAGAAAAAATGGCCAACTAAAAACAAACCAAATAAAAATAAAAAAAATTATTGGCCAAGACTTTGTTGTTTTTCCCATAACTGGGCATAAACTAAGAATTTATTAAAAGCTTGAATTATTCCTTCTAACCAGCCAACCGTCCCATCCCTTAAACCCATTTTTAAAAAAACTCTGAAGAAAAATTCTCTGAAGAAAATTTTAAACAAATGATAAGATTTAACCTTAACATGTTGGTTTTTATAAAGCAAATCTGCTTCTAGAGCTGTCCATTGGGCACTTTTTTCAAAACCCTTGCTGATACTTAAATGACTTAAATGAATTAGGCAGTTTTTCAGCCTGCCAATCTCACCTTCAACCTTGGGCGATTCATGAATCTTTCCGAAAAAACCTCTTAAATTTTTCTTTTTAAATAAGCGCGTTTGGTAATCAGGGAACCACCCTCCATATTTCATTAAATGACCAAAAAAAATATTTTTTCGGGGCAACATAAAAGCGTTATATTTTTGGTTATCATCTCCAATTACTGTTTGAATTTCCTTTTTTAAGTCAACAGAAACCCTTTCATCGGCGTCAACATATAATAACCAAGGGTTTTTCGCTTTCAAAAAACCTAATTTTCTTCTTAACGAAAAGTCTTCTTTATTGCAAGTATAAATTTTAGCCCCAAATTTTTTTGCTTTACTTAATGTTCCGTCGCTAGAAAATGAGTCAATAATAATGATTTCTTCTACCCAACCACTCAAAGTTTTTAAACAACCCTCAATATTTTTTTCCTCGTTCTTAGTAAGAATAATTCCGGAAAGTTTATTTTTCATGAAAGCTACCCTTGCCAAATTTGCCTAGATAAAAATCAAAAACGCCCCTCTTTTGCCAGAAATTTCCTTTGTAAAGTAATTTAAAACTTTCCTTTAATAAAGCCAATTTTGTCTGCCAAGAAGCATATTTAAAACCAAATAATAAACGATTACGGGTGTAATAATAAGCTTGAAGGGTTTGTGCTCTTTTCTGGTTGGTTCCTAAATTTTTGTGCCAGACAATAGCCTGAGGAACAAAAACTAATTTAAATTTTTTTTTCCTTGCTCTCACACAAAAATCCATATCTTCTAAATAAAGAAAGTAACGTTCGTCAAATAAGCCCACTTCTTGAAAAACCTTTTTCTTAATTAACATACAACAACCACTGATAAACTCTACCTCCTTAAGCTGATTAAATTGTCCCTCATCTACTTCATCCAAACCTTCATGAATCCCCAAAAGATTTTGCCAGTCAATTTTGCCACCGGCATACCAAATGACTCTTCCTAAGTCTTTTTTTGTATACCTGTCTTTATGATATTCAAAACCCGGAGCAAAGTAAATTTTTGGAGAAACTATACCGATTTTTTCTTTTGTTTGAGCAGTTTTAAGCAGATAATTTAAAAAATTAGGCTCAACCAGCGTATCATTGTTAAGCAGTAAAATATAATCAGCACCTCTTTTTAAAGCCTGTTTAATGCCTAAGTTGTTGCCTGCCGCAAAACCAAGATTATTTGAAGAATTATCAATAATAAGTGTCTGCCACTGATAACCCTGAGCTTTTATCCTTTTCAACGAAGCCAAGCAGGCTTTGATCTCTTTTTTTCTTTGATAATCTAAGATCACAATAAATACTTTCATGGTTTATTTGGATTTTCCCAAAAGAAATAAACTTATGTCATTTTGTATCGGCCACTCCTTTACTACTTTTTGAGGTCGAAAGGAGCTTATTTCCCAGACTTGATTATTCAATGTCTCCTCCTTATTATCTCGACTAAGAACAAAAAGCCACTCTGCTTGAGGGTAATTAAAAATATTCAGGGGTGGTTTACCTTCTCTTTCAAGCCAATAACGCAAATCTTCCATACGCGTATCGCCAGAAATTAAATTGGCGAGATTA
>Ga0185342_1001226_pt1 | contig 10940 bp, 10 predicted proteins | sample ConPoolayeEmetaG_FD_128045 | JGI IMG/M metagenome (GOLD analysis project Ga0185342, IMG submission 128045) | Hot spring microbial mat communities from California, USA to study Microbial Dark Matter (Phase II) - Cone Pool mat layer E metaG... ...
ATCCATTTTTACCATTGTCATTACACTTGCTAAATTTGCCATTTCTGCTTTTGCTTTATCTATTAATGCTTTGCTTCTTGATTTTCTTATTGCTGGAAGAAGAAGTCCTGCCAAAAAAGCAATAATAACCATAACAACAAGCAATTCAATAACTGTAAAACCAATTTTCTTTTTCATTTTCTCTCCTTTTAAATCTTTTATTTTCCCAATATGTTCTTTTAATCTTTCAATCTGCAAAAACAATTTTTCTTTATCAATCCCAGAAGGAACCATTTTCAATTTTTTCTCTCATCTTTTCAAAATATTCATTTCTCATATAGGAAGTGTCAAAATATTCATTTTCTTTTTTTGTTTCAAATTCAATTTTTGTTTTTAAATCTTTTGCATATAAACATTTTCCTTCTTTTAAAATTCTATGTATTAATGTTAAGGATGCTCTTTTTAAATTTACAATATCTATTGCCTCATCTTCAAAAATTTCTTCAAGTTTTTCAATCAATTCAATTTCTTTATCAAAATTTTCTTCAGGTAAATAGGCAATATCTATATCACTAAGTTTCCATGTTTTTCCAGTTGAATATGAGCCATAAATATAAAAAAGGGAAATTTTAAATTCATTACAAACTTTTTCAATATCTTTTTCAATTTTTTCAAAATCAATTTTTTTACCTTCCCTACTCTTTAAAACAGAATAAAACCTCATTCTTCTCCCCATTCAGTTTTTTCTCCTGAAGGATTATCATCTATTACAACCCAATCGCCATTTGGTCTTGCTGCAACATTTCCCATATGTGTTGCTCCATCATCGGCATCTTTTGAAAAATCTATCTCCTGCAAATTTATCCAATTTACAGAACCATCTATATATAATGTATTTATTCCCCAGGGATGATTTCCAGTTAGAGGATTAAAATCTGATGTGTTAATTTTTGTATTATATATTCCTCTATCACTTATCATTGGAACTGGTTTTGTTGACTTATTTGATGTTGTTAGTCCAAAAACAAAAGCATAAGAATTATTCCATGAACTACTATCAATTGTTGTTGGAAGTGGATTATTTCTACCTATTGAACTTGGACACCAGAATGTTTTTGGAGTATTTATGTAATTGGGATAAATTGATTTTCCACCAATATAAAGACCTTCAGGTGAAGAAGGAAATTTTTCATAATGGTCCTCTGCATACATTTCATAAGCAACAGAAAACTGTTTTAAATTGGTCATACAAGTTGTTCTTCTTGCTCTTTCTCTTGCTGTAGATAAGGCGGGTAAAAGTAATCCAGCAAGAACTGCTATTATAGCAATAACCACAAGAAGTTCTATAAGTGTAAAACCACTTTTTTTTTCCATTATATTCTCCTTTTTTATTCTCCACCACCTCCACCTCCTCCTGTGGCTCCAGATAAACTCATAGCAATTTTAATCAGAGGCATATAAAGAGAAATAACTATAAAACCAACAACTCCACCAAGAAATACAATCATTATTGGTTCTATCATTGAAGCAAGTGCTGCAACTGCTGAATCAACTTCTGCTTCATAAGCATCTGCTATTTTATCAAGCATAGCATCCATCTGTCCTGTTTCTTCTCCTACCGCAACCATATTTGTTACCATCGGAGGAAATACCTTTGTTCTTAACATTGGACCTGCTATTCCTTCTCCTTCCCTTACTCTATTTCTTATCTCATTTATTCCATTTGCTATAACATCATTACCAACTGTATCCCTTACAATCTGCAATGACTGTAATATAGGAACACCACTTGAAATTAAAGTCGCAAATGTCCTTGCAAACCTTGCAATTATTGTCTTTGAAATGATTGGTCCAAAAAGGAAAATTTTTAATTTCAACATATCTATCCAGTATTTTGTAAACTTAATTTTCATAAGGATTTTGTAAAATATAAAAAGTGCAAAAATACCTGCAATAACAAGCGGTGCTTTCTGGGTCATAAGTTTTGATATTGCTATAACCATTTTTGTTGGTGCAGGTAAATCTCCCACTTCCATATCCTGAAATATTTGGATAAATGTTGGAACTATTTTTAACATAATAAAGGTTAACATACCAATTGTAACAAAAAGGACAACAGTAGGATATGCCATCGCTGATTTTATTTTTCCTCTCAATTTTGCTTCCTTCTCCATGAAATCTGCAAGTCGGGAAAGAACTATTTCAAGGGCTCCACCTGCTTCTCCTGCTTTTACCATAGCAACATATATTCTTGGGAAACTACTCGGATGTTTACTCAATGCTTCTGAAAATAATGAACCACTTTCAATATCATCTGCTATTTTACCAAGAATAACACTTGCTGCTCCTTTCCTCTGTTCTTTTAAAACTCTTAATGATCTTAAAAGTGGAAGTCCTGCACCAATTAGTGTTGCTAACTGTCTTGTTATAATCATTAATTCTTTCGGTTTTATTTTATTTCCACCAATAAATGGGATTGGAATTGACATTGAAAGTCCAGTCCCTGTTTTCTTCTTTGTAGTTGGTTTCGGTTTTGCCTCAGTTGAACTTTTTGTTGCCTGTGTTTTTGCTGGAGTAACACTTGTAACAAAATATCCCATACCCTTTAATTTTGCTATTGCCTCCTGAACTCCAGAAGCATCTATTGTCCCCTTTAATGTTTTCCCTGAACTGTCTATCGCATTATACTGAAATAATGCCATTTTATCTTCTCCTTTTAATAACCATGGACTTCCTTTGCAACTTCCTCTATAGTAGTTATACCCATATTTATTTTTTGAAGTCCATCATCAAGCAATGTTTTCATTCCACAACTTTTTATAGCAATCTCCCTTATTTCTCCAAGAGGTCTTCTTTCATATATTGCCTGCCAGAATTCTTCATTTGGTGTTAATATTTCAAAAATCCCTGTTCTTCCCTTATACCCTCCTCTACAGAAAGGACATCCAACAGGTCTGTAAAATTTCATATTCTCTGCCTGCTCAGGAGTTAAACTAACCTGCATTAATTCCTGTTTTGTTGGTCTGTATTCCTGTTTACATCTTGGACATAAAACCCTTACAAGTCGCTGTGCTATAACTCCTTCAATTGTAGATGCAAGTAAAAATGGTTCAACATTCATATCAACAAGTCGGTAAATTGTCGTCGGAGCATCATTTGTATGTAATGTACTTAAAACAATATGACCTGTTAATGATGCCTGAATTGCCATCTGTGCTGTATCAAAATCCCTTACCTCTCCAACAAGTATAATATCAGGGTCCTGCCTTAATATACTCCTTAAACATCTTGCAAATGTAAGTCCAATATGTTCTTTAATTGGAACCTGAATTGCTCCTTCAAGCATATATTCAACAGGGTCTTCTGTTGTTATTACTTTTACATCAGGGGTATTCAGTTTTCTTAATATAGCATATAATGTTGTGGTTTTCCCGCATCCTGTAGGTCCTGTTGCAAGTATTATTCCATGTGGTTTTCTTATCATCCTTTCAATCTTTTCCATATCATCTGGTAAAAGCCCAAGGTTTTCAAGTTCAAATATTGTTTTTCCTCTATCAAGAACTCTAATTGCAAGACATTCACCAAAAACAGTAGGAACAGTATTTACACGAAGGTCAACATCTCTACCCATAACAGACAGTTCTATTCTTCCATCCTGAGGAAGTCTTCTTTCTGCTATATCCATACCAGCCATAATTTTAAATCTACAAAATAATGCAAAAGCAAGTCCTTTTGGTGGATGAACCAAATCATACAAAACACCATCAACTCTGTATCTTACTCTAAAATCATCTTCAAATGGTTCAAGATGGACATCTGAGGCATTATCTCTTACTGTTTGAAGTAAAATCAGGTCAAATAATTTAACAACAGGTGGTAAAGAAGCAATTTCTTCAAGAGATGTAATTGTTGCATATTCTCCCTGACTTGCTATTGCTTCCAGTTCTTCCATCTCTTCAACATCCTGAGCAAGCCATTTTATTAAGTCATCTATTGTTTCTATTTCTTTACCATAATATGTCTCAATTGCTTCTTTTATATCATTTTCATCCGCAATAACCATTTTTATTTTATAACCGAGAATAAATGAAATATCATCCTGAATATTTAAACTTATAGTATCTCCAACTGCAAGGGTTAAAGTATCTCTTTCAAGTTTAATTGGAATTACATTATATGTTTTTGCAAGTGCTGATGGAAAGACCTCAATTGCTTTTCTATCTATGGGTGTATTTTTTAAATCAACCATTTCAATACCTGCCTGAATACTTAAAACTCTTTTTAAATCCTTTTCAGAAACAAAACCAAGGTCAACAAGAATTCTTCCAAGAAAATGGCCTGTTTCCCTCTGTTTTTCAAGTGCCATTTTAAGTTGTTGCTCTGTTATAAGTCCTTCTTCAATAAGCATCTGCCCGATTAACTTTCTTGCAGTCATATTACTTCGCCTCCCTTGCCATTTCTGCTGATATTCCTTCCTCTCTTTTTTCTTTCAAGATTTCCTCTCCAAGAACTCCTTCAGCAACAAGTTGTGCTTTGACATTTTCAGGGTCATAACTGAATGTCAGAACATCATCAAGTCCAATTTTACCCTCTTTAAAAAGTCGCATCAAAAATGAATCCATAGTTACCATACCCCATTTTCCTCCTGTCTGTATCTCTGAAATAATCCTGTATGTTTTTCTTTCCCTTATTAAATTCTGAATTGATGGAGTAGCGACCATTACTTCAAAAGCAGCAACTCTTCCAGGTTTATCAATTCTTTTTAATAAGACCTGTGAGATAATTGCTAAAATTGAAACAGAAAGCATAACCCTTATCTGTTCCTGCTGAGCAACAGGGAAAACATTTACAATTCTATCAACTGTTCTTGCAGCACCTGTTGTATGTAATGTAGCAAATACAATATGACCTGTTTCTGCTGCTGTTATTGCTGCTTCTATTGTTTCAAGATCTCTCATTTCACCAACAAGAAATACATCTGGGTCCTGTCTTAAACCTCTTCTTAATGCTTCAGCAAATGTAGGAACATCAACTCCAAGTTCTCTCTGTGTTATTATTGACCTTTTATGTGAATGATAATACTCAATTGGGTCTTCAATTGTTATTATATGTCTTTCAAGATTTTCATTTATCCAGTCAATCATTGTTGCAAGAGTTGTTGTTTTACCAGAACCTGTTGGTCCTGTAACAAGAATAAGTCCTCTTGGTCTTGTTAATAAATATTTCATAGTATTTTCATCAAGACCTATCTCTTGAAATGTTAAAAATTTATAAGGGATTAACCTTAAAGCAAGAGCCACATGTCCCCTTTCTTTAAATACACTTACTCTAAATCTTGCAAGGTCTCTAAAAGCAAAGCCAAAATCTGTTCCACCTACTTTCTGTAGTTCTTCCTGATGTTCTCTTGATGTAATTGCTTTCATATAATTTACTGTATCTTCAGGAGTTAATGGTTCACTATCAAGTTTATGGAGTCCTCCATGAAGACGAGCCATAGGAGGAAGTCCAACATTCAAATGTAAATCTGATGCATTTTCTTTAACAACAAATTCAAGCAATTCTTCTATCCTTTTTGCCATTTATCCCTCCTGTCCTGTAACAGATATAACCTCATCAATAGTTGTTATCCCAATCTTTACCTTCAAAATACCATCCTCATACATACTCCTCATACCTCCCCTTTCCGCTGCTTTCCTTAACTCTTCTGCACTTACCCTTCTTAATGTCAACTCTCTCAGTTCATCATTCATAACAAATATTTCAAAAATACCTATTCTTCCGTAAAATCCAGTAAATCCACATTCATTACACCCTTTTGGCTGACATACATTAACTTCTTCTCCTTCTTTTATTTTCAACAATTTTTTCAATCTCTCATCCGGTTCAATTTTTTCTTTACAATATGGACATAAAACCCTTACAAGACGCTGTGCCATAACTCCCTGAACTGCTGATGCAACTAAAAATGGTGGCATGCCGAGGTCTATCAATCTTGTTATTGCACTTGGAGCATCATTTGTATGTAATGTGGAGAAAACAAGATGTCCTGTTAATGCTGCTCTTAAAGCAATATCTGCTGTTTCCTTGTCCCTGATTTCACCCACAAGTATAACATCAGGAGATTGTCTTAAAAATGCTCTTAAAACATTTGCAAAAGTTAGTCCAATTTCTGCATTAACAGGCGTTTGATTTATACCCGGAATCTGATACTCAACTGGTTCTTCAACTGTCATAATTTTCCTATCTATTGTATTTAATTGCTGAAGAGATGCATAAAGAGTTGTTGTTTTACCAGAACCTGTTGGTCCTGTTACAAGAACAAGTCCTCCTGTAAATTGCAAAATTTTATTCCATTTTTCAAGGTCATCTGGCAAAAATCCAAGTTTATCAAGTCCTATCAACATCCTTGTTTTATCAAGGATTCTCAATACAACACTTTCTCCATAAATCCCTGGTAAAGTTGAAACTCTAAAATCAATAGGTCTCCCCCCTATATCAAGCATTATTCTACCATCTTGAGGAAGTCTTTTTTCTGCTATATCCATCTTTGACATTAATTTTATTCTTGCAATAACTGCTCTTTCTATTCTTTTTGGTGGAGATACGATTTCATATAAAACACCATCTATTCTAAATCTAACTCTAAATTTTTTCTCAAGTGGTTCAAGATGGATATCACTTGCTCTTCTTCTCAATGCTTCAACAAAAATTAAATTAACTATTTTTACAACAGGTGCCTGTAAAGCGAGTGTTTCTTCATCTTCTTCTACCTCTTCTAAATTAGGAAGGTCCATATCAATTGTTGCACTACTGGCTTCCTGTAACATTGCTGTCAAATCTTCCATATCCTCCTCTCCATAATATTTTTCAAGTAACTGGTCTATCTCTTCTCTAAAAGTAACTATCATTTCAACATTTTTTATCCCTTCAATACCTGCAACTTTTTTAAAATAATCAGCAGCAAGAATATTTAAAGGGTCATCTGTAACAAAAACAAGGGCATTGTCTCTTTTTTCCCATGGAACAACTCTGTGATTTTTAACAATTTTAGGAGGAAGAATACTTATTACTTCTTGAGGAATTTCTCTTAAAGGAAGTTCTCTCTGAACGATACCAAGTTGAAAATAAAAGGAAGGACTGATTTCTCCAAAAGGAAGCATCCCTTTACCCTGAAAAATTTCTCTTAATCTCTGACCAGTCCTTTCCTGTTCCTCAAGTGCCTGTTCAATACTCCTTCTATCCCAGAGGCCAATATTTTGAATTACATTTATAATTTCTCTTTTTGTTGGCATTGCGAAAATATTTTACCTCTAAAAATAAAAAATTGTCAAGATATTTTTTTTAGATAATTTTCAATCGCCTCAACAATAAATTGTGAAACTGTCTTTTCTTCTTCAACTACTTTATGTTTCACTTTTTTCATAAGTTCAATAGGTAAAATAAATGTATATTTTTTACTTTTTCCCTGTCCTTTTAAATCCTCTTTTACCTCAACTTTTTTTACTTCAAATAATTTTTTCGTCTGAGGTCCAAGTCGTTTCATTTTATTCTCCTTTTTAATTCTTTTGCAAGATTCAAAAAATCAATTGCTCCTTGAGAATTTTTTGCATAATCAAATATCGTTTTACCAAAAGAAGGACATTCTCTTAACCTACTACATACTTTTATTCCATTTTTAAAAAGTTTATCTTTAAATTCCTGCCTTAATAATTCTAAACTTTCTTCTGTTATTTTCAATCTATAATCAAGCATATTTGGAACAATCCCAAGTATTTCAATTTCAGGATTTAATTTTTTCTTAACAAGGTCAATAGTTTCAAGTAAATTGGCAAGTCCCTGTAAGGAAAGATAATCTGCAATAACAGGAATAATTACATATCTTGAAGCACATAATCCATTTATTGTTAAAAGAGAAAGTGATGGAGGACAGTCAATAAAAATAAAATCAAATGATTTAAGAATTTCAGTTGCATTTTCAATTGCTTTTTTTAAATAAAACTGATTTTTGCTTCTATTTGCAATTTCAAGTTCAATATGGGCAAGGTCTGGATTTGAAGGGATAATTGATAAATCAGCAATATAACTATCAACCATAACATCTTCTATTCTTGCTTGACCAAGAATAAAATCACTTACTGTTAAATCATCAGGTTTTAAATTTATACCAACACTTACAGTTGAATTTCCCTGTGGGTCAAGGTCTATTATTAAAACTCTTTCTTTCAGTTTTACTAAAGCAGATGCAAGATTAACACATATTGTTGTTTTTCCTGTCCCACCTTTTTGATTTGAAAATGCAATTATATTCATAATTTTATAAAAGGCGCATTTCTATCATTTTTTCAGCAATTTGTATCGCATTTAAGGCAGCACCCTTTCTTATATTATCACTTACAACCCACATATCAAGAGAATTTTCAAGACATACATTTTTCCTTATTCTTCCTACAAAAACCTCATCCTTACCCGAAACAAACAGAGGCATCGGGTATAAACTATTTTCTGGCTGGTCAATAACTTTTATTCCAGGTGAATTTTTAAGTATTTCTCTTGCTATTTCAATGTCAACTTTTTTTTCAAATTGTGCTGTTATACTTTCAGAATGTCCATTAAAAACAGGAACTCTTACACAGGTGGCAGAAACTTTTAAATCAGGTAAATCCATAATTTTCCTTGTTTCTTTTATCATTTTTACTTCCTCTGTATAATAACCTATAAATTCTTCGCTTAAAGAACCAATTTCAGGAATAACATTCCCAAATATTTGATAAGGATATACCTCATTTATTATTTTTTCACCCTTTATATAACTTTCAATCTGCTTCTGCAATTCTTCAACTGCCTTTTTTCCTGTTCCTGAAACTGCCTGATAGGTTGAAACAATTACTCTTTTAAGTCCAAATTCAATATGAAGAGGATATAAAGCAACAACCATCTGAATTGTGGAACAGTTTGGATTTGAAATAAAACCCTGATGCTTTTTAAGATGGTCTGGATTAACTTCAGGAACAACAAGAGGAACCCTTTCATCCATTCTAAAATCTGCTCCATTATCTATTACGATACAGCCCATTTTTACTGCTTCCCATCCAAATAGTTTACTCGCTCCTTTTTCTCCTTCTGTTCCTGCAAAAAATGCAATATCAATACCTTTAAATGATTCAATTTTTGTTTCTTCAATTTTAAAATTTATTCCTGCTATTTCTTCAATTCTCTCTTTTGTTGCAAGAATTTTTAAATTTTTAAAAGGGAACTTTCTCTCAATCAATATTTCCACCATTTTTTTACCAACCATACCAGCACCAACAACACAAATATTATACTTTTTCATTTACTCTCCTTTTTACACTTTCTGCAAAAATACCTGCCATAATTGCTTTAAAAATATCAAATGGAATAAATGGTAAAACACCAAGAAAAATTAAATCTTTTAATCCTTTATTAATAAAAAATTTAAGCCATAAAATTCCAAAGAAATAAATTATTAAACTTGCAAAAATCATGCCCAAAATTTTATTTTTCCTTTCAGTAAAATAACCTGCTATATAAGAAGCAAAAATAAATCCAATTATATATCCAGTTGTAGGTCTTAAAATACCTCCAGAAACGCTGTAAAACCAGTTTATCCCTGAAATTCCTCCTAAAAAATAAAAAATCTGAGATAAAGAACCAAAATTTTTACCAAGAAGAATTCCAGAAAGTAAAACTGCAAATGTCTGGAATGTAAAAGGAACTGGAGTAAATGGAAGTTTTATATAAATCTGCGCAGAAAGACCTGTAATAATTGAAAAAACAATAGAAAGCAAAATCTTTTCAGCAATTCCCATTAAATTATATAATTCAAAATATTTATCCCATAATCTTGCCCAATTTTTATTAATAAATCCCATATTTCTCCCTTTTAAATTTCTGTAATTATATCCTTCAGTTTCTCCTCTTTCCCTTTCGGTGAAATAACTGCAAGATATAAATTTTCTTTTTTAAATATTTTGCTATTTCCTCTACTTCAACTTTTTTTACTTTTTCAACCTTATTAATTATTTCCTTTATTTTTTCCATTTTTTTCTTCAATAGTTTTTGCTCGCCTATCCATAACATATATTCAAGATTATCTTCAAGCCCCATTAAAAATTGAGATATTAAGAATCTTTTCCCTCTTTCAAGTTCGTCTTCTTTTATCCCTTTGGTTTTTATCTCCTTCATTTCTTTTATTATCTCTACCATTGCTTTTTCAAGATTTTCAGGAGATATTCCAGCAGAAATATTGAAAATTCCTGTATCTTGATAATGCCTTACAAAACTTCTTATTTCATATGCAAGACCAAGTTCTTCTCTTATTTTATTGAACAATCTACTGCTCATATTACCACCAAGTATTACATTCAGAAGAGATAAAGGATATTTTCTTTCATCTTCAAATGAATAACAGAAACCACCAAATGAAATATGTGTTTGCTCTGTTTCTTTTATCATCAATTTAACCTTTGGGCCATCTGATTTTCTTTCCCATTTTTCAAATATATTTTCTTTTTTTGTTTCAATATCAGAGAAAAATTTTTTAAATATTTTTTTAAGTTTTTTTTCGTCAAATCTACCCGCAACACTTACAACTATATTTTCCCCTGTATACTTTGAATTAATATAATTCAGAAGGTCCTCCCTTTTTATTTTTGATAATGTTTCAGGAGTCCCTGATATTGGCATTCCAAGGGGATGATTCTCAAATACCAGATTGTCAAATAATTCATGAACATATCTTGCAGGAATATCCCTGTACATATTTATTTCTTCAATAATCACATTTCTTTCCTTTTCAATATCTTCTTCTTTTAAAAGTGGATTTTTTATCATATCTGAAAGGACATCAAAACTTAAATCAATATATTTGTCAAGAATTTTAATCCAGTAACATGTTGCTTCTGTTGCTGTAAATCCATTAAAAGAACCACCAACTCCTTCAA
>Ga0185342_1001230_pt1 | contig 10915 bp, 10 predicted proteins | sample ConPoolayeEmetaG_FD_128045 | JGI IMG/M metagenome (GOLD analysis project Ga0185342, IMG submission 128045) | Hot spring microbial mat communities from California, USA to study Microbial Dark Matter (Phase II) - Cone Pool mat layer E metaG... ...
CAGCAGGCACTCAAAGCCCGCGATGAGGCGGTGCTTCAGGCCTGGAACGCCCGCAAACAGGCAATCGACGTTGCCTGGAAGGTCTTCGGAAAAGAATAGGCCTAACGGACGCTACTGCTCTGAACCTTCAATTGAAGCGTCTAGAGCAGTAGCGGCAGTTCCGCGATTGCCTCTTCTGGCGTCCGCGGGGTGTTGTTAATCCCCTTACGGCGTTTTTGCGCCAGTACGTAGTCAACAGCGCGGTCGAAGTATTCTATGGGTCTTGACAGGTTGACTATCTCTGAGAACACGAGTGTAACTTCTACTGTCCTGTCATCCCTGGGATAGTCGCCGGTTCTTATCATTGCCTCGGGCGCTGCACGACGCAAAGAATCACCAAGCTCCTTGAACGTCTGTATGTTAATCATTGACGATGGGGCTGTGATAAGGCAGAGAGCCCTCCGGCAGTCAGCCGGAATAAAGTCAACGGAAAGCTCATTCATGGCCTCGCTCATAGCGTGCATGCTCCGTTCCGCCGTACCGGATCGAGCCTGTCCCGAGCTCATTGGCCCTCGTGACGCAACCTTCCCAGAGCCGAGGGCCGTCCACCCCGAAAGCGTATGCACCATGTCTCCGGTCCGGATCATGTTGGAGCCGATAAACCTGGGCTTCCGCTCTTCGCTCGCACACAGCAGGTTGTACAGACTTCCTACCACAGCTATGTTCACAATCTCCAGATTCGCCTGGACCGCTGGCTCTTTTCTTAAGTACTTTTCATTATCAACCAGTAAAACGGCATCGGCAACTACATAGAGCGACTTAAGACAGGTGCCCGTATTATAGTCAGCACGTCTCTCTGACAATTCCTCCCGCTCAAACGGCAGGACTGCCAGCCCGTAGACAGGCTTCTCCGGGTACGACTCCTTGAGCAATCTGGTGAACGCTGCAATCATACCCGACCCCGTCCCACCCGCCGTTGCCGCTGCCAGCAGGAAAGCATCGGTATCAGCGAACGAAGGGCTCCGGCGCAAGATGCCAATAATACGGTCACCCTCTTCTTTGGCGATTTCAGCACCCAGTTCATTTATCCTGCCAAGGCCACCCCCACCAGCCTTGGTCCCGCCGACAACGATACGGTGGTCAGTGTCAGGCTTGATAGTTTCCAGCGCATCCAGGGCCACCGCATCGGTGTCAATAGCAAAGGCATCGACCAGAAAATCGATGCCGCGTTCGGTCTTCGCCTTCTTCCCCAGCCTGACAAACTGGTTGGCAATCCTGCCGCCGCACAGGCCCAGTCCCATGACCAGCAGTCTCACACTATCTCCTCTAAATACTTATCCCTTACGGACCAGTCTACCCAAGCTTATATGGAAAGTGATTATACCAAGTTGGCGCCGGCCATTCACCCGGCAGTCAGTCTGGTATGTAGCTCGGGGCGTTCGTCTTCGACCACATCCAGTATCTCTCGAACGAGTTTTGCCGGATCGCCGCGGCGGTCTGAAAGCCTCAAATACAAGTAGTCAAGCTCTTCGTCATTACAGACAGCAACCAGCGGTATGCCCGAAGACTCCCGCAGTTTCTTAAAGTAATCGGTCTCATGGAAATGAAACGCCTTCAACCACCATTGTGTGTATTCCTCATAGCCAGGCTTGCCATCGAGCTGCCTCAGTGTCGCTTTTGCCGCCCTGTAGCCGCAGGCCAGAGCTCCGACCACAAGCGTTTCAAACGCGGCTGCGGCATCACCCGTAACCAGCACCCTGCCCGAGACCGGCTGGCGCATTGCCGTACGAGGCTTCCCGGCATAGGCAGTCCGCTTCACCAATCGCGCCCGGCGGAACCACGAAGAGTATCGCGGCAGTTTCTTCAGCCCGTGAAACACCTCCTCCCCGGCAGATGTGACTATCAGCGAGGTCAATCCCTCACGGTCCGGCTCAGGAAATGGTCCGATCATCACCATGCCCCGGCTCAGGCTGGGGACCGCTATCATGAAGCACGGATTTCCCTCCTGCGACACTTCAGGACTCATCCCTTCCATCACCCACTGCACCCCTTTAGAGAGCCCACCGAGTACCCCCCGATATCTGTTCAAACCAAGACATTCCACGATAGCCGAATTAAGACCATCGGCGGCAATTGCCGCTCTTGCGCCAAGCCACCACTCCCTCGATCCCACCCGGACAAGCACCCTCACACCCGCGGAAATACTTTCAGCCGCAAAGGCCGCGGTCCCTGACATTATGTCAACCCCTGCCTCTTCTGCCTCGCTGACCAGTCCGGCCAAAAGCGCCTTTTTGCTGAAAATGGTTGCCCACGGCTGTGCCCCATCATCAGGATAGCGCTTTACGGCGTGTCCGGACGGGGATAGATAAACAAGCTGATAGGATGGAGACAGTGGCCCGTGATACGGGACTTCCATGCCAATATCCGGACAGCAGAAATAATGAACACCTCCGGCTTTCTTCAGATTAACTGATTCGGCATAGAAGCGGTCGCCGAGCCCCACCCCGGGTGAAAAGAAAGCTTGAGCGCAGGTACGGTTGACTTCAGTTATCTGCCGTTTTTTCTCAACCAGGACAACCTTCAGCCCATCGGCAGCAGCCGTCCCGGCCGCCATCAGACCGGCAGGTCCGCCGCCGATGACTATCAGGTCATAAGTCACTCAAACGACCTTCTCGCCCCGACGGACTTCAAAACAGACCTTATTCACTGGATCGGGGCACACCAGCGTCACTCTGTCAGCCCCTTCTTTCCATGGCAGAGAACCGCCATACCGGAACATCGCCACGAAGGGGAAAATTGCCTGGTAGGCCCAGATACAGATACCTTCAGGCGTTTCATGGCCGCAGACAAACTCGTCGCCTACCTTGTGGCCGGCGTTACACCGGCCAGTTTGAGAAACCACCCTGGCGACGACGCTGTACGTAGCCACTCTGTCGGGCACCTGAATCACCTCCAAACGCACGGTGTGGCAACCACTTCGAAATGACCATCCCTATAGACACTGGTGCTGTGGCCTGACCACCGTACCTACCCCTTCTTGCGCGTCAGCTTCTCGTACAATGCCGGACGCTCGGCCTTTATCCGGTCCAGCTTCTCCCCCACCATCTTTTGCGGGATACCAATTTCCCCCTGGCACAGGGAATAGATATAGTCCATCTCATCGTCAGTGCATATCTGGGGTAGCGGATAGAGCGAAGAAATCATCTTAATATAGTCCGGCGTGTTAAAAGCGAAGGCCTGCTTCCACCAGGCGATATATTCCTGATAACCACTGCGTCCGTTAATCTCCCGCTCAATTGCCTTCACTGCCTGAAAGCCGCAGGCTACTGCACCCTGAGTCCAGGTTTCCGCCGGGGCTCCGGCGTCACCAACCACCACGACATTTCCCGCCACCGGCTCAGAAATCGGGCCGTATACCAGTGAGCGCCCGGTGCCCTCCTTCTTGATGATTTTCGCCTTACGGAACATGTAAGCCCAGTTGGGATGCTTGATGAAACCGTCAAGAATCCCTTCCGTAGAGCAGTCGCCCGAAGTAAGCGTCCCCAGCTTAACCCGGTTCTCTTCAGACTGGCCAATGGCAACGAAGCCGAAGGGGTTAAGGCTTGGTATCAGCCATGTAAGCCAGGAACACTCAGGATAGCCTGTTTCCACACCCTCCATTATGTACTGAAGAAAAGCGGTCCGGCGCCTCATCAGCACCGGCCGCTTCTGGTTAAACCCAGCGCTTTCGGCAATCAATGACAAGAGACCGTCGGCGGCGATAGCCGCCTTCGCCTCGACTGTCTCCTCCCCCGACGAACTGCGAAGACGTACCCTCACCCCACCAGCAATGTTTTCGGCGCCCAGTCCGGTCGTTTCTGCCCTAACCTCAGCGCCGGCTTTTTCGGCGGCGGCCAATAGCTGGGTTACAAATGCCTCTTTATGGTAGAAAAACCCCCAGGGACGCTCGTTCGGCTTGTAGCGATGGACAGGATTACCGCTGGGCGAAAAGTGAATCCAGTTGAGGTACGGGCGCAGCGTGCCAACATAATCGAGCGAGAAGCCCGGCTTGTAGAAATGAAAGACCGTCTTATCCATCTGGGTCTCAACGCCTACGGGATCAATATAGCCGTCAGCCTTCGTCTTGCCGCTCCCCGACGTACCCGAGCCGGTGATCTTCCGCACGTAAAATATCTGACTGCAGGCACGGTTGATTTCTGTAATCCTCTTCTTCCGCTCAACCACTAAGACCTTAAGGCCGTCCTCCGCCGCCGTCTTCGCCGCCATCAGCCCACCGGGACCACCACCAACCACGATGATGTCATACTTCATGGCCAATAACTCCCCCTGTTAATACTCGCTGAATCACCCGGGACTACACTCTACAAGCCCTCCCGAGGACTTAAAAGTACCGCTACATTCTACAACACAGAGCAACAGCCATAAAGGAATTTCGCGCAACCTTGCCTGAGCACAAGCAAAGAATTACAATTAGACACTGAACTGACTGAGGCGACAGGATAGGGAGAAGGAGGCATTTCACATGACCCAGGATTCCGCACCACAGACCCCGACACCACAACCACAGCCCACGATAAGTGAGCGCCGGAAAAACATGTGGGTTAGCATTATGGGACTTGTCGGACTGGTTGTCCTTCTGGTCGGCGTCCTCACCCCGTATTTTCCCTGGCCGTGGTGGTTGATTGTTGCCCTTATCTTCTGGATTGGGAGCGGCATCCTCGGCCGCTACTGGGGTGTAAAAAAGTGACGGCGCTTCCGCATCAACTCTCCTGACCGGTGTGGATGGGCCATCAGCCATTCAGGATAAACACTCCGATATTCAGCGCCGAGGCGAACGTAACCCATAACACATACGGCACCATCAGCCACGCTGCCGCCCTCGATATCCAGAAGAACCGTACCGTAGTGACGATTATGCCGAACCAGAGCAAGAGAATGACCACCATTCCGAACAGAGGCGACTTCAATCCGAAGAAGATGACCGACCACAGGATATTCAGCACCAGTTGTACAAGATAGGCTAGAAGCGCACCCTTGACACCCAGCGTCCTCAAGCCCCGACGCCATACCAGAAAAGCGGCCACCGCCATCAGGATGTACAGGACGGTCCACGCCGGGGCAAAGAGCCAGTCAGGCGGGGTGAAAATCGGCTTCTGCAGACCGGCATACCATGTTGGAATTGAGCTTGTTGTGAAAATAGAACCGATGGCAGCGGCAAGGAAGACTGCCAGCAGACTGGCTATTATTTTGGCAACATCAGGGGCCCTGGAACTCGAAAGCACATCTCACCTCCCAAGATAATTGTCCTCCTGATTATAGCATTAGACCTCCGTGATGGAACCGTCTTTACGGGAATAACACCAGACCGGGCAACAGGACCCATAAATTAAGGCATCACTCGGCATTGCTTAAGAGTCCTGTCGGGCCGCCGAAATGGTGACTGCACCTGCTGTCCGGCGAGCGAGTTCACCTGACAGAACCTGTATCAATGCGGAAACACCACAGGGTATCACCACGACGCCGGTCATGAAAGGACAGGGCCACAGTCTGAGACAAATTACCGTGGCACTGCTCTTGGCCAGAGCAATGCACCTATCAGCCCGGCCGTAGGTGGCTTCAGCACCTAATGCTTCCGTCAGGCGTCGGTCCCTCAGTTACCAGCATCTCTTTCTGCACCGGAGCCGCCGCGCTTCTCAGCGAAGCACACCGCCCCTACTGCTCGACGCCGCGTTTACCCGGCCACCTAAGGTGATTAAGCGAACACACCAAGAAGACAGCACGAAAACACCAGAAAAAGACTTTCTATATATTGACAGAGCCTACCGAATGTCTTATTATTGCAACAAGTTGCAATAAGGGTGATTCATGTTGTTACCCAAAGAGCACTGAGATTAACCCAACCGCGAAGGGCGACCGTGGACTATATTCACATGACAGAGCAGAGCACCTCAATGCCCAGGCGATAATGGCGGTTCCCCATGTCAGCGAATCAGAGAACGAAACCGACCGTTTCTCGAGCACTCGAACTTCTCAAGAATGGCTGATGCGTTTCCAGAATTGAGTCTAGAACAGGTGCAGTATATCCATGCCGAGCCATGACATCACCACCTGTTACCTAGCAGGTATCGTAAGGAGGATATTCTTGCTCCGGCGGAGAAGGCACTGCGAAAGAAACATGGTTTTGAGATCCACTTCAAACAAACGGTTATGAGCGGACTTTGTAAAATCTGCAATAAATCAAAAAAACAAGTTGCCTATTTTTTACTCCTTATCTGCAATAGGTCGCTATTACAGTAAGATGCAACAAGATGCACACGGTAACTGAACTTTCAAACGATTGCTTTCGAACAATGACTGACGGAAACCGGGAAACAGTTTTCTGATTAGACCGTGCTATGGCAGATAGTTCTGTCTCATCGAGTATTGACTGGTGCGCCAAATGGCAGGAAGACCGCCAGCTCTACACAATTGCTGGTAGCGCGGCAATGGATACTGATTTCTGGAACCGCAGTTGGACTAAACCGGAAAGGTGGAGGGATACGCTGGCAGATAGGTGTTCCTGGATCGTGAGCCGCTTACCGCTGCAACCTGACCTCTCTGTCCTTGACGTTGGCTGCGGTGATGGTGCGCTCACCATTCCAATTGCTCAAAAGGTGAAGTCTGTTACTGCCCTCGATGCATCACCGGTCGCCCTGCAGAAACTGGCTGCCAAAATCACTTCAGGTAGCATAAATAACATACGCCTGATTAACCTCCCCTGGACACAGGTGTCCGTAGGAACTGATATCGTACCCCATGATATTGTTATCGCTTCCTTCGTCATGGCTACACTTGACCTACGCCGTGCTTTACCGCTACTGGATGCTGCCGCCAGTCGATATGTCTTCATTATTGATTCTGTCGGGCCGCGCTACTGGCACTATCCGGAGCTATGGCCGACGGTCCTCCACCGCGAGTTCGTGGCCGCACCTGATTACATTTACATCGTTAATGCCTTACACCAGTTCGGTATCTACGCTGACGTGCAGATTGGCCAATATGAAGCCGCAAATTATTTCACGACCCCAGACGAGGCCGCTACCCACATTCTGGAGAGCCTCAAGGCAGATACCCCGGAAGCGATGACCACCGTCAGCCGTTACCTCGCCCGAAAACTCATTCCTGAAAGGGGCGGCTACTGTCTGCGCTACAGTCAGAAAATTGCCATGATATCCTGGGATAAGAGAAAGGCCTTCCACACTCGGATTTCTTGTAGTAATCCATAATCGAAAGGATGGTTTCCACATATGAATCGCATTTGTTCGGCCCGCCTACTTATTGCCACTGCCCTCTGTACAGTCCTGTTATCGACTGTGCTAACGGCCTGTAGCCCTTCTGCTGATACGGGTACAAGCCAGGAGACAGTCATTATCACTGACCGCATAGGGCGACAGGTTAGTGTGCCTGTCAAAGTCAACCGCATCGTTTCTTTGATGAATGAATGCACTACGGCTGTCCTTACCTTGAAAGCTGGTGATAAGCTGGTTGGCTTAGATACAAGCTCTCTCGCATATCTCCCCAGCAAGAAAGCCTGGCTGGATAACCATCCCGTCGCGAGTGTCGGACAATCGCAAGAGCCAAATATCGAGCAAATTTTAACTCTCAAGCCGGATGTGATCCTCTATTGGGGTGGCTACGGAGGAGCCGACGAAATTCAGCGGCGCTCTGGCGTACCGGTAGTCTGTCTCCACTCCTTCACCACGATCGCCGGCATGAAGGCTAACTATGACATTGTTGGCAGAATGCTCGGTCTGGAAGCCCGGGTCGAAGAGTTGATGAAATACGCCGACGCCCGTTTGTCAGCTATCTCTGCAGCCACAGCTCCACCCGTCAATAAGCCCAAGGTACATCTGTTGTTCTGGTCCTTCTGGAACGGTGTATCTCGTATCCCGATTTACTATGACCCGGTAGACATCGCTGGCGGTTTCAATATCGCCAAGGGCCAGGATCCCAACGTGTACGGCTATTCTGTAAAGGTACCGGTGGAGCAGGTGGTCACCTGGAACCCGGATTTCATTTTCATCCACGCTTACCCCGCCAAGCCGTCCGTCAGTATCGAGACCATACTCAATGACCCGCGCATGAAAACCGTCTCAGCAGTCAAGACCAGGAATGTCTACTACACACTGGGTATGTCAAGCGGGTGGCACTATCCCCGCGTTCTGGTCGAGACCATGTACATGGCTAAGATACTGCACCCCGACCTGTTCAAATCTCTGGACCCGCAGAAGGAAGGCGATGCCGTATACGAGAAATTCTACGGCGTATCAGGACTCTGGACAGCCCACGCTAACTCCGAAGGCTGGCTGGAATACTATGCCCGAATCGGAATAAGCTCAAAGTAAGGGTAACACTGAAAGAATTACCTAGCAAACAGATAGAAAAGGACTATCAGCGCCTGGTCGGCCGTAAATGGGCTTTGATTCTGTGCTGTTTGGTTCTAATGATAGTTATTGTCGGCGTGGCTGCTACTCTCGGCCCCGCTGGACTAAGCATCGGTGACGTCTATGCTGCTATCGCCGCGCGCTTCTTTCCGGGCCACTTCAATGTAAGCCCATTGGCCGACAGCGTGGTCTGGAACCTCCGCCTGCCGCGCATCTTTATGGGGCTGTTAGCTGGCTTTGGCCTCGGTGTGGCCGGTGCCGTCATGCAGGGCGTCCTGCGCAATCCTCTGGCAAGTCCTTTCACATTGGGGATATCGGCTGCCGCCGGTTTTGGCGCCTCGCTGGCAATAGTACTGGGCGTAGGTATTGTTGCAGGTAAGCATCTCATAATAGCTAACGCTTTTGTATTCTCTCTTCTCTGTACTATTCTGATGCTCGCTTTGGCCAGCCGAACGTCCGGTAATCCGGCAACGATGATTCTGGCGGGTGTTGCTCTCGGTTTCCTTTTCTCTGCTGGTACAACACTACTCCAGTATTTTGGTGATCCATACGCGGTTCAAGCTGTTGTTTTCTGGTTGATAGGTGATGTTGGACGCACTTCGTGGGAGAAGCTTTCTCTTGTGGGCATCACACTTCTCGTCACAGCTCCGCTCTTATTCTGGAAATCTTGGGACCTTAATGCAATGTCCAGCGGCGACGAAACAGCAAGAAGTCTGGGGGTTAATGTCACTACTGCACGAATTTCAATGATGGTCATAACCTCACTGATCACCGCAACTATCGTTTCATTTGTCGGCACCATAGGCTTCATTGGTTTGGTGGCCCCTCACATCGTGCGCATGGCCATTGGTGGGGACAACCGCTTTGTCGTACCTCTATCAGGTATGGTAGGTGCGTTGCTTCTGGCGGGGGCGGACATAGTCGCATTGCAGGCCATGGCTCCCATTGTTTTGCCTATTGGCGTCATCACCGCACTAATGGGGGTTCCACTCTTCCTATATTTCATTCTACGGCGAAAGAAGGAGTACTTATGAACCTCAAGGTGCAGGCCGTCACCTTCAGTTACAATAGCACACCGGTCCTGGACAACATCACTTTTGAACTTCAGCCAAGAGAGATTGTCGCCCTGGTTGGCCCTAACGGTTCCGGCAAATCTACCTTACTCAAGTGTATTGATCGCATTCTAAGACCTCAACACGGTAAAATCAGTATTGACTCTCAGGATATACGTAGAATGAGCCAGCAGGAAATATCCAAGAAGCTTGGTTATGTTCCACAAAGAGTAATCTCTGCCTTTCCCCTCAGCGTATTTGAGACTGTTCTCATGGGCCGACGTCCCCATATCGCCTGGAGAACCAGCCAGAAAGATATCGATGCTGTCCTCAAGTCCATTAGCCTGCTTGAACTAGAACACTTAGCGATGCGCGATTTCGCCGAGCTATCCGGTGGTGAGATGCAGCGGGTACTCCTGGCCCGTGCGGTAGCCCAAGAAGCAGGCATCCTGCTTCTTGACGAACCAACCAGCAATCTGGATATCCGTCACCAGATAGAAGCGATGGAAATATTGCGTCAATTGGTCACCGTTAAGAACATTTCAGCTATTGTAGCCGTTCATGACCTGAATCTAGCGGCCCGTTACGCTGATCGTATGATAATGCTATCTGGCGGGCGTATCTGTGCCACCGGCAGCCCCAGTGAAGTGCTTACAGCGGACGGCATATCTAAAAGCTACGGGATACGTGTCACGGTACGAAACGAGAACGGGCGACCTTTTATCATCCCTCTGGGTATTGATACCGGTTCCGTGCCCGTCGCCTAATGCCATATAAGGCAGGAAGCAACGTACCTGCAGTCAGGTTCAGTGGTCCGCGTGACGACTGCAGAGAGCCTAAAGATGACAAATACCCATGTCAATTTCGAAAGACTAGACAAGACCGTCAGTTATAGTCCCCGTATGTGGTGTAAATAGCAGGGCTTGATAATCTGGCCACCGTGTGGTCTCTTTGAAGGAACACAATAACACTTCAAGGGGGAGACCCAGGGAGGGGAGCTATTTCTTGAGCCTGCTTGAGCCGCTTCGGAGAGCGGAACAGGCGCTTCTCTCGGTGGTACAGGAAGCTTAGGTCCTGGGAGTGAGCACCAGGAAGGTGGAGAGCCTGGTAAAGGCGCTGAGAATGACCGGCTTGAGTGACTTTACGCCGATTTATAGGCCACTGTAGATGAGAGATTTCTCGGTTTTAACAATGAATTCCTCCGGGCTAAAGTTCCCCCAATGAGCTGTGTGGCCTTACTCCACCATAATCTATCCTCTAATCTTCGATAATATCTCTGGCTTCGTTAATCGTGCTAAACCAGTTCTGATTCAGACATTCTGGACTGCACCCCTATGATTGGACAGTTAGGGTTAGGAGAGTCTGGCGGGGTATCTCATTATTCTCCTGATTACCCAACAGGTTCTCGGACTCCTCCGGTGGCCGGTAACCAAGCGCTGAATGAAGTCTTTTCTGATTGTA
>Ga0185342_1001232_pt1 | contig 10906 bp, 8 predicted proteins | sample ConPoolayeEmetaG_FD_128045 | JGI IMG/M metagenome (GOLD analysis project Ga0185342, IMG submission 128045) | Hot spring microbial mat communities from California, USA to study Microbial Dark Matter (Phase II) - Cone Pool mat layer E metaG... ...
CCAACAAAGAGGGGACCGGTACCGCCAAGCCCGTATGGAGGAAGGGCGGTTTCAAAAACAGAGATTGAGAAATTAGAAGAAAAAAGTAACGAAGAACTTCTTGACATGATTTCGCTCGACTATGGCACTCCTGGAATTTATAAAGGGTATAATTGGATAGGAGGGGCAAGAGGATTGCGGGCCGGCATTGATGTTGCAGCTCTTCAGATTTTGCTAAATAGAATTTTAGGAACGAATATAAAAGAGGATGGAGTTTATGGGGATGAAACTGCAGCTGCAATAAGGAAACTTCAGGAAAAACTTGGGGTTACGCCGGATGGGTATTTTGGAATCGACACTAAAACAGCTCTTGGTGCCTACTTGGCGACATTGGAAAAAGTCAAGAAACCAACGAAAGAAGAAGAGGAAAAGGTTCCGGAAGAGGTGGAAAAGCCGCCAGAAAGTAAGGAAGTTGTTAGACAGGTTTTAATACTTACAAGAGAGATTGACAGGGATTATGTGAAACCGCCGAAAGGAGTGACTCAACTAATGGACGAGAACTTCTACGTACATACTGATGCAGGATGGATGAGTGCAAAAGAGTTGGTATGGAGAAATTTAAGCGAAGTAGATAGAAACTGGAATACAGATAAAGAGACTGCTCAAAAAATCGCAGGAAGAGAGAACTGGAACACTAGGACGTTGACCAGAAAAAATGTTGGTGTGTTTTCCTGGGCAAATACAAAAAAGGTTTTGTTCCCTTACTTAATGGCAAGCGGGCAGGAGTTTGAATTCAGAACATGGGAGCCGCTCTCTACTGAAGACGGAACGACGATACCTGCTGGAAAAGTTATAAGAGGAAGGATAACTGAATATGATGAAGCGACTGGAGAGTTCAAAGTAGAAGTTTTAGCTGTGCAGGATGAGTTTACAGCCAAGGGAGAAACAGCCGGCGCTCCTGCTGGTGGAACTTTAGCATCAACAGCAACATCAACCGAAACATCCAACCTCGACGTAAACTACCCCCCTCCAGGTGAAGGAAGGGGCGAAGAAGAAGGCACAGGTTAAAGAGAAGAGAAATAAACAATAAACTATTCTTTTATTTTATATATTTTCACAGCCTCATCTGGAGTAGTATAGACGAGCTCAAACCCCTCAAGCTCTTTTAAAACAAACCCTTTATAAAGATTTGAATCATAAAACCTTCCCTTTCTATCGTTCCATCCATCAACAACGCTTCCGTTCTCAAGCCATACCTTATCCTTCGTGTATATTAAAGTATAAACATCATACCCGCCGACAGAAGTTTTTCCATCGTAAAGAAGGAATGCCTTATTCAGCAAAAGCTCGCCTGCTTCATTCTTTCTTTCTAAATAATAGGTAGCGGGAAGCTCTTTTCCATCCGCAAGCTTTGCTGTGGAAAGGCAATAGAATGGCTTTAGAGAGGTCTGCAGGCCAGATGGGGTTTCAACCGCGGTTATAACATACGCAACGCTTCCTTTTTTTCCGGTTATTGGGGAGACCGTGCACTCTTGGGTTGAAACATATATCTGCTCCCATGTGTTCTCAAACTCGCACAAGCTCTGGCCGGGCCATTTTGAAACATCTGTTTTGTTTGCATGAGAGCACGCTAAATAGTTGAGCGCGCCGAATTTTCCGCCAAAATGCCCGCCTGTAAAAATAAGTTCAGAATCAAAGAGAGCGTACTGCGCACCGTATTTCTTCATCGTTTCTTTGAGCGCTGGCTCGCCGTCCATTATGAAATCATGCGCAACATCTGTTATCATATCGTGGTAGGAGTGCTCGTTCCTTATTACTGCATTCCTTAAAGCAAAATAGTTCTCCCAATGGCCGTAGTCCCACCAGCTTATGACCCGCGAGCCCTCCGGGGTATTATACCGCAGCCATTCCATAGAATCTATCCAATAGGGGGCAATCCTCTGGCATCTTATAGTCGCGGCAAGCTGTTCTGAAGAAGAAGGGGATTGTGGATTTGAAAAAAGGGAATAGATGCAGAGAGAATAGTCAAACTGCTCGTTAATTCCTTGGCTCGCGTACCCTACCGGGTCCTGTGAAGCATAGCATGCCTGCGTTAAACCCATGGAGCAAAGCGTTGCCATTTTTGATTGAAGGGCGAGCGGGTTGTCCTGGAACCTTACTTTGTAGGAGTTGAAAAGAAGCGGGCCGGCATAAGAATATGGGTCAAGGAACCCTTCAAAAAGAACAACCAAAAGGCCGAAAGCAACAAGTCCGTTAAAGAGGGTTTGCTTGTTTTGGAAAAACGGGGAGAGCATACGCTCAAACTCCCCAAGGACAATGGCAAGGGCCATCGCGAGGAAATAGCCCATGTATATTGTGTATTTTGCTTTTATTATGCCTACCAGAGAAACCGGGAATATTATTGCAAGGAAAAGGATAATCAAACTTTCCTCCCCAAGGATGAATTTTCTGTAGAGCGCGTATAGAGAAGCAACAAAAAGGAGGAAGATGAAGAACATGAGGAAGCTAACATCCTTATCATCATAAAAAAGGGAGGACTCGAATGCTGTGTTCGCAACCCCGACGCCTATATGGTAGATGGTATTAACAATAGAAGTGAAGACAGCAAAAAAACCATACAGAATGTCCTGTTCGGAGAACGTTCTTCCCATGAAGCCGATAGAACCGTAAAAATTGCTTCCGGCAAGCCCCTGCTCTTGGATTGTTCTGTGGAGCGGGAGGGTGTACTGAGCGACCTGGAGAGAGTTTGAGGCAATGCTTTTTACAAAAGTTCCGAATGGCGTAAAGAAAAATGCGATCACAAGAACGGCCATCGCAATCCCTGCATAGTTTATTATTTTTGACTTATCCGGAGAATATTTCTTCTCAAAGTAAAGCAAACCAGCCATGAACGCAACCACTCCGAAGAGAGCATAGCCGACGCTTCCGCCGAAATCAAAAACAAACCTATCGTTTGCATATGTTTGCATAAGGGTGGAAGAGAGGACAAGCGCAAGAAGGACGGCTGCGTTTATAAATATGGGCGTGGGCTCTTTCTCCCCTTTTATAAAAAGATGGATCGCATGAATCGGGATGAATATGATAAGCGCAGACATGGCTACAACTATTGAGGAAGAGCCGAGATAGACCGCGGCGAGGGCTAGGGCTGCGATGAGCGCAAATGTGCTATCCCTGTTTTTTATCGCTAGAGCATAAGAAGCTAAAAAGAAAGAAAGCGAGAAAAACGCGTACGGCTGGATTTCAAACTCCCCAGCCATTGTTTTCAAAACGAATATTGGAATGAACGAAGCAAGAAATGCCGCGAGGAGCGCGTATTCCCTTTTGTACTCTGATGAAAGGAAAATATAGAGAAAGAATACCGCAAGGGCTGCTGCGATCGGCGGGTAAACGCTGCAAATAGCCGAGAGAAGATAGTTGTCTGCTTTTCCCCCCCACGTGTAAAAGGAGTACCATTCTGCTTCAAGGAAAGAAAGAATAGGCTTAACCCTGTGGTTGACTTCGTGGGGCCACCAGGCGGTTCCATCATTCAGAGGGGCAAAACCTTTTGATAAATAGAGGTACGGCTCGTATGCGTAGTAGTATGGGTCAAGCTCTTGAAAGATCGGTCCGTAGCTCTGAAGCCTTATCCAGAATGCAAGCAAAATAAGGAAGATGATGCCGAGAAAAACCCATCTATGCTCCTTCGCCTCGGTTTTTATTCCCCCCAAGCCCTCAAAGCCTTTTTTATAGTAAAAAACCGCTATGGAGAGCGCATAGAATAGAAGGGTGATGGCAAATGCAAGGTTGAAGGTGTAGTTTATTCCGGCGAGCTGGGCCAGGAATATGAGGAACGGAACAATTATTATTCCAAGCGCAAAACCAAATATTATTTTTTCTATTATGAGAAGCTTCTTTTCTTTGAGAATGCCTAGAGAAAGCAGAGCTCCAGGCAGGAAGTTTGCAAGGAACACCCATAATAAAAGGTAGAAAGGATTGAACGAGAACATGGGTAGTAGAATAAATCAAAATGTTTAAAAACAAATTTTTTTATGCATGAGCAAATATTTCGCTTTTCTGCTCAAGATAAGCCGGCTCAGGTTCGCGCATCCCTGTTATGTGCGGGGATTTCACACCAGTTATCACCGCGGTAACAACAACCTCATCCTCGCTTAAAGATGAATTTACCCTCGCTCCGAGTTTTACTTCAGCATCCGGTGAAAAGCTAACCGTCATAAGCTCTCCTATCCTTATCGCTTCTCCAAGAGTAAGCTTCGGGCTTCCCTCAACATGCACAAGCGCTCCTTTTGCATCCTCATAATCTACTTCAAGGAGAGGGTGTTCAAGGGTGTTTTTCACGGCCTCCTCAACCCTGTTCGGCCCTTTCCCTTCCCCCAAGCTGATCATGGAAAGGCCTTTTTTCTCCATCACAGCTTTCAAATCCGCAAAATCCATGTTGAGCATGGATGGGAGGACTATTGAATCCGCAATTCCCTTCACCGCCCTTCCCACTATGCTGTCCGCAAGCTCAAAGGCCTTATCCAGAGGGAGGTCCGGAACATACTGCACCATTCTATTGTTGTCTATCACAACAACGCTGTCGCAAACATTTATGAGTTTTTTTATTCCCGCCTGCGCTGTTTTCATCCTCGACCTCTCGAGCGCAAACGGGTAGGTGACCATTCCGATAACTATCGCCCCTTTTTCCTTAGCAATATCGGCAATAATGGGTGCCGCGCCTGTTCCTGTTCCTCCGCCCATCCCGGCGGAGATGAAAACAACCTCGTTCTCTCCTATCCTTTCTGCCAGAAGTTTTCTGTCTTCTTCTGCGCATTTCTTTGCAACATCAGGCACCCCGCCTGCACCAAGCCCTTTCGTGATGCTTTTTCCTATGAGAATTTTTTCATCAGAATGTATAAACCTAAGATGCTTTGCGTCTGTGTTTACTGCGATCGTTCTGGCGCTTTCTATCCCGCTTTTCTTCAGCCTGCTCACTGCGTTGCTTCCTGCGCCTCCTACTCCGATTACTGCGATTCGCACATCCGCATTGTTGGTCGCCATCTGAACCACAACTTAATAAAAAAATAAAAAAAGAAAAAATCAGAGGAGGTCAAGGTCTCCTGAGTAGGCCGGGGCCGGGAGGGCCTCTTCCTGCGGGAACGCGCCGAGAATGCTCGCGCCTCTGACCCCTGTAACTATCGCGACGATCTCAAGCTTCCCCTCGTAGTTGTTCATTATCCTCGCTCCCCACTTTACATTTGCTTCTGCATCCATCTTCTCGGTTATTATCTCTCCGGCTTTTATGGCGTCGCCGAGAGTGAGGTCGCTTCCTCCGGAGATGTGGATGAGCGCGCCTTTTGAGCCCTCAAAATCTACATCGAGCAGCCTGTTCTTCAGCACGCTTTCCGCTGCCGACTTCACCCTATCTGCTCCTTTTCCTTCTCCAACAGCTATGAAACCGACTCCGCCTCCCTTCATGATTGCTCTTACATCCGCGAAGTCTATGTTAATGAGGGAAGGCTGGGTAATTGTCCACACCAAACCTGAGATCGCGCGCGCCAAAATTTCATCCGCAACAGCAAATGCCTCTGTCATCGGAAGGTTCGGAACAAGCTGAACCAGCCTGTTGTTGTCCAAAATTATAACCGAATCGCAGTGCTTTCTCAGTTTTGTAATGCTCTCATCAGCCTTCTTCCTTCGCGCCCTTTCCAGAGCGAACGGGTACGTGACCATGGCAACGGTAATTGCGCCCTGCTCCTTCGCTATCTCAGCAACCGTAGGAGCTGCTCCGCCTCCGGTTCCTCCGCCCATTCCTCCGCAGATGAAAACAAGGTGTGCATTCTCAAGCTCCTTCTCGATCATGTGCCTGTCCACTTCTGCTGCCTTTTCTCCTATATCCGGATACCCGCCCGCGCCAAGGCCCTTTGTGATGCTCTTCCCTATGAGCACCTTCTTCGCCCTCTCATGCATGATGTTAAGATGCTGCTGGTCTGTGTTTATTGCAACAAGTTCTGTTCCTTTCACTCCTGCCTTCACCAGCCGGTTTATGGTATTGTTTCCCGCTCCTCCAACCCCGCAGGTCACGATTTTTATGTGCTCGCTCCCTACCTCGTCCTCCTCCTTCGCCTCGGTTTTTGAGGAGGCGCTCAAGACATCTTTTATCAAACTATCCATCCTAGTCACCTCGGTAGGAGGGAAGGAAAATAGCTTTATATACCTTTCATTTACCGACGGAAATAAAAATACATATTTTTCAACCAACCTACCCTACTTCCACTAATCCCAGACGAAAAATATTTAAATGTATTTATTGAATGTATTTAGCGAGGCGGTCAGGATGGTGCGTGTAATTACTATTAGGGATGATGTGTACAAGAAACTGGACAAGCTTAAAAAATCCAAAGGGATGAGTTTTTCCGAGGCGATAGAATACCTTGTTTCAGTTTCGCAGGAGAAGAGAACTGATTTGAGCATAATGGAGTTTGCAGGGATTCTTGGGCCCAGGGATGTTGATGAAAAACAGCTTGCAACCTTGAAGAGGTGGCTGGATGGTAAAAATATGCCTTGACTCTGATATTATATTAGACTTTTTGGAAGGCAGAAGAGCAACGATAGAAAAACTGAAATACTATATTGAAAAGGAGGAGATTGTGACTACGAGCATAGTAATGTTTGAGGTTCTTTCGAGCGTAAAATCCACTGCGCCTGTGCTGAGGTTCATGGAGCAGTTGGATATCCTGTCTTTTGACAAGCAGAGCGCGGAGCTTGCATCAAAGTTATACCGCGACGGAGTGAAGGAGGGTGTGAGGATCTCCTCGCGCGCGCTCATAAACGCGGCAATCTGCATGAAGAACGACGCCTTCCTCTTCACGAAAAACAGGAACGAGTATGAGGGTATAAAGGGGCTGAAAGTAGTTTGAGCCAGCTATCCCCTCTTTTGCAGCTCAACCATCTCTTCTACTTCTCTTGTTGTTGTCGCCTCATCCGGCGCCTTATCGTTCCTCATCCTAACCATCCTCGGAAATCTTAGCGCATACCCCTTTTCTTTGCGCATGCCTGCCGTGTGGAGCGGACTTTCCGTAATTTCATCAAAAGCAACCTCTATTACATACCTCGGCTCAACCCAGAAATCAGGAGTAATTTTATAAACCAGATCCTCCGGCGGTTCTTTTGTTTTTATTTCATCCAGCAATTCTTTCAGCATTTTCATCTCTTCCTCTGTGTAGCCGGAGCCGATTTTCGCGATTGTTTCCAGCTTCCCCGTATCCTCATTTCTCACCGCAACAAGAAGCCCTCCGAATTCAAACTCAGCCCGCGCGCCCTTTCCGAGAAAATATCCGACTATTACTGCATCAATAGTATCCGCCGCCTTCCCGTAGCTTTTCTTCAGCTTTATCCATGCAAACTTTCTTTTTCCGGCTATGTATGGGGCGCTTAGGTCCTTCGCTATGATTCCTTCCAGGCCTTTATTCAAAGAGTCCTGAAAATAGCTTTCAAGCTCGCTCGCATTATCTGTTTCGATGCTCTCCGCAACCTCAAGAACTCCCGAGGGGAATATTTTTTTGAGCGCTTTCCTCCTATCAGCATAAGGTTTTGTCGTGTAATCCTGCCCATTTAGGTAGAGAAGGTCAAAAACAAAAACATAAAGCGGAAACTCTTCGCTCGCTTTATCTACTCCATACTTCCTCCTCCTGTGCATCGTCTCCTGAAAGGAGTAGAACCTGTTCTTCTTTTTGTTGAACGCGAGCGCCTCCCCTTCGAATATTATTTCCTTTGCTTTTATTTTTTTAATCGCATCCACAACATCGGGAAACATCTCTGTCATCACATCCAGCCTTCTAGAATATATCTCCACTCTCTCTCCTTTCTTGTGGCACTGCATCCTCAATCCGTCGTATTTTCTTTCCACCGCACACCTTCCAATTTTTTCTATTATTTCTTCTGCGGATGCAAGCCTTTCTGCGAGCGCTGGCCTAAGGGGTTTGAACGGCTGGATTTTGAACTTTGTTATTTTTTTGTAATCCTCCATCGCTGTTCTGACTATATAGCCCAAATCCGAGCATAGATTATATGCCCGCTCTATCTCCTCCCTCTTTTCCTTTGTTCCGAAAAGCGCAACGCTCAAACCATCCAAAATGGTCGGGTCGCCCACGCCGAGCCTGAGCCTTCCCAAAACTATTCTTATGATGTATTTGCCTTCTATGGGTTTTGAGTTGTTCAGGAGTTCGGCGAGCATTTTTATTTTCGCCTCCTGGCTTCCGGTCCCCGCGGCTTTTGCAATCCTGACGAATGCGTTATAAACATATAGAATGTCAAGGGCTTTTGCAAAAAGCGACGTCTGTCTTTTTGTTTTCAGCAGTTCTTCGGCAACCCCCCCCAAATCCCCAAGTTCTTTATATTTTTTCTCAACCGTTTCTTTTGAATAGCCAGTCGAGGAGGAAATGGCCTCTATCCCAAACCTTTCCCCCAGCCCCAGGTTCAGGCCGGCATAAGGAGGGGCGAGCTGGCCCTGCAACAAGTAGGAAACCTTCTCTGCTTCCTCCGGCGTTGTTTTTTTGAACATTCCTGCAAGGATGTCGGTCATCTCAAGCCTTCCGCTTCTTCCCTCTATCTCTTCAAATATCTCTGCAAGCTCCTCAAACTTCATAAGAGGTTTTGAAAAATCAAGCAATTAAAACTTTTCGGCTGATAGGATGCGCAAATTCGCTCGCTTAAATAAAAAATTAAAAAACAAAAAATTATTCGCTTCACTTCCCGTAAAAGATGGAAAAATAAAAAGATAAAGAAAAGCGGGCGGGTTTTGTTTTTTCCGGGTTGCGGGTTTTTTGTTTTTTAATTTGCAACAGGTCGGCCGAAATGCCGAAATGTAGAAAATATATTTAAACATTTTTGTTAATAATAAAGCGGGAATGAGTATGGGGGGCAAAAAGGATGCTGCAAAAAACGCGATAGTAAAGCTAACCAATAAGATGAATGGATATGATCTGTGCAAAGCGATAGAAGAGAAGCTAGATTTAAGGAGAATGGAATTTAATAAATATAAACTTAATCCGGATGCGATCGATGCGCTCGCAAACGCCTGCAAAAAGCTGCATGATAAGCAGAAAGAAACTATTTTTAGGGAGTTTGGGGAGTTTTTATCCATAAGGGTGCAGGAAGGTTTGTTTTCTAGAGAGCTTACTTCTGACTTGTTCGGTGAATTTTTGGACAGCTATATCGTAGCCGATCATATAGAGAGGATAGAAGTTCTTCAGAATATATATGGAAGGGACAAACAATTCAAGGCGATTATCGACGAATATTATTTACTGTTGGCGGATTCCCGGTCTGTTTCACCCATGGAGTACTTGTATGCAAAGGGAATGATAACAAAAGACCCGGAGCTTCTCAGAATAGCGTACATGGAATATAAAAAAGCTTCCGGGTGGGATGGTTTAGACAAAGAAGTGAAGCTCTTGCTCATCGGAGCAGTGTTGGCAGAGTTGCCCGAGCATTAACTTTTTATTCTTTTTTAATCGAGTTTATTCCATGCAGAATAAAACAAAAGAGGTTATCAGGGATATAAAGGCGCTTAAAGTGCAGGGCGCAAGGAACATTGCAAAAGTTGCGCTGAAATCCCTAATTTACGAGATTGAAAACTCAAAGGCGAGAGGTTCAAATGAATTCGCGAGGGAAATCTCGAAAACAATGGAAGTGCTGGGTAGGGCGAGGCCTACGGAGCCTATGCTCAGGAATGTTATGCGGAGGGCGCAGGAATACGCCGTGCAGAACAGAAGGAAGGATGTGAAACTTTTAACCTCTGGGATGAGCGCTTACTGTACAAAACTTTTAAAAGAGATGGACGAAAGCGTGGAAAAACTGAAAGAGTACGGCGCGAAATACATCCCAGAAAAAGCAACAATCATAACCCATTGTCACTCCTCAACTGTTACGGGGATAATAAAAAAGGCAGTGAAAATGGGAAAGGATATAGATGTAATTGCATGCGAGACAAGGCCGAGGTATCAGGGAAGAATAACTGCAAAGGAGCTTGCACAGGAGGGAATAAAAGTAACTTTTATTGTGGATGGGGCGATGAATTATTTTGCGAAAAAAGCTGATTTTGCACTAGTGGGCGCAGATGCGATCACTGCGGCCGGAGACCTTATAAACAAGGTTGGAACATCAACGCTCGCTAGGATAATGCGCATAAACGACAAAAGCTTCTTTTCTGCTGCCGAAACCCTGAAATACGACCCGCTCACGCAGTACGGGTTGAGGGAGGAGATAGAGGAGAGAAGCCCAGATGAGGTATGGAAGGTAAAAATGAAAAATTTGAAGATAAGAAACCCGGCCTTTGATGTTACTGCGGCGAAATACATAAACGCTTACATCACAGAAAGGGGGATAATTCCCCCCCAGTCTCTCGTTGCAGAGCTGAAAGAAAAATGAGCGGTTGTGGTCTAGTGGTATGATTCTGGCTTCCCAAGCCAGCGGCCCGGGTTCAATTCCCGGCAACCGCATAAGCCAGGGGGAGCTTTATCTTTTCTAATCTCCCCCTAGCTTCAACCCCCTTATGTGATTAGGAGGTTTGGCGGAGCCAGGGGGAGCTTTAGGTAATTCTCATCTCCCCCGAGCTTTTAGGGGGGAAGTATCCCCCCTGAAAAGCTACGCTCCCAAAATCACCCCCCTCATTTTTGATAATAATTATAGTTCCCCCCTAAGCTTGAGAATAACCTAAAGGGGGATGGCGAGATGGGGGAAAATGAGAAAAACATTAAGCTTCCCCCAAGTCGAAGACAAACCTCATAGGGGGCTTCGCCCCCTCGCGGTTTTGATGTGGCGAAGCAAGTGCAACCCAAGTATTTAGAAGAGTCGGGTTGCACCGAAGCCCACCCAAATGGTTAGTATGGTTGGGTGGGTTGCTTCACCACATCATCCTCGATTTCCCCTTCACCCCCCAAAATGAGTT
>Ga0185342_1001233_pt1 | contig 10904 bp, 14 predicted proteins | sample ConPoolayeEmetaG_FD_128045 | JGI IMG/M metagenome (GOLD analysis project Ga0185342, IMG submission 128045) | Hot spring microbial mat communities from California, USA to study Microbial Dark Matter (Phase II) - Cone Pool mat layer E metaG... ...
CAATCTTTCAATATTATAAACCTTAGCGAGATCTATTGCAGGAATAATTTTACCTTTTACTGGCAGGGCTCCAACAATATAGTCCGGGGATCCTGGAATGGGAAATATTCGGATTATCTCTAAAACCTGAATTACATTTTCCTTCGGAATAAGAAATTCTCTTTCTCCTATACTGAAAACACAGTAAGACTTTTCTAATTCTTCAGACATTTGTTTACCCTCAATGTATCACAGGATTAAAAAGTTCTGAAGGACTGTATCTTTCTTTATTAAAAAGATTAAAATCAGAAAATTGTTTTATTTCAAAAATAAAACTGCCATGCTGGGATTTCCTTAAAGAAGAAAGAGCTTCTAAAGTTAACTGCTTTATCTCTTCAGATGAAAATTCATTTAATAACCTAAACCCTGTTTTTTGCTTCTGCAAGGTTGATATACCATACACGATCTGCCCTTCAATAAACATGAATTCATAAGCAATCCCGTTCACAAATACTGATAATATCCCTGTTAGTTTATTAGAGTTTATCAGGTTAAAAATCTCATCAAGCTTGAAGAAATCTAGAAAACCAGAAAGAATGAAAGAGGAATCTTTTATCAAACCATATTTTTTAAGAGCGCTCTCAACGGAAGCATCAACCACAGATATGATTTTTTCTGAAAGGTCTTTAAGTTTATCTTCAATTAATTTATCTATCTCATCAGACGGTTTTATTGCTTCCTCTAATTTGGTGGTCTCTTCAGGCATGGATGGGAATAAAGCTTCTTCTGGAATCTCTATGCTTTCAATTTCTTGAGTTTCTTTAATCTCTTCAAGTTCCTGAGGCTCCTTAATCTCTTCTGATAGTTTTATTTCCTGAATCTCTGTTATTTCCAGCTCTTCTTTGGAAGATTCTGTCTTAATTTCTTCTGTCAAATCAAATGATATTTCTTGTATTTCTTCCGGTAGTGAGATAACATCTTCAACTTTTTTTATTTCCTCCTCAGCAGTTTCATATTTAAACTCTGAAATCCTGCTTAATGTCGACTCAATTTTTTCTATCAGGTCTTCAGATTTAAAGGGTTTCATAAAATAATCCAAAACACCGTATTTTTCAATAAATGCCTGCCCAACTGATTCGCCTTTACCAGTGATTAAAATTATTGGAATGTCTTTCAGTATTTCATTTTCTTTTGCAAGTTTACAAAACTGAGAACCTGTGATTTTTGGCATTATGAAATCAACCAGAATCAGGTCAGGCTTCACTGTTGCAGCTGTTTTAAGCCCTTCTTCCCCATCTGATGCTGTATAAACTTCATAGCCTGCTTCCTGAAGAGAAACCTCAGCCAATTTTCTTACAATCGGGCTGTCATCTACTACTAAAATTTTCCCTTTTGACATCTTTTCTCTCCTTCATGAAAATACCTTTAAAAAAGCCTCAGCATTCCTCATTATATCTCCTTCTAAGATTCCAGATGCTGTAGCTACATATCTGCATCCAGCTGCTTTCAAATCAGCAATTTTTTCTTTTTTAATTCCTCCTATTGCTACTACAGGAATATTTATTTTTTTACAAATCAAAGATAGTATATCACATCCTCTGGGTTCAAGTGCATTCCTTTTTGTTGTTGTAAAAAAAACTGGTCCGAATCCAATATAAGAAGCACCACCCTCCTGAGCTTCCTGAGCTTCCCTTAAATTATGTGTTGATATTCCAATTATACCTGAAAATATTTTTTTTGCTGCCTCAAGAGGAAGATCATCCTGTCCGAGATGAACTCCGTCAGCTTCTACAGCTATTGCTATATCCAGATAATCATTTATTGTAAGTAAAGCTCTGTATTTATGTGTAAGCTGTCTGACCTGAAAAGCTTTTTCAACAATCTCCTTTCTTGGCAAATCCTTCTCCCTGTACTGAATCCATCGGATTCCTGCTTTTAGCACAATTTCTAACTTTTCAGGTATTTCCTTTGAAGATACTATAACACAGACTGATGGAATTTCAGGATTTATCATTACTTAAAATATTGACAAAATCTGTAAAAAATTTTCCTTTTATAAACTCTGGATGCTGAAGTATTTTCAGAAAAAAATCCACATTTGTTTTTATCCCCTTTATGACTATCTCTTCCATTGCTCTTTTCATCCTCAGTATGGCTTCCTGTCTGTTTGCTCCCCTTGCAATAACCTTAGCAACTAAAGAATCATAGTAAGGAGGAACAACACATCCCTGATAAAGATAACTGTCCACTCTTATGCCCGGACCTCCCGGAAAATGAACAAACTCTATAATCCCTGGAGAAGGGATAAATTTTTCAGGATCTTCTGCATTCACTCTGCATTCAATTGCATGACCTCTGAATCTCACCTGTGCCTGTTTAAATGACAGAGGATAGCCCTTTGCAATTTTAATCTGCTCTTTTATAATGTCAATATCTGTAATTTCCTCAGTAACCGGATGCTCTACCTGAACACGTGTGTTTATTTCAATAAAGTAGGGATTCAACTCCTCATCAACGATAAACTCAAATGTACCGAGATTTTTATATTTTAAAGCTTTAGCAGCTTTTACTGCATACTCTCCTATCTTTTTTCTCAATTTTTCATTCAGCACTGGAGATGGAGCTTCCTCAAGAAGTTTCTGATGCCTTCTCTGCAGTGTGCAGTCTCTTTCACCGAGATGAACGATATTACCCTGCTTGTCAGCAAGCACCTGAACCTCTATGTGTCTTACTTTTGGAAAATACTTTTCAATATAAAGCTCTCCATTGCCAAATGCTGCAAGTGCTTCTCTCTGAGCCATAAAGAATGTTTGCTCTATATCCTTTTCATCATGTACAATTCTCATGCCCCTGCCACCACCACCTGCTGAAGCTTTAAAAATTACAGGTAACCCAATCTTTTTTATCACCTTCATGCATATTTCATCTGAACTGACAGGTCCGTCACTTCCTGGTACAACAGGAATTCCTTTTCTTTTAAGTATCTGTCTCGCCTTTGCCTTGTCTCCTCCGACCTTTAAATTTTCAGGTGTTGGACCTATAAATACTATTCCTGAATTAACACATGCTTCTGCAAACTGAGCATTCTCTGATAAAAATCCATATCCAGGATGAATTGCTTCAGCATCAGTTATATCTGCGGCAGAAAGAATGGCTGTTATGTTCAGATAACTCTGTGATGGATTTGCAGGTCCTATACATATTGCTTCATCTGCGAGTCTAACATGTAATGAGTCTTTATCCACATCTGAATATACAGCAACAGTTTTTATGCCAAGCTCTTTACAGGCACGAATAATTCTTACTGCAATTTCACCACGATTGGCTATTAATATCTTTTTGAAAAGCTCCACTGTCAAACTACCTCAATAAGAAAAAGAGGCTCTCCATATTCAACAGGTTGACCGTTTTCAACAAGTATTTTTCTGATTATCCCTGAAACATCACTTTCAATCTCATTCATTATTTTCATTGCTTCTACTATGCAGAGCACTTGACCCTTTTCAACTCTTGAACCAACCTCAACAAATGGAGGAGCATCAGGAGCTGGAGCTCTGTAAAATGTACCAACCAGAGGAGATGTAACTGTGTGAAGGATTTCTTCTTTCTGTGGCTCTGCAGCCTTTTCTACTTCTCCAGGTAATCCTACAGGCTTGGCAACCTCAATTGGTCCATAAATATATCCTCTTTTAATTCTTATTTTAAAGCCCTCTCTTTCAATGCTCAACTCGGTTACATCTGTGTTTTTTAGAAATGATATTATTTCTTTTATATCTTCAAGTTCCATCATTTACTCCTTTACTTTTTCAATATATTCCCCTGTTCTTGTATCAATTTTTATTAAGTCTCCAGTCTCTATATGAAATGGAACCTTCACTGTAAGACCTGTTTCAAGACGGGCAGGCTTAGCTCCTCCAGAAGCTGTATCTCCTTTGAATGCTGGTTCTGTTTCGGTAACTCTTAGCTGCACAAACATGGGAGGCTCAATTAAAAGAGGTTGTCCTTTGTAGTAAATTACATTAACAATCATTTCTTCCTTTATGTAGTATACTGCATTGCCGATTTTTGTCTTAGGAATTGAAATCTGCTCATAGCTCTCAATATCCATAAAAACATAGGAATCATCATGGGAGTAAAGATACTGCATCTGTTTTTCTTGAAGTTCTGGTTTTTCAAACTTTTCCCCAGCTGGAAAGTTTTCCTCTAAGACTCTCCCTGTTTTCAGATTTTTAATTTTAGTTCTAACAATAGGAGCTCTCTGCTGCATCTTTACATGTTGAAAATCAATTATTTCATAAGGTTCTCCCCTGTAAACAATCTTTAACCCTTTTTTAAAATCCGCAGTTGAAATCATCTGAACCTCCTAAAGAATTTCTAAGTCTCTTGGAAGATTTGTTAAAATTTCTGCTGTTTTTTCTCTCACAACTACCATATCCTCTATTCTTACTCCTCCAAATTCTTCAATGTAAACACCTGGTTCAACAGTAAAAACCATTCCCTGCTGAATTTCCTCATTTGAGTCTCTGTTTATCTTTGGAAATTCATGAATGTCAAGTCCTACTCCATGCCCAGTTGCATGACCGAAGTTTTCCCCGTAACCTGAAAGTTTTATCAAATCCCTTGCTGCCCTATCAATCTGCTTAGCCTGAATACCAGGTCTGCATGAAATAATAGCTTCATTTCTTGCTTTATTCACAATATTGTAGATTTCTTTTTGCCTTTCAGAAACCTCACCTATTATAAATGTTCTTGTCATATCAGAAAAATAACCCTTATATTCAGCACCCCAGTCAATTATAACAAAATCTCCCTTTTTAAGTGTTCTGTCTGAATTCTTCCAGTGAGGCATTGAGGAATTAGATCCTGAAGCCACAATTACAGGAAAGGGCAGGATATCAGAGCCCTGTTGTTTTATTTCATATTCAAGAGCAATCGCTATAGCTCTTTCTGTGATTCCCTCCTTTATAAGTGGCTTTATTTTTAAAAAAGCTTTTTCGGCTCTCTTTACCGCCTCTTTTATATTTTCAATTTCCTCTTCTTCCTTAATTGCTCTAAAATGCTCAACAATATGACTCTGTGGAATAAGCTGGATTTCTTTATTATCGGAAAGCTTTAAAAAGGTTTCATAACTGCAGGAGGTTTCAAAGCATAGCTTTTTTATCTTTTTTTCATTAATAAGCTTCATTAGAGTATCTAACCATGTTTCTTTGAAAAGAACAATCTCTGCATGAGCCTCTTTTTTTGCCTGTTCAAAATAACGAAAATCAACAAGAAGATAACAACCATTTTCTGTCAAAAGAGCAACAGCAAAGCTTCCTGTGAAACCTGTAAGGTAATTAATATTTTTAAGATTGGTAATCAGAAAGGCATCCGATGATGAAGCAATTTTATTAAAAATTCTTTTAACTCTGCTGCCATATTTTTCCAAGTTTTATCTCCACAATCCTGGAAAGTATTACCCCAGCAATATCTTCTTTTGACATAAGAGGTGTCTTTTCTTCAAAAAATCTCTTTCCTTTTTTATAAATTATAATTACCTCATTTGTGTCAGCCTCCATGCCTCTGTCTTTCTGCATAACATCATTCAGAATAATCATATTGAGAGATTTTTCTTCAAGCTTTCTTTTTGCCCTTTTTGTATTAAGTCCAGTTTCAGCAGCAAATCCTACAATAAATGGTTTCACTCCAAGTCCTGAAACTTCCTTAAGTATATCAGGGCAGAGTTTTAGAGGTATGGATGTTATTGAGTGCTTGTATATTTTTGTGTGAGAAATTTTTTCCGGCTCAAAATCCATTGGAGCTGCAGCCATAATTAGCGTGGTTGCGGAACCAATATTTTTTTTAACTGCTTCAAGCATTTGAGAGGTTGTTTCTACTCTGATAAATCTATCAATCTCTGGTTGCTCTAAAGCTGTGGGTCCACTTATAAGGATTACTTCTGCACCTCTTCTTTTAGCAATTTTTGCCAAAGCATAACCCATTTTACCTGAAGATCTGTTTGTTATAAATCTTATAGGATCAATGTACTGTCTTGTCGGACCTGCTGTAACCACAATTCTTTCTCCTTTTAAATCCTTCTCTGTTAAGGCTGAGACAATGGCTTCAAAAATTTTATTTATTGAAGCAAGTCTTCCCTGCCCTTCTTCACCACAGGCAAGCACACCCTCTTCAGGTCCAACAAAATTTACTCCAATATTTTTAAGGTATTCTATACTTTTTTGAACCTGTGGTGATTGATACATCCTCCAGTTCATTGCTGGAGCTATTATCACAGGACTTCTGAATCCAAGAAGCAGTGTTGTAAGAAGGTCATCTGCTATACCAGAAGCATATTTATTAATCAGATTGGCTGTTGCAGGAGCGATAACCAGAGCATCGCAATTTTTAGCAAGCTCAATGTGAGCCATTGGGGCATCAAACATCTCAATCAGCACCTTATTATTACAGACAACTTCCAGACTCAGAGGAGTAACAAAATAAGAAGCTTTTTGAGTTAAAACAGGAAAAATCAGAGCTCCTGAGTCTCTTAGCAACTTTATAAGCTCATATATTTTATATGCAGCAATGCTTCCTGTTATCCCCAGAATTATTTTTTTATCATTTAAAATTTTCATCACTCTGATTTTTTTCTTCAGAAGGCTGTTCAGTGCTTTCAGTAAAAAGTTCTTCAAGCATTTTTTCAGCTGATTCTTTACCATGAAGATATACTTTCAAATCTTTTTCAAGTTCGGAAAGATCAGGAATTGCCTTTCTTTTTTCTTCAAGAAGTTTTTTAACATCAATCCTGTCAATTTTTTCCTTAGCCTTTAAAGCTTCCTCGCCTGTTATATATGGTATCCTGTCTGAGAGAATTTCAAGAAGAGCTGTTGTTGTGACCTTTTTTGCCTTCTTTTCAAGCTTTGTTGGAGAGCCAAGAGAAAGTTCAGCTGCCCTCTGCGCTGCTATAAGCACCAGCCTGTATCTGCTGTCAATTTTTGTTTTATCCAGTTGTATTGGCAGAGAAATGATATCCTGATTTTGTTGCTTTTTCTCCATTTTGTATCCCTCCTTATTTAAATAGTTTTTTTATTGATTCCTGTTTTATTCTGCTGGTTTTTAATCTTTCTGCATAAATTATACAGAGCAGATCATTAACTGCCTCTTCAATATTATCATTTATCACAATATAGTCATAAAACATAAATTGTTTAATTTCCTCTGAGGCTTTGCTCAGTCTTTTTTTAACTACTTCATCATCTTTATCCCTGCTAAGCAGTCTTCTGCCCAGCTCATTAAGAGAGGGTGGAAGAATAAAAATTAAAACGCTTTCAGGATAAAGCTTTTTTATATTTCTCGCTCCCTGAGTGTCAATATCTAATAATATATCACATTCTTCAACCATCAGGTCATTTATAACCTTTTTTGAAGTTCCATAAAGATTACCATAAACCTCTGCCCATTCAACAAACTCTTCATTAGCTATCATGGTCTCAAAAGTTTTTTTATCTACAAAATAATAGTCAACTCCGTGTGTTTCTCCATCTCTTGGTGGTCTTGTTGTATGGGAAACGCTCATTTTCAGATCAGATAGTTTCTTAAGCAACCTCTCACATAAAGTTGTTTTCCCTGCTCCTGAAGGAGCGGATATCACAAAAATTATTCCTTTTTTATAAATTTCCATTTATATCCTTTTAAATTCATTGATTCTCTGCAGAATTGTTTCAACCTGAAGAGCACTGAGTATTACATGGTCGCTGTCAACAATTATGATTGAACGAGTCTTCCTTCCCTCGGTAGCATCTATAAGTTTACCTCTTTTTTTTGCTTCATCCTTCATTCTCTTCATGGGAGATGAACCAGGATTTACCACAGCAACAATCCTTGATAAAAAAACAACATTTCCAAATCCAATATTTACAAACATGGCTATTGAATATTCTGAATCTGTTCTTTAAGTCTTTCTACCTGTGTTTTTATGTTTATCCCGAGATTTTTAACTTCGATACTCTCTGTTTTTGCCAGCACTGTATTAGCCTCCCTCATCATCTCCTGAAGCAGAAAATCAAGCTTCTTACCAACGATCCCTCCCTTTAAAATATTTTCTTTAAACTGAATTATATGGCTACGTAGTCTGTCTACTTCCTCTTTAATGTCAGACTTCTGTGCATAAACAATAATCTGCTCTACTATCCTTTTTTCATCAAGATTAATCTCAGCTATAAATTCCTTTATCCTGTTTTTCAAAAATTCAATATAATTATTATAACTTACTTCCGTCATGGTTTCTAAATTTACTATTTCTTTTTCAAGAGCATCAGCTATCTGTAGCAAGTTTTGCTTTATTATATCTCCCTCTCTTATTCTCATTTGATGGAGTTGCTGAAGAGCCTCAGACACTGCAAGCATCAAGTTATTTGTATCTAACTCATCTTCCTCATATACAAAAAGCTCTTTAAAATTTGAAAACATTGAGATATCAATAGAGCCAAGAATGCTCAGCTCCTTTTTTAACTCAATAAATGCTGAATATAATTGCTTTGCAAGTTTTTTATTCAGATATACCTTACCAATTACTTCTTTTTGATTAATTGAAACAATTATATCTATTCTACCTCTATGAAACCTTTCTTTTATAAGTTTTCTTATTTCAACTTCATAGCCTGAAAGACTTAATGGTAGCTTCATGTTTATCTCAAGAAAGCGGTGATTCTGTGATTTTGCTTCCACCCTGAATATTCCCTTTTCAGAAAATCCATAACCTGTAAGACTTTCTATCAAACTATTTCTCCTTTTATTTTTATGATTTTATGCCTTGATGTTTTACCCCTGATGATCTCAATTTTTGATTTTGGAACATTTAATATCTCTGAAAGGATTTCAATAAGCTCCTTATTTGCCAATCCATTATGTGGCTGTGTTCTGAGTTTTATCTTTAAAGCATCCTCTTCAATTCCTTCAATGCCAGATGTTTTTGAGCCCGGCTTTACATATACCTTTATAATGTATCCATCCTCATTCTTTAAAAAGGGAATTCTCATTTTTTACTAACCAGAAATTATAGTATAAATTACCTGTCAGTAAAGTCACAACTGTTAAAACAACTCCACCCAGTATATCAACAAAATAGTGATATCTGCAGTAAATGGTTGAAAGTATTAAACATAAAACAGGTATAAAGCTTATCCAGAAAAGTTTTTTTGAATAACGCAGCATTAAAAATAAAACAACCAGAGATATTCCCACATGTCCGCTTGGAAACGCATCCCTCTTTATGCCTTCAAGAGAGTTTAAAAAATAATTAATTCTTTCAGCCAGAAATATTCCATTGAGTTCATTCTGAAACATGTAAGGAATGCTGTATCTTGGCCCCAAAGCAGGGAAAATTATATATCCTGTATATGAAAGATAATAACATAAAAGTATGAGAAACAGAGCTCTGTAGAATTCCTTTTTATTTTTAATTAGATAAATTCCTATCATAAAAGGAAGGAAGTAATAAATGCAGTATGAAATCTGCATTAATTCAGTAAGTAGTGGATCTGATAGTTTTTCAAACTCAATATAGGGATAAAATCCTAAAATTAAGTAATCAAGCTGAAACAATAAATAGTCAATATCTCTTGGATTTAAATAAGGAATCAACTCTCCGATTGTATCAAATGCGACAAGGACAGAAAACACAGGCAGTCCAATATCTCTCATGAAGGCCAAAAATACATTATTTTTAATATTACAGAGAAAAATCTGGAATAATACAAGAGAGGCATAAAGAAGTAAAAAATTAAATACGAAGGGAATCCTGTCATGAAAAAGTGCTAACAATATGCACATACCTGTAAAAAAACTGATCTGTAACTGAAATGCTGGCTGAAGTTTAAAAAATTTTTTCATTTTTTCTATTTTAATCTATGGAGATGAAATGTAAAAATTTTATTCAATTTATTTACTATCAAGGAAAAATAAATACTTGAATATTGATTCAAAATTTGAAATAATATTTAAAAATTTTCTTTAAACCATCAGAGGGGGTGATACCTGTGCATAAACTTAAAAAATTACTATTAAAGATGTCATCTCCTGTAACTATTATGTTTGTCCCACATGGAAGAAAAAAAATATTTGGATTAAAAGTGCCTTTCTCTGTAATCTTTTTGTTTTTCTTTTTATGGTTTGCTTTCAATATTTATGTTTTTTCAATAGCAATAAACACCGCTGAATATTATCGCATGAAGCAAAACTTTTCATATATAATGAATAAATTCAATGAACTCAGATCCACAATTGTCTCACTGAAACATGCGGAAGAAGAATTCAAAAGAATTCTATCTGTGAAATCAAAAAAAGAAATGCTTGAATCAATAAATTTTAATCCTTCAGGAGATATTGATATAGAAGAATTAAAAAAACATGCGGAAGAAGCCATAAATGCTGTCAGTGAGATCAAAAAATTTCTTTCTGAGCAAAAGGATATATACAGGTCAACTCCTCTTGGCTGGCCTGTAAAAGGTGAAATTACTTCTCCATTTGGTAAAAGAGAACATCCAAAATTTGGATATGAAGAGATTCATACAGGTATTGATATATCTGTGCATCCTGGAACAGAAATTAAAGCAACAGCAGATGGAATAGTTGTGTTTTCAGGCTATAATGGAAACAATGGAAATGTTGTTATGCTTAAGCATGGTTATGGATTCACCACAATATATGCTCATAATAAACAGAATCTCGTAAAAACAGGACAGAAGGTAAGGCGGGGAGATATAATAGCTATATCTGGAAACACAGGCTCCACAACAGGAGCCCATCTTCACTATGAAATATGGCAAAATAATAAACCCGTGAATCCTTTATCTTATCTAAAGGAGGAATTTTAATGTTTTTCAAAAAACAACAGAAAATAGAAACAGTTATAGGTCAGGAAACATACATTAAAGGTGAAATAACAT
>Ga0185342_1001235_pt1 | contig 10899 bp, 11 predicted proteins | sample ConPoolayeEmetaG_FD_128045 | JGI IMG/M metagenome (GOLD analysis project Ga0185342, IMG submission 128045) | Hot spring microbial mat communities from California, USA to study Microbial Dark Matter (Phase II) - Cone Pool mat layer E metaG... ...
CCATTCTTCCGGACAATCATGTCTATTTAGCTCCCTTAGTTTTTAGCGTTCGGAGTGGTTCGAATTTTGTATTACTCTCACGATTATAGAAGTCTAAAAAACGTTCCACTAAAAATACTTCAAAATCGCTACTCATTTAAATATTTAACTCAATTAATCACGCAGTGGCCCAAACCTCCGAAAGCACCTCAGCCTGCTCCAATACCGTCAGGGTTGCTTTCTCTTGTTTATCAGGCGGATAGCCATATTTCCGCAAGATTCGTTTGACGATGACTCGCAGCCCAGCTCGCACATTTTCTCTGACCATCCAGTCGATAGTAACGTTCTTTCGCACTGCCGCCACCAGTTCTTTGGCAATTGTCTTGAGCACCTGGTCTCCCAACACCCTCACCGCGCTATCATTTGTTTCCAGCGCATCATGGCAAGCTATGCGGCAGTGCCGCCCATTTCCTGATGAAATCACGCTAATTCTATTTCGGCTAACCGATTCTCCTCAAGGATCTGGTTTAACAAATGCTCTGCTATCTGCTGGTCGAGAGTGCGGTTTAGTAAGACTTTTGCCATTTCAGTCCGGAGATTACGGAGATAGTTCTCGTAGTTCTTAACGGTTTTGAAAAGAGTCATTGTATCCATAGGAATCCGCACCTTTGTAACACCGGCTCTCTGGGCATAAATGAGATACTTCGCCTCAACCGGGCTCTTTGCCTTGTAGATAAAGCCACTGTCCGTAATCAGCTCCTGCTCGCCGAAGAAGTAAGTTCCAAGACGCAGGGGCTCATTAGGTAACGAGACCTCTTTCATCTTTTCTTTCTTTACCGAAGAATCAAGAAAGTCATCAGGAAAGCGCTTGGGTCCATCGGGCAAAAATTCCTGAATAACCTCTTGTTTCACCTTTTCTATATCTCGCTCCGGCCTTGCCTTCTTGACCTTTTTGCGCATCTTTGCCAGTTCAATCCGCTCCCGGACCAGTTCGCAAAGACCGTCATAGAGGGGCTTGAGATATTTCTCCGGGTCAAGTCCTAAGGCTTCAAGGACAAGGCTATCTAACCTTTGCCGGTCGGGCATCTTGACCTCTTCAAAGATGGGCTCTATTGGCCGGGTAAGAAGGGCATCAAAGGCTTGAAGGATTTTATTACATTGCGAATTTGGCAATTGTGCAACATCAGGGATTAAAAGATAATCTTGCGCCTCTTCAACTGTGGTATCAAGGGCTCCGTCACCGAGGTTGACTCGACCGTTTAGCTCGATGCTTAAACTGAATAGAGAAGAATTCATTAAACTGGCAAGAAGCTTCGGTTCAATGGTATCAATCTTGACAACTTGATAAAGTCTTTGATCAGCTAATAATCCTTCTGGAGAGAATCTTTGCAAGTGTTTTACATCATAACACTTAGTCCAAAATATTTGCACTAAACTTGCTTCTGATAACGCCCACCACCCTGGCTTCCTACCTTTAACCGTCGGAACATCAGGCCAGGGAACGCCATCCTTTGTCTTCTGCTTTTCTCCCCACTCGATATACTTCAATGCTCCAGTTTTCGCTTCTCGCCTCAATTCCTCCTTACTCTTTTGACAAAGGAATACTTCGGTTTTGAGTTTGGCAGGGTCAATCAGAATGCCTTCAAATTCTTTTGGAGATTTTAATACAGGCTTTAGAAACTCCTCCTCAATCCCAAACTCCTTTATCCGCTCCTCGGTGAGGTAGAAGAACTCGTTGATTCCGGTTGTATAACCTCTTCGTATCTCTGCTACCTCTTTCAATGGCACCAGTTTATCCCTGCACTTCTCCAAGATTTCAAAATATACCTCAGGTGCCCTTAAGTATTTGCCCCATTTAACAGTCTTTCCTGTTTGCTCTAGTTCACCCAGAAGCTCGCTTTGCTTTATGCAACGTATCCGGAAATCAGAATCTTCATAGGTCTTCAACCCAATTAATGTATTGATTAATCCATCATCCCTTATCTGGATATGTTCACTTCCCGCATTTTCAATCTTTGCGACCAAGTTATCCAAGCCCCGCCAGCGATTGAAAGAATCCAGTTTTATATCCCATGGGATGAGTTCTCTTAAAGCCTTCTTAATCTTCACAAACTTAACGATATGGTTTTCTCGCTCTTTTCTATCCTCACGTCTCTCAATGATAGTTACGATAGTATTGACCGAGACATCCTCAAACCAAGGTTCACAGCGGGACTCCAGGATGGCGATGATTTTGAATTTTTTAAGGAAAAACTTTTGCAGTTCATAGCCATATGCCACATCCAGCCAGGAATTGGAGGTAACAATTCCTATCCTGCCACCTTGTTTTAGAAACCTGGCGGTTTGAAAAAATAGATAAGCATAGATATCGGCTTGACCAGAGAGTTTCAGGTTGCCTTTGCTGTCAAAGAGTTCCCTATAGTCTACCATCCAGCCATCGGCAAGGACTTTTTCGAGAAACTTTTTGTAGCCCCTGACCTGCTTCTCAATCAGCTCCTGGCGGATATAGGGGAAATTTCCCACAGCGGCGTCAAAAATGGGTAAGGGTTCTTCAATAAAAGCCTCACCTGTTTCTACTGGCTTTGGCGGAGGAAATCGAAAGGTTTGGTTGGGTTTTACCTCAAAGAAATCCTGGGCCACAATTCGGGGGAAGTTGGCATAATCAGTTAAATTCTGGCGATAGAGGTTAATAGTGGCAAGCTCTGCAGGGAAACGCGCGATGTCTATCCCCCAGAGGGATGATAAAAGATGCTGGTGATTATGTTCTCCTAAGGTCCTTTTGCGATCATATGCTCTCAAGAGAAAAGTCCCTGTGCCACAGGTTGGATCTAAAACCTTGGCATCTGGGGAGCGGACACAGAACGCAGTTATAATATCCACTAAATCTTCACGAGTAAAATATTGTCCCAATGAGTGGCGCTCTTCAGGAGGGATAAGGCGCTCAAAAACCTGACCGATAATGTCCTGGGGAACAGTGTAGAAGTTGTAGTAATTGAGGTCTGAGGTCAGGCTTCTTAGCTCGTCAATGGCGGCTTGAGGATAAGGAATCCTCTCTGTTAACTCTTCCTCGAAGATCGCCTGGTAGTCAATGGCTCTGGCAAGGTCAAAGTAATGCCTTAGCTTTGATATGATCATCGCATCATCCACGCCAGAAAAGTCCATTTCGGGAAGGGTGCGGACATGGCGTCTCAGGCTTTGATAAAAAATGATCTTTCCTAAAGTGCGGTAAACAAGCTGGCGGGAGATGGATTCAAAGAAGGGCTCCTCACCAAAGTTAGCAATTCCCTGCTTGACCGCCCATTCTTCCAATGTCTTTTTGAACTTTGGGTCACGGCTTACGGTAGTCGCAAGGGATTGTTTGAGAGGATTCTTCATTATCTCTGCTGCTCTTGCCAGCCGATTGACAAAGAAAGTGGCATCCGCCTCGACGAGTTTTAGGCGCCCGACACGCTGGATGTTATCTAAGTCTTCCAATATTTCCTGAACCCTTTTTCGGAGGGTGATTTTAGAGATTTCGTCAAACACTCCTCCAGGAGCAATCTGATGAAGGGTGGGATATCTTTTCACCTGAACTTCTCGAGACGGGCATTTTCCTTTCTTGAATGTGCGCCAGAGGATTGCATCCCTCAGGTTGATAGTCAAGAAATAGGGCGTGCCTGCCTTGCGAGCGGATTCAGCAGCCTCTTGCACAGAGTGAGGATGGTCTACAGGACTTCTTGAAGGAAGTATCTTTATATAGCAAAGAGAGGACGAACCAATGACTTCCTTTATAATCTCCAAAAGGATACTTTTATCTTTGTCGTAGTTGTTCATCTTTCATTGCTTTTCACTCGGAGGTCGAGTTTCTTCTCAACTTCTTTTGTTAAAAGTTCCGAAAGTTCTTCATCATTGGTGTGTTCGAGAAATCGAGTAAAACATTGATGTTTTATCTCCTCACAATATCTTTCATAGCTTATTACAGCTTTGAATAAAATCCTGTTGTCTTTTGGAATCTTAATCTCTTTCTGACCAATCTTATGGGCGTAGATAATATATTTTGCTTCTGGTGGATTTTTTGCTTCGTAACGGAAATGACGTTTTGGTGAAATAACGGTAGTTTGAGAATTTGAATCAATATAAAGTGGAGTGCCGGGAAGCCTTATCACAAGCATTTCATCCTCCCCACACTCTTCTAAGAAATCTTCTGGAAATGTTTTAATTCCTTCTGAGACAACTTCGCTAAGAACCTTTTCAACTAAGCCTTCGTCATATTCAGGGGACTGATTGAGAATTTTTGATAAAACCGTTTTTCCCAAGTCGGCTCTTGATTGTGGTGCCTCGCCCGGTAGGTATATCATTACCCCGCCTTTTACGGGTCTTATCTCTATCTTGCCTTTACTGGCAAGTTCCTGGGTTATTTTAATAGGATCTTCTCCAAAATATTCACGGAATGCTTGATTAAACCCGCTAAAGACAGAATGGATACCGCGTGATTTGGATGTGTTCCTTAACTTCAAGATAGCTATCTTGAAAAATTCTTCGTGGTTCAGTTTTTTCCATTCTTTTTTATTCATGACTACCATCGACGATCAAAGACTTTGCTTTCAGACCTAATCTTCTCACAATTTCTTTAGTAAGTTCCTCAGATTTATCTTCATCATGGGTAAACTCAAGGAAAAGTTCAAAAGCCCTATGAGCCAGTTCATCACAATATTTTTCATAGGCTTTAACTGTCTTAAAAAGGATAAGGTTATCTTTAGGTAATTTGATTTTCTTAGAACCCACATTATGCGCATAAAGTATATATTTAGCCTCAGCTGGGTTCTTTGCCTGATAACGAAAATACCCTTTTGTTGAACTAATAATTGTCTTAGTTAGAGGAGCAAGATGAAGTTGTGTTCCTGGCAGTTCTACCTCATAGAAATCGGTGCAATTAACATCAAGGAAGTCATCAGGAAATTTCTTTGCAACATTGGGGGCAATTTCCTCAAGGATGAGCTCTATAATCTCTTCATCATCGGATTTTGCTTCCTTTGCACCTTTGAGGGAGATTAAAACGTCCTGGTCTTTTAAAGATGCAGCTCCGGGAAAGGGTTTATCAATCAAGCCTAAACGGGATAACTCGTTTCTGCCTTTCTCTGTAATTTTCCACAAACCACGAGTAGAACTATCCAAGAAGCTCTGGGAACAAAGGCTATACCTTGCCAATTGAACTCGATTGTCAAACTTTTTGCTGAGTCCAGAAGGCAATATTTCCTCACGCTCTTCTTCAGTAAGCCGAAAGTAATTAGCAAGTTTATCATAAACTTCTCTGGGTTTTGCCTCACCACCCATAGCATGAATCAGATGGAGGAGCGGGATTTGAATATCTTTTTGAGGAGGAATGGGCATGATTTTTTCTCCAGCCTGATTATTCAAGCAGTTCTAAAAATTCTTCCAGAGTAAATCCTGCCTGTTCAATAATGGCATGGATCGTGCCCTTCTTAAGGTCTTTGTTGTGGACAGGCACCGTTACCCGAAGATTTCCTTTCTTGAAGATCTTATGTCCTCCTTTCTGCCGATGCTCTATGAAACCCGCTCTTTCTAATATCCTTATGATATCTCGGCTTTTAAGGGCGGGTAATTTTTTCATAGCCAGCCTCTACTTCAACAATCAAATGATTTTCCTCCGGTATTGGAAGGCCGTCATCCTGGAGACTTTCAAGATAGAGTGCAATTGCTTCCTTTATGTTTGCTAAAGCCTCGTCATAAGTATCTCCTTCAGAGATACATCCAGGAAGAGCGGGGACTGTGGCTGTATAACCACCCTCTTCTTGAGGTTCAAATATTACCTTATAATATTTTTTTGTCATGTCTTTCTCCTTCTTATTTATAGCGAATCTATCTTTCCACTAAATTTCACAAAGGTTAAGGCGCCCCATCGGTCAACATTAAACCTTACCAGTTCTGGTTTTTCTTTCTGAAGAGCTTTTAGCATGTCCGTTGCTTCGCGAATTTCAAAAAAATATCCCGATTCTATGATAGCGTAGATTCCAGCCAAGAGAGCAACCTCTAAGATTGGAACATAGCCAAGGGGGCTCTTGAGAATCATATAGGCTTTTTGAATTGCGGGTAGGATATTTTTTCTATCCGTTCTATGCTCAGCATTGAAGTTAAACGCCTTATTTGCTGTTTCAAAAAAAGAATGATGAATGAAGTAATCAATACTTTCCGTGTTTATCAGTGGCTCAAAGAATGCCCTTGTAGGATCTGTTACCTGATAACGGTAGGCAAATGGGTCGGGCTTGGAGAGCAGGCCAAGGTCTACAAAGGGTTCAAGTCTGGGAGTTATTGAGAGCTCTCGTGCACCTTTGCCACTATAAGGCTTTCCCTTCCACGCTTCTATCTTATCCGCTGTATCCAAAATCTTATGAATCCTTAAAAGATCATCACCGCTTCTCGCCTTATGTCTATATTCCTTGACGATAGCTCGGTAGATTTCTGGAAGATAATCCCCAGCCTCCCTATCCGTGAAGGGTTCTGAAAGTGGCAGTAGCCGGCTGTAGAGCCTACTTAATACATCTCCATCCTTTTCGATAAATGAAAATAGCAAAAGCAACCTCTGCTCTGGGCTTAATTGAAAAGGATTCACATCTGCATTGGAGAATTCTTGTTTGCTAAACGCCTTTCTTTCCTCTTCTGGCACAAGCGAGAGGAAGGATTGGCCTCTAACTAGAAGAGAGTAAGTCCCCTTGCGAACTAGTCCCAAATCTATAGCAAGGTATGGATATTTTCGCCAATCTTCTTTAACCAACTTTCCCCGGCGAGATTGGATAACGGAATTTGCAAGATAAACGTCCTGCAGTTCAACCTGAACGACCGGTCTATCTGAATTTTCGCCAAGAGGTTTAGATAAAGCAGCTCTGAGATTTTTGTATATAGCATCAGTCAAGGCTATCCTAACATACTCTTGGAGCTGCGGTGTTAAGATAACAGAGACTTTTCGTGAAACTCCATTTATCAATTCCTTGCCAAGAGTAGCCAGGTTATTGGTAGCCGATTGGGCGGATCTCCACACCAGATATTTAAGAAAACCAAGCCGCTGCATACAACGGTCTGGATTAGTCAATACTCGCATAAATTCCATCAGACCCCAAACCCTCCGTGAACGCTCACCCTCGGCCGAACGTCTAGAATAAAAGTTCTGTCCGCTTCAGTATTAGAAACGATGGCTTGACCTACATCGAGTGTCCTTAGAAGGTCATCAAAAGATAGGATGCTGTTTCCGTATTTGACTTCTTCTGGCAGGGCTGATTTGAGATTACGCCTTATGTATTCAATGTCGCCTTGCACAGTCAGCTTATGCACGATTAGCGTGTCCACCTGAGCAAGGATTCGCTGATCAATGGCGGATGGCTGCTGTGTTGTTAACATAAAGGAGAGGCCGAAGTTTCTCCCCTCTCTGACCAGCCTGATGAGGATATCGGTTGCGGTAGTTTTACGCTCCGAAGGTAAGAAGTTTTGAGCCTCATCAGCAACAATCCAAGTAGGGGGAATTCCTTGTTTTATTTTTTCTTCGGTTGCCCTTCTTTCTTCGTCTGTCAAATTGGGCAAAATCTTTAGGTTCTTCTCCATTTCAGAGGCCTCTATGCGTGCCTGCATAATCTTGCGGATCAGAGATACGATAAGAACAAAACGCAATTCATCAGACATCTTGTGGAGAAGCAAGATACTTAATTGCCCAGGCTTTAAAAGGGAATTCAACGCTGTTCCTTCAAGGGACTCATAAGCTTTCAGCTCTTCTTCGGACACTTCGCCTTTTTCCAGCAACCACTTCAAGGCCATTGGAATCTTGCGTTTCGGCTGAAACAGGGGGTTTCTCCAGTAGACAGAGAGTTGCTGGAGAACTGCTCTTCTCGTTTCGCTGTGATAATTATTTAAGAGCTCTGTATCAGCCTGGACGCATTCCATAAGGTCTTCGATGGCATATCGTGGTTTAGGAGGATAGGTAGAGGGTCCATCAGACCAACCCTCGTTTACTACTTTTTCATAGGCATCATTGAGAAGCTGGCCCATCCGATCCTGAAGAATATCTACTCCAAAAAGGTAGCCCCAATCAGAGGCGGTAAAATCAGCACAGTTGATGGTGAACTCCTTATGTTGCCTGGACGATGATGTCGTTCCTCTTGGGGCCCAGATCTGCACATCTAAAGGTTCACTTCGGATATCCCATCCTCTTTGAACAAGTGCCTGTTCCTGAAGGAGTTTCTGAGGAGAATTCGGCGAGAGAGGGATATCCAACCACTGAAAGATACCGAGAGTGTCGAATAACAGTGCAGCACGGGTTTTAGTTATAGCCGAGATCGTAGTCTCTGCTTCTCTGGTGCACAACCCCTCGAGGAAACTCCCCAGAGTGTAAGATTTCCCGGACCCTCTTTTGCCGAAGACAGCAACCACGTGAGGAATAGAAAGGTCAAAATCAACTCTAACCAATTGCCCAGCTTCAGCAAGCCTGCCAAGAAAGACATGCTCTTTTCCTCCATCTTGATTCCCGATCAGGATGCGCCGACCATGGGTTAATCTGGGTTTTACCGTAAATTTTTTCATTGTGGTCATCCAAATATGAGAGGGGCGATCTCATTGACAATGTTCGGTTCAATGATAGGTTTTCTCTCGTCCCAGGCTGAGATAGCACATTCATTGACAGCCTTGATGAGATTTCGAGGCAATGCCTTTGTGGGGTCCTGCGAAGCGAACTCGCAGAGCATCTCAAAAGCCTCTGCCGTAAATGGGTAGGTCTCAAGGCTCACTCCAAGAGATTCATTTTGAATCTTCTCCTCTGCCTTGTTTTGTTCAACCAGTTCCGCTAAAAGTTCTCTCAAGAATATCTGCACATCAATAGAAGGTAGCGGAGGTATCTCAACGAAGTTGTTTTCGCCTATACGGGTACGGACATCTGCCCTAACCAGAAGTTCTGCCATGTCATCAAGCGTCAGAGCGTATGAAGCGATGATAAAGCCCACAGAAGAATTTGAAGGTTCCGCCAGTTTCCTTAAATATGTGTGGAGAGATTCAGTCGCGTCGCCTGTTTTAACATTTTTAAATTGCTCCGCCTCATCCATGAGGAAGATAAGCTTTTCTTCATTTCTCTCCGCCAGGCGACCGATGCCCACTAAGGCATTTACCATGTCTCCTGAGCCGAGGTCACCGAGAGACCTGGTAACATTGAGGCGTTCCAGTTCGTTAGGTTTTAATTCATATCCACAGAACCAGCGCCAGGCAAGGAGGCCAATATCTCCACCAGCTCTTAGGTTCTTCGCCGCCTCAGCCATGTTGACGTTTCCAAAGATAATTCTGAGCTCCGTGTCTAAGTTCTGCGTGCGGCTGAAAAGCCTATCTATCCAGGTGGAAACAGTAGATTTTCCTAATGTTTCCACCAACTGGAGGTGCCAACCTTTATGGTCGGATTTGCTATGCATTTCAAGGTCAAGGTGAAGGATTCTGGGAGTCTGGCGACATGCCTCTGGACGCTCATTTTGGAGGTAATGCTCTAAATGAAAAAGGGTCTGAGTTTTACCAGAACCAAAAGAACCGTAAATAACCATCTTGGGCACACCAGGCTCTACAAAAGCTCGTCTCAATTGTGCCTTTATCCGATTCTTAATCTCCTCCCTGCCAAAGTAAAACCTTGCATCATCGGGATTCACCTTAGGATCAATCGTGAAACTCTCCCGCCCGTTTAGACAGAACCATTCTTTAAAGTCCATAACGTTACCTCCTTTGAAATTTTATCTTCTTTACAAGTTTCGTATCATTGAGCGTTCTCAGTCTTTCAAGCCCCCATCGAGAAAGCTCTCTCAAAATTCCCCTACCGTGTCCTCGTCCATGAATCATCATAGCGATCTCAATATTTTTTTCTATTGAGTTCCGAGTAAGGTTTGCTGAGCCGAGGAGTGCGAAACTATGAGATTCATCCTGACATAGGCAAATATAAAGTTTGGCGTGCAGAGATGCGTTAAAGCGTAATTCGACCTGGTCATAACTCATAAGAGTGTCAATCGCCCGTTGATGATATTCTTCTTCCGGAGCGCGGGTAATAACATAGATAAGAATACCTCTTTCAACTGCTCTCCTGCAAACACCATCTAGGGTCACTCGGCTCCCTTCAAGAGTGCCAACAAAAGGACTGATGAGTATAAGATTCTGCATAGGAAAATCTGACAAATAAAATCTTAAGAGGAACCTCTGGATAGGATTAGCGGTGATAATTTCTGTGTATTCGAGTTGCATTGTTAAACCATCCCAATTATCATGATTTTCTGGGCTTAAATATCTTGTGGTGGCTCCACTGTTGCCAATCCTTCTCAATCAGGCCTGCATAATGGATACAATGGAAGCGTTTTGAGTCTGCTTCTGTAGTTCTAAGGGCTTCTCCCTCAAGAAAAAATAGTGCTGCTCGGTAAGCTCAACAGTTGTATTCCCCATATTGAATTTACTAGCGGCTTCAGTAGTTCGGTTTTGCCATGAGATAATTTCACATCTCACTGGGTTTCTCGGCTTGGCCAATATAGCGTCAAGAATTAAATGGAAATTATCCCCACAATACCTATCTATCATTAGAACTTTCTCCTATTATAGAAGGCAGCCCCCGTTCTGTCTTTAGCTTCATGAGCAGTAGCCACGCAGGGTTGGCGTATCCCTCTGCGCAACGCTATCTTTAGTTTCGCAGAAACGACGGCTCTCGAACCATTGATAGTCGATGAAAATCAGACGGCCAGCGTCTTCCAATCGCTCTTTTTCCCTCCCCCGGTTTGAAAGCCTCCCCCTCCATATGATGGAACTGATGAGGGCGAAGGGACACCGGAAATGAATCATTTCAGCTCGAGCTTTTCTAAGCTCGGTGCCAACAACCCCTTGCATGCTCTACTCAAGCCCCTGCACGCGCTTATATAACAATAAGTT
>Ga0185342_1001236_pt1 | contig 10893 bp, 10 predicted proteins | sample ConPoolayeEmetaG_FD_128045 | JGI IMG/M metagenome (GOLD analysis project Ga0185342, IMG submission 128045) | Hot spring microbial mat communities from California, USA to study Microbial Dark Matter (Phase II) - Cone Pool mat layer E metaG... ...
ATGAGATTGAAGGGAAAAGTAGCCTTGGTCACAGGGGGTGGAACAGGAATCGGAAAGGCCATTGCCTTAGAGTTTGCAAAAGAAGGGGCAAAGGTGGCCGTCACGGGTAGAAGAAAGGAGAAATTACAGGAGGTGGTCGATGAGATTAAGAAGAATGGGGGGGAGGCCATCGCCATTTCTGGGGATGTTTCAAAAATCTCGGATGTGGATAGGATGGTCAAGACCACGGTAGAAACCTTTAAGAGACTTGACATCTTAGTCAATAGTGCAGGAGTACTCTTCAGTGCAGATTTGGCTCATCATACTGAAAAGATCTGGGATGATACGATCAATATCAATCTAAAGGGTAGTTTTCTCTGCATCCAAAGGGCTGTTCCAGAAATGCTGAAGCAAGGAAAAGGGAAGATTATTAACATTGCTTCTATTGCGGGGCAAATCGGTTTCCCAAACAGCGTTGCCTATTGTGCCTCAAAGGGAGGAATCATGGGAATGACTAAGGCCTTGGCCATGGAACTGGCACCTCTGAAGATTAATGTGAATGACCTTGCCCCAGGGGATATTGAAACCCCACTCAATGAGCACCTCTTAAGGGATCCTGAATACCTGAAATCACGGATTGAAAATACTCCCTATGGAAGAGTTGGAAAGGTTTCGGATATTGCACCAGCAGCGGTCTACCTGGCCTCTGATGAATCCGATTTTGTCAATGGAATTACCCTTACCATTGATGGTGGTTTAATCATTAAATGATTTCAAAAAGGAGTTAAAGATATGGCTATTGAAATCGACCTCAATTGCGATATGGGCGAAAGTTTTGGTATTTATAAGATTGGCAATGATGAAGAGATGATGAAATATGTGACTTCAGTCAGCATTGGGTGTGGGTTTCATGGAGGGGATCCTCATGTAATGAGGAAGACGGTCAATCTGGCTAAAAAATATGGGGTTTCGGTAGGTGCGCATCCAGGGTATCCGGATTTGATTGGATTCGGAAGAAGAAGGTTGGAAGTGACACCTGCTGAGGCAAAGGATTATATTCTCTATCAGGTCGGTGCCTTAAAGGCCTTCTGTCAGGCAGTGGACATTGAACTCCAACACGTGAAACCACACGGTCAACTCTATAATATGGCGTGGAAGGACGAAGCCCTGGCGCAGGGGATTGTGGAGGCGATTCAAGAGATTAAGCCAGAACCCATTTTCTTGGCCCTTTATAATACGATTCCCTACCAAATGGCACTTGCAAAAGGAATTCGAGTGGCAGGCGAGTACTATGCAGATCTCGATTATGCTCCAGATGGAACAACCTTTATTAAAAAGGTTCATGGAGAGATAGATCCAGAGGCAACTGTTAAAAAGGTATTAAAGATGGTTTTTGAAGGAAAAGTAATTGCCTCCGATGGGAAAGAGATTGAGGTCAAAGGGAAGAGCATCTGCTTTCACGGGGATAACCCCCGAAGCCCAGAGATCGTTCAGAAAGTAAGAAGAGAATTAGAAAAGAATGGGGTAAAAATCATACCCCTTCGATACCATTCTTTTCCATAAAATCTAAGAAAGGTTTCCCCTTATGATTTATGAGTCACCACGCTATCTCTATTCAGGAGACCAATACCTTACCATTGAAATTGGCGATGAAATGACTTTGGAAGCCAATTTTAAGGTCATTGCCCTTGATATGGCGATTAAAGAAGCCAGGATTAAAGGTTTTATTGAAACATTTCCTGGATGGAGATCCCTTCTCCTTCATTATGATTCAACAATAATCAGTACGAAAGACCTTATTTCGGAATTGAAAAAGGTTGTTGAAAATATTCCAGAGGTCAGGGAAGTTCCGTCTCGACTTATTGAACTGCCGGTCAAATACGGGGGGAGGTGGGGTCCTGATCTTGATTTTATTGCAAAAAGCAATCATATCACCCCAGAGGAGGTAGTTAGGATCCATTCGGAAACGATCCATTGGGTGGGGATGGTTGGATTTACACCCGGATCGCCTCAACTGATGCAGTTAAACCCTCGTTTCTTACTTTCTGTCCCCAAATATACCTCTCCTCGAATTTACACCCCCATGGGCACGATTGCTTTGGGAGGAAGTATCACTGCTATTTATCCTGTGGTTAGCCCTGGAGGGTACCAGATGATGGGACTTACCCCTGTTCCCATTTATGACCGATTTCAAAGCCTCTCCATTTTTGAAACCTCTCCAGTTCTACTAAGGATTGGGGATCGAATAAAATTTGTTCAAGTAGATGTGGAGGAGTTTGATTACATCCGTCAGAAGGTCTGGGAGTGCAGTTACGAATACAAGATTAAACAAGAGGTTTTCTCTCTATAGGAGGAATGGGTGAGCCAGCCGGTTTTTGAAGTGATTGAGCCTGGAATTTTTACAACGATACAGGACTTGGGAAGGAAGGGATACTTTGCAAGTGGAATCCCTCCCTCCGGTGCAATGGATAGATTTGCCCTTCGGATGGGAAACTTACTCGTTAAGAACCCTCTGGATGAAGCAGGGATTGAGATGACTGCCATCGGAATGAAGGTGAGGGTTTTAAGAGAGACTGTCATTGCCCTGACAGGAGGAAATTTCTCCGCCAAATTGAATGGAAGTCCAATTCCACTATGGCACACCATCTATCTAAGAGAAGGGAACCTCCTTTCCATTGAGAAGCCTAACCATGGCTGGAGAGGATATTTATGCATAGCAGGTGGCGTGGATGTACCACTTATTCTTGGATCGAAGTCAACCTATACGTTGGGAGGGTTAGGAGGGATTCGAGGCAGGGCTTTAAAGAAGGGAGACCTTATTCCAATGGGCCTTCCCAGAGCACCTCTCGATTCGTTAAAAGGGAGGAAGGTAAAGGAGTCTGTCCTACCTGAGAGTGGATCTGAACAGGAACTAAGGGTTGTCCTTGGTCCTCAAGATGATCATGTAAAGGAGGAGAGTATTGAGGTCTTTTTAAATACGCCTTATCGGGTTTCACTCCGTTCCAATAGGGTAGGTTACCGGTTTGAGGGGCCTCAACTCTTTTTTAAGGAGAGACCCCAATCCAAAGATGCTGGTCTTGATCCTTCTAATATTGTCGATGATGGGAATGCCATTGGAGCGATCCAGATCCCTGCAGGGAAGGAGCCGATCTGCCTGGGGCCAGATGGCGTGACCATGGGAGGGTATGTAAAGATTGCTTGTCTAATTACTGTCGATATGGATCGAATGGCGCAATTAAAACCAAAAGATGTTGCAAGGTTTAGAAGTGTCACAGTGGAAGAAGCACGGTTGCTTCTTCTCCAGTCGCTTGAGAAGATAAAGGAAGAAAACATCATAAAGGAATAAAAAATGGGATGTTTTTAAAACCTTGGAGGTGGTATTATTATGGAGTACGAATTAAAGAAAGAGGTCAAAGAAGGAAAGATTTATAATCTTTTCCGTTGTGGGTATTTGGAAGTGAGGGAATGGCTAAAGGAGACGGATGTTGTGATCATTCCTTTGGGAAGCATGGAACAACACGGAAGACATTGCCCGGTATGCACCGATAGCATTGCTACAGAACTACCCTGTCAAATTGCCGCGGAGATGGCGAATGTCCCTTATATGCCTCTAATCCCCATTGGCTATTCTCCTCAACATCTCCATCCACCGGGAATTGGCTCGGGAACTGTAACTTTCAGTGCTACCACTTATCAGAATATGCTTTATGAGATAGGCCGGTGTCTGATACACAATGGATTTAATAAACTAGTCTTTGCAACCGGTCACACTTCCAATATGAAAGCGGTCGATCCTGCCCTAAGGGCGTTGCGTTATGAGACAAACTGTTTTGTCTGTTGTTATCGAAACGATGCTGAGGCAGTACCTGCCCTTTTAGGAGATCAAGGGATTATTGAGAACCCGCCATTAGAAGCACCAGGTTGGCATGGAAGTGAGGTAGAGACCTCAGAGTGCCTCTATTTTGAAAGGTTATATGGAAAGAAGTTGGTCCATTTGGAGCGGGTTCAGAAAGAGTATACCCATCCACCCAAATGGATCACAGAGGTGAGTAATAAGTTTACAAAGGTCAATGGTTCTCCTTACCTTACAATGAATGGAAAGGATGTGGCATGGGTGCCAATGGAACATCAGGAGTATAGCGATACAGGGCTGATTGGTTTTCCAGGAAATCCTTTTACCGCCTCTGCCGAAAAGGGTGAAAAGATTATCTATGCAAAGGCGAAACTGATGGCCGAGTTTTTAGAGGAAGTAAAAAAGATTAAAGTTGAGATCAAGAATCGAGAATATGTGAACAGAAGTTTTAGACCATTTTAGTGATAAGAACGAAGATCATCTCGAGAGGGAAGGAAGGTTATGGTACTGAATAAATTCTCATTGGCTGGGAAGACGGCCATTGTCATTGGAGCAAGCAGAGGGTTAGGCCAGGGAATGGCTAAGGCCTTGGCTGAAGCAGGAGCAGATTTAGCCCTTGTTGCAAGAACCCGCTCTTCATTAGAGGCTTTTTCCAAAGAGGTGAAGGGGTTAAACCGAGAGTGTCTCGTTCTTTCTAATGACATCTCTAAGCCTTCAGAGATTGAGGTTGTGGTGAACCGAGTGATCGAAACATTTGGCAGGATTGACATCCTGGTCAATAGTCAGGGCACACAGGTTCGGAAACCTGCCTTCGAAATGACTGAGCAGGATTGGGATGGTCTGATGTCTGTTAATCTGAAATCTGTCTTTTTTGCCTGCCAAGCCGTTGGAAGACAGATGGCTAAACAGGGGAAGGGGAAGATCATTAATGTGGCTTCGCTAACCAGTATGATCGGACTACCCAATATCTCTATCTATGGTGCGAGCAAAGGAGGGGTTGCTCAATTGACAAAGGCCCTGGCGGTCGAGTGGGCTCCCTACCACATCAATGTCAATGCGATCCTTCCAGGATACTATCTTACCGCTATGACAGAGGTCCTATTTAAAAATGAAGAAAGGAAGAAGTGGATCCTCGGTCGAATTCCAATGGGGAGGACAGGAGTTCCTGATGATTTAGCAGGAACGGTGGTCTTTTTAAGTTCAGAGGCATCGGATTATATTACCGGTCAAATTATTCCAGTTGATGGAGGATGGCTCTCCTCTTAAAAAGTAAGGATATCCTTATCCATGGCACCGAGAGGAAATCAGCGTTACCTTTTAGGGATTGATGTTGGGACAACGGGGTGTAAAACAGAATTGATTGGAATTGGAGGCGATTCTGTTAGCAAGGCCTATCGAGAGTATCCTCTCCTTTTTCCAAGGCCCTCATGGGTTGAGCAGGACCCAGAGGAAGGTTGGTGGAAGGCTACTGTGGAGACCATCCAACAGGTACTTTCAGAAAGCAAGATTGATCCGAAGGAGATTGCAGGCGTTTCCATCAGTTGTACCAATGCCCTTGTCCCGGTTGATCAAGAAGGCCGTCCCTTAAGAAAAGCAATCATGCAACTTGATAAAAGGACTGTAGAACAGGCGAGATGGATCAATGAAAATTTTGGCCATGAGGTCTTTGAGATTAATGGGAATCGGGCAGCTGCAGGGGGCACCTCTGCACCTATCATCCTGTGGATTAAGGAAAATGAACCTGATCTGTTTGAAAGAACCTATAAGTTTCTCTGGCCAGGAGGGTTTATTGTTCAAAGATTAACGAGTGAGTTTACCATGGAGTGGTCGAGGGCCAGCTGGACCTGCCTTTTTGATACAAAAAAGAAACAGGTCTGGTCAGAGAGGCTTTGTAATGCAATGGCCATCCCTATGGAAAAACTACCAAGACTTTGTCCCTCCTGGGAGGTGGTTGGAGAAGTCACCCAAAGGGCTTCTGATCTTACTGGTCTCGCTCCTCATACACCTGTGACAGGAGGGATGGCGGACACTCCTGCTGCTGGAATCGGAACGAGGGCAGTGGCTCCAGGCCGGACGTTCCACGTCATAGGAACGGTGGGGAGACCCTGCGTGGTTCAGGGAAAACCTGTTTTTGATTCGAGATTTATTAACTGCTGTCATGCAGTTCCAAATTGCTGGTTTACCCTTGGAGCCACGGATGGTAGTGGACTTTCTATAAAATGGTTTAGGGATCTCTTTGGACAGCAAGAGGTGTCGCTTGCCCAGTTTATGGGAAGAAACCCATTTGATTTATTTGATGAAGAGGCAGCCCAATCCCCTCCTGGAGCTAATGGAATCATCTATCTCCCCTACCTCTCTGGAGAGCGGAGCCCAATCTGGGATCCATACGCAAGAGGAGTCCTCTGTGGTCTATCTGTTTCTCATACGCGTAATGATGTGATCAGAGCGATTCTGGAAGGAGTTGCCTACTCATTCCTCCATAATCTTAAAATCTATGAGGAGGAATTAGGTTTAAAGATTGATGAGATCTTTCTTTCAGGAGGAGGGGCGAAAAGTAGACTATGGGCTCAGATCCATGCGGATATGTGCAATAAACCCGTTCATGTCGTCAAGGTAAAAGAGAGCGAAGCGTTGGGAAATGCTATCCTTGCAGGGTTTGCGGTGGGTATCTATCCTGACATGGTGGAGGCAGCAGATCGAGTGGTTAAGATCGAAAGAGTTTATGAACCCCATAAAGAGGTGCACGAGAGATATCAGAAGTTATTCGAGTTATATAAGAAAGTCTATCTCCACCTAAAAGAGGATTTCTACGATCTAAACAGAATTGTCAGGGAAGGCTGAAAGGGAGGAGGGAGATGGAGGAGTCGCAAAAAAACAGGATATGTTCTTTCTTCTCTCCAACCATGATTCTCATTGGTTTCAATGCAGTGGAGAGAATAGGAATAGAGGCCAAGAAATTAGGAGGATCAAAGGCGTGTATTATTACAGACCAGGGGGTGGTCAGCGCAGGTCTGGTGGAAAGGGTAAAAGACCCACTAAGGAAGGAAGGGATTGAGGTTGAGGTATTTGGAAAGGTAGAGGCTGAACCTCCTGTGAGAATGGTGGATGAGTGCTCGGAATTTGTCCGAAAAGGCAGATATGATCTCATTATTGGATTAGGAGGTGGAAGCTCTTTGGATACCGCCAAGGGAGCGGCCATCATGGGAACCCGGGAGGGTTCTGTGAGAGAGATATGTGGAATGGATGTCATTCCCAAAAGGGGACTACCAAAGATTCTCATACCAACCACAGGGGGAACGGGTGCTGAGGCTACACGAGCCTTTGTTGTTACAGATGAGGAAGAGGGGATAAAGAAGGTCTCTTATAGTAATTACAACTTACCAGATTTAGCCATTATCGACCCGATGTTGACGGTCTCCATGCCTCCAAAAGTGACTGCAGATACAGGGGTGGATGCCCTTGTTCATGCGATCGAATCATTTGTGTCTTTTAATGCAACACCATTTTCGGATCTCTTAGCCCTTGAAGCCATTCGATTGATCTCCCAGAGCCTTCCCAGAGCATACTCCAAGGGAGAAGACTTGAGTGCCCGCTATGATATGTCTTTGGCTGCACTGCTTGCAGGAATGTCCATTACCAGTGGAGGGTTGGGGGCAGTTCACGCCTTGGCCTACCCCATTGGAACAGAGTTTCATCAAAATCATGGCAGATCAAATGGGATGATCCTTCCCCATGTCATGGAATTTAACCTCATCGGAAATATTAAAAAATATTCAGCCATTGCAGAAGCCTTAGGTGAGCGTATAGAAGGACTAAATCCCTTTGAGGCTGCAGAGAGAAGTGTGACTGCAGTGAAGAGGTTATTAGATATGGTCAATATTTCCTACCATCTCAAAGATTACGGAATCCCCAAAGAGAGCATTCTGAAGTTGGTGGAGGGTGGGATGAAACAATCTCGACTCTTTGTTCCCAATCCAAGAAATTTAAGCAAAGAGGATGTGACCGCCATCTATACAAAGGCCTGGTGATGCATGGAAGACCTTTGAAGGCAATTCTGATCATTGCTACGCTGGATACAAAGGGTCCTGAAACCCAATATCTGAAGAACTTGATTGAGAGCAAGGGGCATCGGACCTTGGTAATGGATACAGGGATATTAGGATCACCCCATTTTAAACCTGACATTCCTCGTGATGAAGTCGCCCGAGCAGGAGGAAAAACGATAGAGAATCTTATTAGAGACAGGGATAAAGGAAAGGCGATCCAGGTCATGGCTGAAGGTTCAAAAAGGATGACTCAAGAGCTTTATCAGGAGGGAAAGATTTCAGGAGTGATTGGACTGGGAGGGGCTCAGGGAACGGAGATAGGAACCTCTGCAATGAGGGTCTTACCGCTCGGACTTCCAAAATTAATGGTGTCCACAGTGGCTTCAGGTTATGCTCAATTTGGTACATATGTCGGGACAAAGGATTTATTAATGATGCACTCAGTCGTTGATATCTTGGGCCTCAATGCCTTTTCAAGGATGATACTATCCAATGCATCAGGGGCAATCGTAGGGATGGTGGAGGTGGAGGGGGAATTCAAAAGGCTTGAAAAAAAGCAGATCGGGATGACGATCTATGGAACAACCACTCCGGGTTGTATGGTGGCAAAGGCCTACTTGGAATCGAAGGGATTTGAAGTAGTGGCCTTTCACCCCAATGGGACAGGTGGAAGGGCGATGGAGGAGATGATCGAGGAGGGAATCTTAACAGGTGTTCTTGATATGACCACCCATGAATTAACCGATGAACTCTTAGGGGGTCTTCATCGGGCTGGCCCAAAGAGGCTTGAGTCAGCAGGAAGAAAAGGGTTGCCTCAAGTGGTCGTACCAGGAAGCATCGATTTCATCGTCACAGGCCCCATTGAGTCACTTCCCCAGGAGTATCGAAACCGACAATATATTTCCCACAACCCAAGCATCACCTTAGTGAGAGCCACTCTTGAAGAGATGAAGGCTATTGGAAAGCTCATGGCCTCAAAATTAAATGAAGCCAGAGGCCCAACCGTGGTGATGATTCCTTTAAAGGGGTTTTCCTATCCCAATCGGGAAGGAGAACCCCTTTTTGATGAAGAGGGGAATCATGCTTTTATCACCTCCCTTAAGGAAAACTTAAAGGGGATAAGAGTGATAGAGATTGATGCCCACATCAATGATCCTGAATTCGGAAATGAAGCCGGGAAAATGATGGAGAAACTTATTCTCAATGGATCTTTGTAAGGATTTTACAGAAAGTTACTCAGGCTAAAGGTGTTCGTTAAAACAGTTGAACTATTAGAGAGGGCAAGGAGAGGAGGTTATGCAATAGGGGGCTTTAATGTTTGGAATTTGGAGAGTGCCTTAGCCCTTTTAAAGGCTGCGGAGGAGACCTCCTCCCCGGTTATTTTTAATATTCAGGAGAAGATCCTTAAACTATTGCCATTAGGTGTATTGGAGGGGTTAATTCACATTTTAGGAAGGGATAGCAAGATTCTTATGGCCCTCCATCTCGATCATGGAAAAACATTTGAACTCTGTGCCCAATGCATTCAACTTGGATATCAATCGGTGATGGTCGATGGAGGTGACCTTCCCCTTGAAGAGAATGTCACTTTGACCAAAAGGGTGGTAGAATACGCTCACACACAGGGGGTTTCTGTGGAAGGGCAGGTTGGAGAAGTGGGATTAAGTTGGATGAAGGAGAAGGGAGGAAGGAAGACCGATCCAATGGAGGCCAAGGAGTTTGTAAAGGCAACGGGAGTAGATCTATTAGCCATCTCAATAGGAACTGAATCAGGTCCATATGAAAAGGAGCCCCATCTTGATTATGTTCTTGCTGAGAAGATCCTTCACCAAACCGGTGTTTATCTTGTTTTACATGGTTCTTCTGGGTTGTCAGGGGAATCGATTCGTCAATGCATCCAGGCAGGGATCACCCATTTGAGGTTTGGGACCGATCTTCATCAGGCCTTCTTTGATTCAATTCATTCAGAAGAGAAGGAATTCATAAAAAGCGGATGTAATCCCCAATTTATCATTCCAAGCGTCATTGGGTCGATGAAAGAAGTGATTAAAGAGAAACTTGAACAATTGGGTTCGATAGGAAAAGCAAATTAGGTGAAAACAATGGACCTTAGAATTGTCCCTATCAATACGGGATTTATACACGTTGATAAAGGAGGCACACTAACTCAGGGAAGAGGATATGGGGAGAGGATTTATATTCCTGCCACTGCCTGGTATATTTATGGTGGAGCAGAAAGGGTGATGGTGGATACTGGAATGTGCGAGACCGCTCGTGCTGATCGTTACCATCATGCGGGCTCTTATCAGGAGGAGGATCAAAGGATTGATCGGGCTTTGAAAAAGATAGGGGTGGACTTAGAAGAGATTAGCAAGGTGATCTTTACCCATCTCCATTGGGATCATTGTCATAACCATCGCCTGTTTAAAAATGCCAAATTCTATGCCCATATTGATGAGGTTCGATTTGCCTTTACCCCCCTTCCGCCGTACTATCGCTCCTATGAATCACCCCATTTGGGGATTGTGCCACCGTTTTCTGAAACACCCTTTCAGTTGACAAAAGGAGTGGAAGAGATTACGGAGGGTATTTATGTATTTCCTACGCCAGGGCATTCGCCTGGGCATCAGTCTGTAGCGGTTGAGACAAGAAAAGGGACGTATGTAATCACAGGCGATGCGGTTATGTCGTGGGAGAACTGGAATGGAGATCCTGAGAATCATCTTCCCTTCATCATGAATGGAAGGTATTTTGACCTTCAGCGTTCATGGGAGAGTTTCTTCAGGATAAAGGAAAAGGCTAAGTTTGTTCTCCCAGGTCATGAGATGAAGGTCTTTGATCAAAAGGAATATCCATGAAATAAAATAGTAAAAGAAGAAAAGGATGAGATATGGAGAAGGAGATAAAAAAATTTTATTGGTCTAAGAAACTTTACTGGGAAAGATACTTTCAACCTCAGACGATCAGCGAAGCACTCGCCATCTTAGAAGAGTTCCAAGGACAGGCCCATATCAT
>Ga0185342_1001239_pt1 | contig 10881 bp, 13 predicted proteins | sample ConPoolayeEmetaG_FD_128045 | JGI IMG/M metagenome (GOLD analysis project Ga0185342, IMG submission 128045) | Hot spring microbial mat communities from California, USA to study Microbial Dark Matter (Phase II) - Cone Pool mat layer E metaG... ...
TTCACTTAGCCCATTCTCATGAAGGATTTGGTGGGGAATATCTATGCCTACTAGTTTTGCATTCTTCCTTTTCTCGAGCAAATAAGCAACAACCTCCTCATTCTCCTCTCGTGTGTATGTGCATGTGGAATACACAAGTGCGCCGTTTTGCTTAAGTGAATCAAAAGAGGAGAGCAAAATTTGTTTTTGCAGATTGGAAATTTTTATGCTGTCTTTTGGTTGCCATCTCATGTACGCGTGCGGGGAAGAGCCCAAACCGGAGCACGGCGCATCAACCAAAACCCTGTCAAAATAATCCGGCTTCAGCAGTTTTGCTCCGTTGCGCTGGGTTATTATCGTATTTAAAACACCCAGCCGGTTTATGTTGTTCACAAGGGCGCTTATCCTCTCTATTCGTACATCGTTTGCGTACACCACTCCTCTATTCCCCATCATCGCAGCCATCTGCGTTGTTTTTGAACCGGGCGCAGCGCAAACATCATATATCTTTTCATTTTGTTTTGGCCCCAAAATTATCGGTGGAAGCATCGAGGACAGACTTTGCGTATGCATATAACCCAAAAAATATTCTACCGTATTCCCAAGTTTAATATCCTCATCCAAAACAAAAAATGCATTTTCAAAAAAAGCGCGTTCTAATTTTAATTCACTGAATTGCAAGAATTCGCTGGAATCTGTTTTTATTTCATTCACTCTTACCGCCACTTTTATTTTTTCCAACATCTCATTCATATCATTTCTTGCAAAACTTCCGAGCCATTCCATATACCCGCGGCAATCCATATTGATAGAATAAAAACAAAAAATTAAAAACAGCCACTGCCGTATTCTCTCATGGGCCTGTTGCGAATTATCTCGTAAAAATTCGCTGTCGCAAAAATAAAAACAAAAAATAAAAAACTCGCATCTCGCTTTTCTTTCTCTCCTATTTTCTTTATCTCTTACGAGAAGCGAGGAGAATTTTTATTTTTTTATTAAATTTGCCGAGAACCAACTCATAAAGAAGGTATCCACCATGCTTCTCCTGCTTATTTGCGTTGCATTCTGCGTGCTGCGTGCGGCTTGATGGATTTCAGAAAAGGAACATCACCTATGCAAACATAAGCATTGAGTTCATCAATTCTTCACCAGATGGCGAATGAAATTTTTATTTTGAGATTCTCTTACGCCGCTTGATGGGGGCGGGCCCATAGGTTGAGGGTGTCAACTGCCTTTTTCTCGCCTTTTTCCTCTTTCTTCTATTTTGGTTTTTTCTTCCCACCCAGCATCTTTTTTATCTTATCTAGAAAACCCTCCTTTTTCTCGTAAACAGCAAACCTTCTTTTCGGATACGCGCCGATGATTTCAAATTTATACTTCATGCCACCACTACTTCCTCTTTATGTATCCGTCTTTTAGAAGCATCTCAAGCCCTTCCTCAACTCTTTCCGGCGGGATCCCGTTTATCTTCGCGAACTCCTCCACATCCATCTCCCCATCATGCGCCTTCAGCCATTTGTATATCCTCTCTTTAAGAAGCTCCTCGCCCATCCCCTCTAACCCCTCTATCCTCTTCCCCAAACTCACCCTTTTCTTTTCGCATTCAAGCAGAAGCCTTGCGTTCTCCTCGCTGCTCCTCACAAGCTCCTCGTACTTGTGCTTCAATTCGTCGTATTTTTGCTGCAGGTCCGTGAGTTTTGAATGCACCTCTATCATATCCGCCCCGACCATTTTCTGCATGTCTTCCAAAAACTCAACCACATTGTTGTAAACCGGAATCGCGTTTATTTCATAATGCCTCTCAACAAGCTTCAGCGATGTCAAAAACACCGGGAAAACCTGGAGGAACCTCTGTTTTTTGTTGAACTTCGGAGGGACCGCGTACTCAAGCGCGATCTCATCCGGAGCGAAAACTATTCTGTAGAAAAGGAACGGCTTTCCCTTCATGTCCTCCGCTTCTATTTTTTCCACAACAATATTCTTTCCCTCATACTCTATTCTCGTGAACCCCAAGTCCCCGAGCAGGGAAAGAATCTGCTCCTCCCCCTTCCTCTTAGCCTTTATGATTATTTTTTCCGTTTCCATCCTATCCCCCTTCAATGTAAAGGTCCACAACGCCCTTTTCAGCAGTCCTTCTCTTTAAAAGCGCGAACAGCTGGACTATGCTCCTCTCATCCGCGCCCATCTGCCTCATAAAAGCAATTATCGCGCTCCTCGCGTACCCGAATTTTTCAAGCATACCAACGAGCTTCACCCCGTCCATCTTCCCGTCATTCTTCTCAAACTCCTGCTTCACCATTGTAATCTGCTCATCATTAAGCCCAACCTCATGGAGCAGCTTTATGAACTGCTCCCTCTCCATCTCAATAGCCATTCCACCAACCTCCAGCGAATAAACAAACAAAGGGTCCTCGCCATCTATTCTTTTCAAAAGAAAAGTAGATGCGCTAGCCCGCCTCTCAGAAAATATCATATGAAGGGCGGCATCGCCGACCCCAAACCTCGCCACCTCATTATCTATAAACTCAGAATAACCGAGCGAATGCTGCACATATTCCCTGAACTCTTTCAGCACGAGCCTGAGAATAAACATCGTTCCAACATTGCTGAATATTGTTTTATGCACATCATTCGGATTCTGGCTCGCCACAATCAGCGCAAAATTGTACTTCCTTCCCTCCCTCACTATCGTAATCACATCGCTCCTCTCATCCTGCGCTATCTTCCACGCCTCATCGAGCACGACGAACAAATCTATCCCCTTCTCCTCCTTTATTTCCTTCCTCCTCATTTTCTCCTTTATAAACTGCAGGATTGTCAGCCCGGCCAAACTTCTCATCTCCTCTGTTGGAAGGGAGTGCAGGTCTATGCACACCAGGCCCGAGTTCAGGAGCTTTTCAAGTTTAAGAGTAGATTTTTTAGCGAAAAAATCCGAGCCCTCAACAGTGTACCTCTTCAGCAGCCTCATTGCCCTTTTGTTTTTCTTCTCCAGATACTTTACAACATCCATCAGCGTCGGCTCCCTCTTTTTTTCATACACATACTCGAGCGCCTCTTCAATATCATTCCTTTCGTCCGGGAAGTTTTTCAGGTCGGCGAGTATTTCAAGCGACGATAGGATCTGCTGTATCCTCTCCGAAGGGCTCATCCCCCCCAGATCCAGCAAATTCAGATGCTCCTTGCCCAGGCTTATAACCTTCCCGCCGGCCTGCCTTACCCACCTGTCATACTCCCCAACCCAGTCCAGAATAACCGCATTGCTGTTCCATATAAGAGCCGCTCTCGTAAGAAAGGTTTTCACAAGATAGCTCTTTCCGCTTCCAGTAATCCCGCATATCGCTATGTGCGGGTTTATGACCTTCCTAAAATCCCAGAAAACAGGAACCTTCAGAAACCTTGTTTTTCCAACATAAATGCCCTTATCCGCGTCCGAAACGAGCAGGCTTGGCTCTGGCTCTGGCGGATGCACCAGTGGCATTCTTGGTGCCAAATCTTTTGTATATGCGCGCGTTGGCTCCAACAATCAGAACACCTCGTCCTTGAGCGCTTCGGGTGTTGGCGGGGCAAAGAACTCCCACTCGAAGCACTTGAGCATGTTTGAATCCGTGAGTTCAGCAACATCAGCCCCTAAGGTTGAGCTCAATATCGTTCTTATCTCCTTCGCCTGCCTCTTCACCTTCGCAACCGCCTCCTCCCTTGTTGCTCCGCTGGCTGTTGTTGAAGCGAAAATTATCGTCTCAAGCGGCTTCTCCCCCCCGCTGATTCTCTCCAGAAGCCTGTTCCACATCGCAATCTGCCTGTCTAGAATTACCGCCTCCTCCTTCTCCTTCGCCCCCAACTTCGCCCTCTTCACCTCTGCCATGCTTCTCTGCGTCTTTATCTCCTCCACATGCTTTGTTATATCAAGGGGCGCAAGCAGGTAGGAAATTTTCACCACATTGTTCAAGCTCGAAATCGCCCTCTCAAAGCTTGCGAGAAGGGATGCCCTCTCCTTCTCCCCCTTATCCAGCGTGCTCTCATGCAGCTTTATCTCCAAAAACTTTGTTGCCAAATACCCGGACGGCGTTTTCCTAAGCAGATAATCCCTTGACGGAGGAACCTCATACCCGTACCTTATCTCAACAATCCTTGTCTTCTTAAAGAAATACGGCATCAGAAGATACCCGTACTTCCACATTGCAACGGTAAGGAAGGCAAAAAAGACAGCGAAAAGCGCGGCAAGAACATTCCCGCTCGCGATCGTGTATAAAAGGGCAGCAACCGCGATTATCAAACACGCTATTGTTACAAACCGATTCTCCATCATTCTACACCACCCCAACATTAAGCACGAAATGCGCCCCCAGCATCTCTGTTATAGCGAGCATGAAAACAATAGTCGCCGCAAGTGCTATTGCCGGACCGACTATAGTGTAAAGGAGCAGCGCTCCGTTCGCATCAGCCAGCCCCTTCATAGCCAGGATCAAACTCCCTATAAAATCTCCGGTGCCCAACATGTAAAGCTTCTCCGCAACCCTGTTGTTGTCGTTCAGTTCTGCGATGGGCATTATTGCATAGTTCGCGTTCTCATTTACCGCCTTGAAAGACGCAACCACATTGTCAATGACGGGCAAAGGCGATGGCACAATCAAAACAAAATACGGAAACAAAAGATAAAAACCTATTGACGCCCCTATGAGAAAACCACCTATCTTCCTTGTCGCAAAAAAAGACCTGAAAATTATGCCCAGCGGAAGAAACACCGCAAGCATGGTCTGCGCTATGAAATTTGCCAGCTGGGAATTCATCGCCGCAAATGTGCTGTTCAGGTTAAGCATTTTTATCCCCTCCCCCAAGGTTTCTCTCATCGGCTGCAGCCCCTTTAGAATCTGTATATCAAACGAGCCGAAATACAGCAGAAGGGATTCATAATACCCAAGGGTGAGCGCTGTTTTTTCGCTTTCAGCCATAAGCGAGAAGGTTGCATTCTCCACGCCCGCCATCTGGCACTGCAGCTCCTCCGGCAGTCCTGCTCCGCATGTTAAAAAATCAATATCCGCCGAAACCTGCGTTATTGTTGCTACGATTGCGGCAAAAACCCCTATTATTGCGGCGTTCAGCATGGCCTGCGCCAGCTCCTCAACACCGAACAATTCCAATCTTTTGCTCCCTACCGCCTTTCCTACCCCTATCGCTATTCCCGAAAGAATAATCATTATCGCAACTACGCTCGAGGCAATTCCAATCTCCACACTACCCTCTCCCCATTACTGCAAGAGTTTTGAAGAAATATCCTGTATTATATCCGCTGCGCCAACTATCGCGCCTATTATTATTCCGCCAACAACCATCCCGATCGCAGCCGCCTGCCACTTCCCCCTCACTTCCGATGGCTGCACGTTTGAGATTCCATACACAATTCCGCCAAGAATGATCAAAATAACAGAAATCATCGGCCCAATATTTTTCAGAACCTCAAGCCACCCAGCTACGAGCGTTTCTATGTATGCCATGCTCATTTTTATACAGGAGATTGTTTTTAAAATGTTGTGCTGGAGAGCCCGAAATCTCCTGAAAAAGAGTTTGCCTCAAGCTCAATAACATACAAAAGAAAGTCGTATTCGCGCCCGTCCAATTTTTTAAGCATGCTGTCCAATGGCATCTCCTTCCGCATCCTTTTCAGCTTCTCCCCAATTCTCCCCGCCTCTTCTATTGTGTATACCCTTGTATCCGGAAGAGAGGAGAAATAGGAAAGCCAAAAGTCCTCAAAAATCGCTTTTTCATCAAGACCAAGCCTCCCATTCAAGTAATCCACAAGCAATTCCCCTGCTACATCCACGCTCCTTGAAAATTCTTCCGGCGTTTGGCCATGCGACTGAAACTTATGATAAAGCTCGTGCCTTAATGTTTGTGCCAACCCCTCTTCACCTAAAAAATGTATCTCCCCATTTGTGCTGTAATACCCGCACCATTTCCCCCAAGGGCATTCTATCGGATGATACAGTACAAAAAGAGAATCAACACCCCCATCCTCTTTTATTTTAAATATAAGATAATTAGAATTCGAGTCGCCTCTCAGAATCCCTTCTAGCTCTTTTGCTTTCGGCTTTTTAGTGAATGAAAAAATTTTTGGAAATGGCCCTTCATAAACCGGCTCCTTCACTTTAAAGTTCCCGCCACCCTCTAGTTCTATAACATACTTCCATTCCGCATTCTCAGACAAATACTCGCAACCGAACTTTCCTAGAAAAATGCCCGCGCCGATAGAAGCAAAGACCGAACCTTCAAATATAGCATTTATAATTTTAGTTTTAATTTTCTTAGAGCCGGCCATACCCTATATTGTGATAATAAGTGTTTAAATATCTTATCCCTCTGCTCAAAAGAAAAAACAAAAAGAAAAAACAAGAAATTAGTTAAGAAATTCTACCTGTTAGCTAGGATTAGAATCTCTTGTGCTTTCTGTAGCAGTCTCTGCAATAAACAGGCCTGCCTTCCTTTGGTTCGAAAGGAACCTCGCATTCTGCTCCGCAATCAGAGCATACCGCGGGGTACATTTTCCTTTCTCCGCCAAATCCTCTGTTTCTATCCATTCTTTTTACCTCTTTTTTCTTTTTCTCTCTCAAGCCATAAGCCATTAAGAGTGCTTTTATTATGCAACATTCTCATATTTAAATCTTTTTATACCGTCCACCAACAACAAAACCCAAGCATTCAGCATCTTTTGACTATTTTTGCAGCCAGCGCCCCCACCCCAACAATCAGCGCGGTTAGAACAATGTTGAAAACCGCCAGCACGACGAGCAGAACAGCCCACATGTCCTCAGGCACCGCAACCCCCAAAACCGGCCTTCCGATCGCCGCCCCAGCAAAAAGAAAAACATAAAAAACCGCAACCGCGATCGCTCCCGCAATTGCCCCATTACCCAAAATCTCCTTCCAGTCGAACCTGTTTTTCCGCATCCACCATCCAAAGCAAAACGCGGTCAGCGCAAACACCACCCTGAAAACATCCGTTCCAAGCCCGCCATATTCATACAACCCAGCAATGATCGGTAGAAACTGCAGGGCGGTTATAGCAGCCATTACCATAAAAAACATTTCCTTCCCCGAAAACCTCTTCTTGGCAAGCCACCAGGCAATTTTCACCCCGTCGCTTACCCTCAGCTTCGCAACCCCACCCCTCTTTCTATAAACTATCGGCACTTCGCAAATTTTCATGTTTTTTTTCACTGCCTCGGAAAACAGATCCGCCTCAAGCTCAAAATGCGGAGCGGTTATCTCCATTCTTTTGTACGCCTCCCTCCTAAACCCCCACATCCCAGAGCAAACATCAGTTATCTTCCTTTTATAAAGCAACCGAGCAAAAAAGGTGAGCATTCTGTTTCCAATTCTGTTTACCTGCTTCATCGCTCCCTCCTCTATTCTGCCCGCAAACCTCGACCCAATAACAACATCGCACTCTCTTAGTTTTTCCAAAAATTCCGGTATTTTCTCGGCCGGATAGGTTCCATCCGCATCCATCATTACTAAAAAATCGGCATTTATCTCGCTAAAAGCAACCCTAACTGCTTTCCCCTTCCCCCTTCCTTCAACTGAAATAACCTTCGCTCCGAGTTTTTTCGCTATCTTGACAGTTCTATCCTTACTCCCGCTGTCAACAACAAATATTTCATATTTTTTATCCGCCTTCCTTATGCTCTTTATTGTCCCCTCTATATTCTCCTCTTCATTATAAGTAGGGAGCAAAACCGCGGTTTTCATTTCCTCATTCCTTTCGCTTTCGCGAAATCTTCCAAGAAAAGCTGTATCCCCTTATCAGTGAGCGAATGCTTCCACATCTCCTCATAAACTTTAGGCGGGATTGTTGCAATGTCCGCACCAATTCTAGCGGCCTCCTCCACATGCTTCACGCTTCTTACAGATGCAACGATCACCTTTGTTTTGAATCTATAGTTCCTAAACGCTTCCACTATCCCTCTAACAACCTCCATCCCATTCTGCCCAGCATCATCCAACCTCCCCACAAATGGGGAGACATAGCTCGCGCCTGCTTTTGCAGCCAAGAGTGCCTGCGAAACAGAGAAAACAAGCGTGACATTCGTTCGCACGCCTTTTTTCTCCAGCACCCTCACCGCAGCAAGCCCCTCCCTTGTAATCGGAACCTTCACAACAACATTCTTAGCCCATTTTGAGAATTCCAGCGCCTCCTTTATAATCTCCTCTTTCTTCTGTCCGACCCCTTCAACAGAAATCGGTCCTTTAACTATACTCGCAATCTCCTTCACAACCTCTCTGTGCTCCTTTCCGGGCGCATCTCTCAATATTATTGTTGGGTTTGTTGTAACCCCGTCGCAAAGCCCAAGCTCAGCCGCGCTCCTTATCGCTTCAACATTTGCGCTGTCCAAAAATATTTTCATCCTCCCACCTCATCTCTTCATTTTCATTCCTTCCCTTACTTTTTTTGCGATCCCATCAGCATTAAGCTCATACTTTCTGAGAAGCTCTTCCGGAGAGCCGCTTTCTCCGAATTTGTCGTGCATTCCATGCCTTAAAACCCTGCAAGGATATTCCTCGCCAACAACCTCGCATACAGCGCTTCCCATCCCTCCATTTATCTGATGCTCCTCAACAGTTATGATCAACCCACATTCCTTCGCCCATTCCACAACCGCCTTCCTATCTATCGGCTTCACAGTATGGCAATCTACAACCGCGCAGTCAATCCCCTCTTTGCTCAGCATTTCCGCAGCCTTTAATGATTCATACACCATCGGCCCTATCGCGAATATTGCGGCATCTTTTCCTTTTCTATAAACATTCGCCTTTCCGATTTCAAACGGAGTTTCCGGTGTTGTGACTAGAGGGAACTTTTCCCTGCATGTTCTTATGTACGCAGGCCCCCCCCTTTCTCCCAAGGCGATCGTTGCCTTTCTCGCTTCCTCAAAATCTGCCGGTACAACAACAACCATGTTTGGAAGAACCCGCGTTATCGCGATATCCTCAAGCGCCTGATGGGTCGCTCCATCTGGCCCGACAGTCAAGCCAGTATGCGATCCGTGCAATATCACATTTGCGTTGTTGTAGCATATGCTTACCCTTACCTGGTCAAAATTCCTTCCGGGGTTGAAAACCCCATAGCTTGAGATAAAAACGGTTTTTCCGCAAGAAGCAATTCCGACCGCAACACCAGCCATATTCTGTTCAGCAATCCCAACCTGCACAAACCTCTTCGGGAATTTTTCCTGGAACCAGTGCGTCCTTGCCGACTCGCTCACATCCGCAGTCAGCACCCAAACGTTTGGGTTTTTCTCTCCAAGCTCAACCAGCCCTTTTCCAAACCCATCCCTACTCGCTGCTTTTTCCATACTATCTTTCCTCTTCTATCTCCTTCCTCTCTTCCTCAAGAAGTTTTATCGCCTCATCTGCCTGCTCTTTTGTCGGCGGTTTTCCATGCCATTCACTCAAAAATTCCATATACGGGATTCCCTTGCCTGGAATTGTATGCGCGATTATCATCGTTGGCTTGTTGAAAACCGCCCTGCTTCTTTCGCATGCATCTATAATCTCCCTTACATTATGCCCATCTATCTCAATAACATTCCATCCAAAGCTTCTGTATTTTTCTGCAAGCGGCTCCAACGGCATCACATCCTCAGTAAATCCATCTATTTGAATATTATTCCTATCCATTATTGCGGTAAGGTTTCCGAGCTTGTACTTTGCTGCGAGCATTGCCGCCTCCCATACCTGCCCCTCGTTGTGCTCCCCATCGCTCGTTATGCAGTACACCCTCCATCTTTTATTCTCCCTCTTTGCAACGAGCGCCATCCCAGCAGCTATGCTCAGCCCCTGGCCCAAAGAACCGCTTGTATTTTCTATCCCCGGCAGACTTCCCTTGTGCGGATGGCCCTGCAGCCTTGATCCGAGCTTCCTGAGAGTTAAGAGCTCCTCCTTTGGAAAATACCCTGCATTTGCAAGCGTAGCATAGAAAACCGGGCAGACATGCCCGTTGCTCAGCACAAGCCTGTCCCTTCCCTCCCACTCAGGGTTTTTTGGGTCGTGATACATTACGTGAAAATAAAGAGCCGCAAAAATATCCGCAAGCCCTATGCTTCCTGCGCTATGCCCTGATTTCGCTTCCAGAAGCATCCTTATTACATCCTGCCTTATAGTATTTGCCATGAGCTTTATCTCCTTTATGCTCATGTGTATTCTACCGGCCATGTTTCTCTGCCTCCTCTTTAAGTTTTTTTATGGCTTTCCCAACATCCTTTGCTGAAAATACCGCGCTTGCCGTGTAGAATTTATTCGCCCCTGCCTTCGCAGCCCTTCCTATCGTTTCAGCGTTTATTCCACCATCAACAGAGATAGTCATCTTTGGGTATCTCTCCCTAAGTTTTTTTATTTTCTCCTCAACGCTTTCAATGTACTTTTGATTAGAAAAGCCAGGATTAACCGCCATAACCATTACTTCCTCAACATCCTTTATATATCCATCCACTACTTCCGCTTGTGTTGGCGGGTTTATCGCTATTCCAATTCTTCCACTATTCCTCCTCACCGCTTCCTTAACCTTCTCAAAATCCATTTTCGCCTCGGCATGAACGCAGTGCAAAAAACTTCCATTTATTTTTTCTATCCATTCCTCTGGCTTCTGCACCATCCAATGAAACTCATACTCGATCCCATCCGGAAGGTCCTGCAACTCTTCTACCCCGATCGTTTTGTTCGGCACAAAAACCCCGTCCATAACATCTATCTGCGCCTTTTTTGCATACGGCCTGACAATTTCTATCTTCCTCAGAAGCTCCTCCCTGCTTTTGACAAGTATGGCTGGCACAATTTCAATCTTATTCGGCAAAGAGCCCACCCTGACCTTCTTTGCTCTATATGGGCTGGAAAGTTATTTAAAAGTGAGCC
>Ga0185342_1001240_pt1 | contig 10875 bp, 12 predicted proteins | sample ConPoolayeEmetaG_FD_128045 | JGI IMG/M metagenome (GOLD analysis project Ga0185342, IMG submission 128045) | Hot spring microbial mat communities from California, USA to study Microbial Dark Matter (Phase II) - Cone Pool mat layer E metaG... ...
CTGCTCCCCGAGATTCCTGAGCTCAGCCCGGCCTGTGCCCAAACCGGCCGGGTTGAGCTTTTTTGTAGAGACGGGCCACCCGGCGCATAATCGAAGAGGAAGAATGCCCCTTGAGATAGGGCACGATGACCACCCTTCCTCCCGCCGCTTCGACTTCCTTTCGGCCGACGACTTCTTCCAGTTTCCAATCCCCTCCCTTGACGAGAACATCGGGCAACAAAGCGGCGATGATTTTTTGGGGAGTATCCTCGGCAAAAGACGTGAGGTAATCGATGCTCTCGATAGCCTCGAGGATTTCCCACCTCTCGACGAGGGGGAAAATCGGACGGGAAGGGCCCTTGAGTCGCCGCACAGATTGGTCATCGTTGAGAGCAACGATGAGCACGTCCCCTTGCTTCTTGGCCTCCCGGAAAAGGCGGATATGGCCGGCGTGGAGAATATCGAAGCAGCCGTTGGTAAAGACGACCCGCAAGCCTTTTTTTCTCCATTGGCGCCGCAATCGAAGGAGTGCCTTCAGGGGCAGGACTTTCTGACCGGGCATCCTGGGTGCTGCCTTGTTTCTCATGCGCCAGGCCGTCGGGGTGGTTTTAGCCGGATGTTGGGGGAGAATTCCCAGCGGTGCTCGAGCCTGGCCACTCCAACATCCTTCAGGTTGGACGAAACCATGAAGCTATAGAGGTTGCGGTGGTAATCATAAGGATAGCCGTCCTGCCTGTGGACAGCCACATCCAGATAGTACGTGCCGTTGATGAGGTTCAGCCGTTCGATCTGGCAGAGGACTTTCCCTTCGCCCTCGATACTCACCGGCTCATAATCTTCCAGGTGGGTGTTCGTCCCGTAGCAGGAAATCCCCTGGGAGTTGAAAATCCCGATGCCGAAGACAAAATCGCGTTCGGGGGACGAGGCGACGACATCCATCTCGATCGTCATCCCTTCTTCGGGTGAAAAAACGTGCTTTTCCCGCCCATCCCGGTCTTTCAGGCTGACACGGGTGATCTCGATCTCTCTCTTCCCCCATCGGTTTTCTCGCCGGTCGCTTTCCGCAGCCGGTTCTTCCCTCACTTCGCGTCGTCGCTTCTCGAAGTCCTTTTCCTGTTTCTCGGCCACATCCTGGAGGTAGGCATCGACAATCCGCTGGGGATCCCCGATGGCCTGGACACGCCCAGCTTTGAGCCAAGCGACCGTGTCGCAGATTCTGGCCACTGTCGGCAGGTCATGGCTGACAAAAAGAATGGTCTTCTCCCGCCGGCGGAAATCGTCGATCCGGTCCAGGCACTTGGGAACGAAGGCCGCATCGCCGACGGCCAGGACTTCGTCGATAAGGAGAATATCGGGGTTGACGTTGATGGCAATGGCAAAACCGAGCCGCATGTACATGCCGGAGGAATACGTTTTGACGGGCGCATCGATAAAATCCTCGAGCTCGGCAAAGGCGACGATTTCGTCGAACTTGGCGCTGATTTCCTTCTTCGTCAAACCCAGCATGATGCCGTTGATGTAAATATTCTCTCGGCCTGAAATCTCGGGATGGAAGCCCGCCCCCAGCTCGATCAAGGCCGACACTTTTCCCTCTGTCCGCACCCGACCCCGAGTTGGTTTGGCAATCCCGGCGATAATCTTGAGGAGGGTGCTCTTGCCCGAACCGTTCTCCCCAATAACGCCAAAAGTCTTGCCTTTTTCGACCCGGATGGTCACGTCATCGAGGGCAAGGACGAGCTCGTCCGGCTTGAGGGCACGGAACAAATCTCCCTTGAGGAGAGCGCTCTTGAACGTCTGGAAACGGTGCCGGGCGGAGTACTTCTGGTAGATGCGGGAGACGCCCTCCACCTCGATGGCGTACATCTACACCTCCTCGGCAAATGAATCCCGCAGCCTATCAAAAATCATGTACCCGACGAAAAAGAGAAGGAGAGCCACGAGGAAAGTGACGCCGAGCCGTTTCCACCGAATCAGGCTGCCGAAGAAAAGGCAATTCTGATAACCCTGCATGATGTGGGTCATCGGGTTCAGGTTGAGGAAAGTCCGGAGCAGGGAAGATTTCTGGATAGTCTCGAAACTCATCGGATAGACAATAGGGGTGGCGAAGAACCAGAACGTCAGCCAGTTGGCCAGGATGTCCCGGATATCCCGGAAATGGACAGTCAGCGAAGAGATGAGGAGGCTGAACCCGAGCGTGAAAACGTACTGGACGAGGATGACGAGCGGCAGGAACAGAAGGTAGGGAGTGTAGCTTTTGCCCAGAATGGGGATGAAAAGAAGGAGAATCGGCAACCCTAAGCTGAAATGGACAAAATGGCTCGTCACTGTCACAATCGGAAGCACCTCAGCCGGGAAGAGGATTTTCTTGATCAAATTGCCGTGGACCATCAGCACGTTAGCCGATTCGAGAGAAGAAGAAGAAAACCATACCCAGGGAAGGACGCCGCAAAAAAGAAAGAGGGCGTAAAGCCAGGGAGACTGGCCGAAGGCCGGGTCACGGGGCCGAATGATAAACCCAAAGACAATGGTGTAGATGACCATCAGCAAGAGGGGATTGAAGAAAGACCAGAGAAACCCCAGCACAGTCCCCCGGTACCGCGCCTTGAGCTCGCGGATGACCAGGTTCTGGATGAGGACGCGATAGCGGTAGAGCTCCCCGAGATTTCGGAAAAACCTACCCATGAGCCACTCCGGCGAAAATTCTCTCCATTTCCCCTGTGTATTGTCCCTTCTCATCGTGGACGATAAGGGGCGGCAGGATGGTCGACGCCGAGGCGCCAAAATCGCATTCAGCCAGAAACCATCGGGCTGGACGGTCCGGCCGCGGAAAAACCCACCGCAGAGTCCTTATCTTCATTTTTTGCTCGTCGAGGGCTCGGCGGAAATCCTCGCTTCTTGTCGCAGCGTAGATAAAATAAGCTCGGCCATTCTTCTTCAACAGCCTGCCGGTGAGCCGCATTATATCAAAAATATCGCATTTTATCTCATGCTTGGCGATAGCCTTTTCGGCCGAACGACTTGGCATTCCTGTCCCGGCTTTGATGTACGGCGGGTTCGAAAAGATAACATCAAACTTTATTCGGGGCCTAAACTGGCGCAAGTCTTTCTCGACAACCCTGATTCGACCCTCAAGCCGGTTGAGCCGGATGTTCCTCTCCGCCAGTTCAGCCAGGCTTCTCTGGACCTCCAGACAGAGAAGGCGACGGAAGGGTTTCACACTCAAGAGAAGGGAGACGATCCCGCTGCCGGCGCCGATTTCGAGGACGCTATCGGAGGCATGGGTCTGGATGAAGTCGGCCAGCAGGGGCGCATCGACTGAAAAACGATAACCCTTTTTCTTCTGGATGACGAGAATCCGACCATGGTAGAAGGAATCGAGCGTCTCGTCTTCACCCAAGGGAGGGAAGGTCTTCATCCTGGCCCAATTCCGTAAAGACAAGCACCTCGTCTGGCTTAATCTCGGCATACCCTCCCTGGACGGGAATGGCCGCCTCTTTTTTTGCCCATCGATAAATCAATTTCCCCACGCCAAGCGAAGCCACAAGCGGCCGATGGCCGGGCAGAATCCCCAGGTACCCGTCCAAACCCGGAAGCATGACCATATCCACCTCGCTTTCGACAAGGAGCTTCTCGGAGGTGATAACCCGGAGATGGAGAGAAGGCGGGATGCGCAGGCTCATGCGGCCTCAAGCTCCTCAGCGCGTTTCACCACTTCATCAATGTCTCCCGCCATGTAGAAGGCCTGCTCCGGCTTGTCGTCATGCTTACCCTCGACAATCTCCTTAAACCCGCGAACAGTTTCTTCAACCGGCACGTATTTTCCCGGCCGCCCGGTGAATTCTTCAGCGACGTGGAAAGGCTGAGAGAGAAAACGCTGGATCTTCCTCGCCCGGGCGACGATAAGCTTATCCTCATCCGACAGTTCCTCGATCCCGAGAATGGCGATGATGTCCTGCAAATCTTTATACCGCTGGAGAATTTCTTTCACCCGCCTGGCCACGGCGTAGTGCTCCTCGCCGATGACTCGCGGGTCGAGAATCCGAGAATAAGAGGTCAGGGGGTCGACAGCCGGGTAAATGCCCATCTCGGTGAGAGCCCGCGAAAGGTTGGTGGAGGCATCAAGGTGCGAAAAAGTGGTCGCCGGAGCGGGGTCCGTGAAATCGTCCGCCGGGACGTAAATAGCCTGGACGGAGGTAATCGAACCCTTCGTTGTCGAGGTAATCCGTTCCTCGAGCTCGCCCAGCTCCGTGGCCAAGTTGGGTTGATAACCAACGGCCGAGGGCATACGGCCGAGGAGAGCCGAGACCTCAGAGCCAGCCTGGACAAAGCGGAAGATGTTATCGATGAAGAGCAGGATATCCTGGTTCATCTCGTCACGAAAATACTCGGCGACCGAGAGGGCGGCCAGGCCAACGCGCAGCCTCGCCCCGGGCGGCTCTGTCATCTGCCCGTAGATGAGGGCTGTCTTACTCAGGACTCCCGACTGTTTCATCTCCAGCCAGAGGTCGTTGCCCTCCCTCGTCCTCTCCCCCACGCCAGCAAAGACTGAATAGCCGCCATGCTTCATGGCCACGTTATGGATGAGCTCCATGATGATGACCGTTTTGCCCACGCCGGCGCCGCCGAAGAGCCCGATTTTTCCCCCTTTGAGGAAGGGTTGGATGAGGTCAATGACCTTGATTCCCGTCTCGAACATCTCCAGCTTCGTGCTCTGCTGCTCGAGCGGCGGCGGAAGACGATGGATGGGGTATTTTTTCGTCGCCTGGATCGGCCCTAAATGGTCCACTGGCTCACCGATGACGTTCATCACTCGGCCAAGGGTTGCCTCTCCCACCGGTACCTCGATCGGCCCGCCCAGGTCGATCGCTTTCATCCCTCGCGCCAAGCCGTCAGTCGGATGCATGGCCACGCAGCGGATTTTGTCCTCGCCGATGTGCTGTTCGACTTCGACGACAATATCGACGGGCGTGGGGGTCTCGAACCCTTCACTCGTGATCCGGATAGCATTGTATATTTCGGGAAGCTCCATGTCCCGGAACTCGATATCGACAACAGGGCCGATGACCTGGACGACCCGGCCGATTCTTTCTCCATTCTTTTTCTTATCCATCATGGCGCATCTCCCGTCCTTTTATTTGGCCAGGGCCTCGACGGCGGTCATGATTTCGAGCAATTCCTTGGTGATTGAGGCCTGCCGAATCTTGTTCAGCACGAGGATTAAATCAGAAATCAGCTCTTCCGCGTTCTTGGTCGCGTTCTCCATGGCCATCATCCGGGCCGCTTGCTCGGCGGCCATCGATTCAAAAAAGCAATGGTAAACTTGGGTTTCCATATAAAGGGGCAGGAGGGAATGGAGGAGGCGAGCCGCCTCGGGCATCCAATCCGGCGGCCACGAACCAGCAGGAAGCAGCGTCTCGGTCGAAGGCACGGGGAGTAACCGGGCGACGGTGATCCTCGGGCTGAGGATAGATTTGAATTCGTTATAGATGGCGTAGACCGCATCCACTCGAGCCCAGGCGTATTGCCGCATCAGAAAATGAGCCACGTCTCTGAGCTCTTGTTTAGTAATTCTATCGGTTTTATCGGAATAAGCCCGATGAATGGCGAAAGGCTGCTTCTTGAAAAAATGAACAGCTTTCTTCCCCACCAGGACGAGGCCGATTTCCGCTTGGCTCCGCTTCTCTTCAAGAAAGGCCATGGCTCGAGCGAGAAGGTTAGAGTTGAAAGCCCCGCACAACCCCTTATCGGACGTGATGACAAGGACTTCGAGCTTTTTTTCCTCGCGCCGGTCGAGAAGGGGTGAAATCTGCTCCCCCGCCCAGGCTGATACGCGTTCGACGAGGCCGGGAAGCGTGTGCCATTGGGGCCGGCTCTCGATGACCCTTCGCTGCGCTTTCTTGAACTTAGCCGTCGAAACGGTTTTCATGGCCTGGGTTATCTGCTGGGTATTCCTGACGCTCTTGATTCGCCTTCGCAGGTCGATGAGGGCTGGCATGGTCAGGTCCCTCTACCCTTCCTCTTGCTTGAAACGGACGTTGAATTCCTGCAGGGCCGCGGCAATGGCTTCATCGAGCTCGGCGTCGAGGACTTTTTTCTCGGCGATTTTCTGGACCAGGTCCGGATGTTCCCGGTCCATGAACTCATACAACTTGACTTCATAAGCCTTGATCCTGCTCACCGGAAATTCATCCAGATACCCCCGGTTGCCCGCATAGATAATCAGAATTTGCTTCTCGACGGGAAGGGGCATGTACTGGTTCTGCTTCAATATTTCGGTCAGCCTTTCTCCTCGGTCGAGCTGGGCCTGGCTGGCTTTGTCCAGTTCTGTCCCGAACTGGGCAAAAGTGACAAGCTCACGGTATTGAGCCAGGTCCAGCCGGAGCTTCCCGGCCACCTGCTTCATGGCTTTGATCTGCGCATTGCCCCCTACCCTCGAAACCGAAATCCCAACGTTGATAGCCGGTCGAATGCCCGCGTTGAAGAGCTCCTGCTCCAGGTAGATCTGGCCATCGGTGATGGAAATGACGTTGGTCGGGATGTAACCTGAAACGTCGCCCGCTTGCGTCTCGATGATGGGCAGGGCGGTGAGACTTCCTCCCCCGAACTCGTCGTTCAGCTTAGCCGCCCTCTCCAGCAATCGAGAGTGGAGATAGAAGACATCGCCCGGATAGGCCTCGCGGCCGGGCGGCCGGCGCAAGAGGAGCGAGATTTCCCGGTAGGCGGCGGCGTGCTTGGAAAGGTCATCGTAGATCAGGAGGGCATGCTGCCCGCGGTCACGAAAATACTCGCCCATGGCGCAGCCGCTGTAGGGCGCCAGATACTGAAGAGGGCTGGGGTCAGAGGCCGAAGCGGCGACGACAATCGTATAATCCATGGCCCCATAATCCTCGAGGGTCTTGATGATGTAAGCGATGGTCGAATTTTTTTGCCCGATGGCCACATAGATACAGATAACATCCGAGTGCTTTTGATTGATGATTGTGTCGATGGCGATGGCCGTTTTCCCTGTCTGACGGTCGCCGATGATCAGCTCTCTCTGGCCTCGACCGATGGGGATCATCGCATCGATGGCTTTGATGCCCGTCTGGAGCGGTTCCCTAACCGGTAGCCTGTCGACAACGCCGGGCGCCAACCTCTCAACGACCATGTACTCCTCCGTCTCCAAGGGACCCTTTCCGTCGAGGGGGATGCCGAGAGGGTTGACGACTCTCCCGATGAGCGCTGGTCCGGCAGGAACCTGCATGATGCGGTGGGTTCGCTTGACCATGTCCCCCTCTTTAACGAGATGACTTTCCCCGAGAAGAACAGCGCCGACGCTTTCCTCCTCCAGGTTCAAGGCCAACCCGAAAACGCTGTTCGGGAATTCGAGCAGCTCATTGTACATGACCCGGTCCAGGCCGTGGATGCGGGCAATGCCGTCTCCAACAGAGGTGACCATCCCGACTTCCTGGATATCGACTTCCGCCTGATAGCCCTCGATCTGTTGCTGGATAATCTTGGTGATTTCATCCGCTTTAATTTCCATCGTCCTCGCTATCCTTCACAGATTTGTTCCCTGAGCTTCCTGAGATGGCCCCTGATCGAAGCATCGTAGATGACATTCCCTTTCCGCAGGGAAAGCCCGGCGACAACGTCGGGTTCGATCTTGAACTGGAGAAACACGGGTCGCTTTTCCAGGTTTTCGAGCTCCCGCCTCAGCCGGTCCTTTTGGCCCTCGGTCAAAGAAACCGCTGAGCTGACCTCATAAGTCGAAACGCCCTTCTTTTCATGCCAGTAAACAGGGAGGTTCTGGAGAATGTCAGATAGAAGGCTGAGCCGGCCGTGCTCGAGGAGAAGGAGAAGGAAGCGGGTTGTCTTGCCAGCGGCTCCGGCTCGAGCCAAAATTTCCCGGACAAGCAGCACCTTTCGGGCTGCCTGGATGTACGGGTGAGCCAAGGCTCGGGAAAGGTCCTCGTTAGTGGAAAGAAGACGGGCGAATTCCCTCAACTCCTGGCTGACCACAGAGAATTCCTCTTCGTCCTTGAGAGCGTTGACCAGCCCGAGCGTATACTTTTTAACCAGGACGAGTGTCTTCATAGAGCTTGCCTAAACCTTGAATCGATTTTTCAATGAGGCGAACGTGGAGGTCGTCCGTCAACCTCTTTTCTATCCTTGCCCTCGCCAGGGTAATGGCCAAGTCAGCCGCGTGTTCACGCAATCGCCGCTGCGCTGCCCTGGTGTGCCGCTCGATCTCCAGGCGGGCGTAGATTCTCAAGCGTTCGGCTTCCTGGCGGGCCAGCGCCAGGATCTTCTCCCTTTCCGCCAGGCCCGCTGCCTCCCCTTCCTGCATGATTTTCTGGACCTCCGCTTCAAGCCCTTCAAGCCGTTTCTGGACTGCCTCGAGCCCTTTTTCTGCTTCCTCACGAGCTCTTCTTGTCTCAGCTATCGTCTTCTGGATGGAAAGGACAAGCTCCTGAAGATAGTTCTTTATGGGTTTGGCCAAGACAAAGGCCAGCCCGCCAAAGAGAATCAAGAAGTTAAGGACTTTCCCCAGAAAATCGCCCAGGCCCGACTCGTGCTCCCCGGTTGAGGAAGAAGCGGCCGCCTCGAAAACGAGAAAGCTGAACAGGAGCAACAGGGCGACGCACTTCCTCTTCACCATCAACTCAGCAACTTTCTCTCGATGCTTTCGGCTAAATCCGTGGCTTCCTCTTCCAGCTTCGCTTTAAGCTCTTCGACTACCAGCTCGAGGTCAGCCCGCGCCTTATCCACCTGGGCCCGGCATTCCCGGCCAATCTCCGAAACCATACGGCTCTTTTCCCGAAGAGCCTCAGCGGCCAGGGATTCCCGGGTGGCTTCCGCTTCCGCCCTGGCTTGCTTTATCGACCTTTCTACCTCTCGGAGGCTTGCCTCCCACTTCTCGAGAGCCTCTTCGTAAGCCCGCTTGTTCCCGGCGATACCCTTCTCTCTCTCTTCCCGAATGCGCCGCAGGCGACCAAAAAAAAGCTTGGACAGCAAGAAGACAAGGATCCAGACGATAAGGAAAACGACAATCACATTGGCGTCGAGAGAGAGCATCTTTTTCTATGCTATAAACTCGAAAATCAGGGGCAAAATTTACCATTTTCCCCCCAAAAAAGCAAGCATTTCCGGAACCCCCGAAGCCACGGCCTTCCTGGCGGGGTCAGGCCCAACCTGGAAACTGGCGCTTGGCTTCACCGACAAGATAAAGGGAGCCCGTGATGAGGATACTCCCCCGGCGAGGGGTAAGCTCAAGAGCCTTGAGAATGGCCTTGCGAGTGTCAGATTCCAGGATCGTCCTTTCCCTTATCGTTCGCGCCGCCACCTTGATTTTTTCTGGGGAGGCCGCTCGGCGGTACGGAAACGAAGTCAGGATAACAATGCGGGCAAGAGGAAAGAGAATCCTCGTCACCTTGCGGATCGACTTATCCTTCATGATGCCGAAGACGAGGGTGAGAGGTCGGGGCAGAAACTTTCGGGCATAAGAAAAAAGAGCCCGCGCTCCCTCTTCGTTATGCGCTCCATCGAGAACCACAAGCGGGTGGCGAGAGACGATTTCGAGCCGGCCCGGCCATCGAGTCCGACTCAGCCCGAAAAGAATCTTGTCTTTTTTTAGCAACCGCCATGTCTGATGGAGCACGAGCGCCGCGGCCAAGGCGACCGCTGCATTACGTCCCTGATGCTCACCCCGAAGAGGAAGAGTGAAGCTAAAATCCTGGCCAAACAGGGAAAACCGGAATCGATGTCCTCTGGCCGTGGCTAGGCTCGAAAAATTGCTTTGACTTCCGAAGACCGTGATGAGCGGGGCCTTGAGCTTGGCTGCTCTTCGTTCGATGACCCAACGGGCTCGGCCCCGGGAAAGGCCGCACACGACTGGCACCCGGCGCTTGATAATCCCCGCTTTCTCGACTGCAATTTGGCTCACCGTCCGACCGAGAAACTCCTCGTGATCCCTCGAGACAGTCGTGATAACCGAGACCAGCGGGGTCATCACGTTGGTCGCATCCAGCCTTCCTCCCATCCCCACCTCAACGACAGCTATGTCCACCTTCTGTTCACGGAAATACAGGAAAGCCAGACAGGTAAGGGTCTCAAAGTAGGTCAAGGGTGCTTTGAGCTTTCCTTGGCCAATGAGCTGGTCGATCACCCCCTTGAGGAGGGTTATAGCCTGACAGAAGCTCTGTCTCGGAATCGGCCTTCCCTGAACCTTGATCCTCTCCAGGATGCTCACCAAGTGTGGCGAGGTGTACAGGCCGACCCGAAAACCATGGCTTTGGAGAATGGAGGCGAGCATGGCGCAAACAGAGCCCTTGCCGTTGGTGCCAGCCACGAGGACCGAAGGGTAAGCCCGGTGAGGCTGGCCTATTGCCTTGAGGACGACGCGGACATTGGCCAGGCCGAACTTGATGCCAGTGGCGAGAACGCTTTCCAGGTACTCAAGGCATTGACCATAATTCATCAATACCTGTTGAGGAGGAGGCGGAGCACCTTGATGAGATAGGCGCGTAGGGATTTCCTGTCGATGACATCGTCGAGCATTCCATGCCGGAGGAGGAATTCTGACCTCTGGAAACCTTTGGGGAGCTTCTCTTTGATGGTTTGCTCGATAACCCGGGGTCCGGCAAAGCCGATGAGAGCGCCGGGTTCGGCGATGTTGAGGTCGCCCAGCATAGCGTAACTCGCTGTCACGCCGCCGGTGGTCGGGTCGGTGAGGATGGAGACGAAAGGCACCCGGGCCTCGCCCAGCCGGGCCAGCGCGGCGCTCGTTTTCATCAGCTGCATCAACGACAGCGCGCCCTCCTGCATGCGCGCGCCCCCCGACCCGGAAACGATGACCAGGGGAAGCTTTTCGGCCTCCGCTCTTTCAATCGCCCGGGTAATCTTTTCTCCCACGAC
>Ga0185342_1001241_pt1 | contig 10866 bp, 7 predicted proteins | sample ConPoolayeEmetaG_FD_128045 | JGI IMG/M metagenome (GOLD analysis project Ga0185342, IMG submission 128045) | Hot spring microbial mat communities from California, USA to study Microbial Dark Matter (Phase II) - Cone Pool mat layer E metaG... ...
AAATAAAAAGGGGCCAAATTTTCCTAACAAGGAGGGAGTTAGTTAATTTGCTTGTTGTAGTAATATTTATATAGTAAATAAAATTTATAACGGTGTTAACCCCTAAGGGGCATATAAGTGAAAGTTTGAGGTTGAAGTAATGACCAAAAAGTGGAATATGATTATAACTGAAACGGACATTGCTGACTGGTGTGGGGCTTATATTCCAGCTCTTTTAAGGGCAAGCGCTGAGGGAAAAATTCCCGACACTGTCATATTTTATTATATAAATAAGCCGGCGGTTTTTATACAGCGTTACTGCGATGCTTTGAGAGACATAAATTACGACGCATGCATAAAGCACAACATTAAAATCACTAGGGGCCTTGCAGCGGGAGGAGGAGTGATGTATAATGAGCCCGGTACTGAGCCCGCCATGACCATAATTTGGAACAAGGACAAGAACCCAGATTTGCCCGGAACAATAGACTTAATCTTAATGAAGTTTATGGGAACCTTCGCAGACGTTATTAGTGAGAAGTATCGGGTGCCTATGAGGTACCGACCTTTAAACGATATGGAGCTTTGGGACCCCAAAATGAAAGTGTGGAGAAAAATGATGGGAACTGGAGCATCAGGGCTTTTCAGTGCTGTGGGAATAGGGATAGCACCTCACTCAACTAAGACCACCGATCTTATAGATGAGATACTGAAAGTGCCTGCAGAAAAGTTTTCGGATAAGGTTTTAAAGGATGTAAAAACAAGAAACTGGAACTTCCAAGAAGCAGGCGTCTTTCCTAAGGGGCTAAAAGAAATCGACAGAATAAGAAAAGACTGGATAGAAATAACCCTTCAGACACTAAAAAAGGCCTTCAACGTAGAAGTGGAAGAAGGAGAAATGCCAGAAATAGTCATGCAATATGTTAACGAATTCAAAAAGCAATTCCACTCAGAACCATGGATATTCGCCAGATCCGCTGAAAAGAAATTCCAAGAAATTCCTCCCGGAACAAGTCTGGGTAAAACTTTTATGAAGGTTACAGCCGGACCTCTAATCAGAGCCTATGTTCTCAGAGAAGGGGACACCATAAAGGACATGATGTTTACCGGCACAATGCACATGACCCCGGCCGATGCACTAGAAAAACTTGAAAAACAACTTATAGGTCTAAAAATAGACGAGAACACAATTAGAGCCAAAGTAAAAGAGTGGGCCACCAAGGACATACAGATAGGCATGCTTGAACCCAGCCAGATCGCAGAAGTGGTCATTGGAGCATGCAAACAAAGCTACGAAAAAGCATAAAGGGGTTAAATGGTAACTCCTTCTCCACTCTTTTTTATCATCATTCATCACTTGGAAAACTGTTTTAGATTGCCCCAGTCACATACGCTCCTGCGAAAAATTTTTTGACAGAAGAGGAGGCAAACAGGAGCCAAGGCCACTCAAAAATCATTTTCATCTCCCTAAATATGTATTGCCTAGAAATATGGGAGCCCTTAATTTACTCTAAAAAGCCTGTGAAAATATAGATTTAAATACTTTGGGGGGAAATTAATTCTTCAAAATATGGAGGGAGAATATCCATATGGTTGTTGTTAATGGAGCTCAGCTCATAGTTAGGGCTCTCAAGAATCAGAATGTGAAGGTTATTTTTACCCTCTGCGGCGACGACGACCTGATTTATAACTACTGTGAGGATGCAGGTATCCGCCTCATAGACTTTAGACACGAGCAAGCTACCGGTCATGCAGCTCAAGGTTGGTTCATTGCCACGGGCGAGGTTGGCGTATGTCTGGTGCAGTCGGGTCCCGGAGTAACTGATCTTGCTCCATCGATTACCGTAGCTTATCAGGAGTGCATTCCAGTTGTGGCTCTAGCTACACACCCCCCTCTCATGAGTGTTGAGAAGTGTACTGTAAACGAGTTTGACGCAGCGAAAATGTATAGCTCCTTTACCAAGTGGAGCGGATTCTGCTACGAGACCGCCCGGCTACCCGAATACATTAACATGTGTTTCCGAATAGCCGCTGGCGGTAGACCGGGGCCAGTGCTTCTGAATATTCCCGTGGATGTGATGGTTAAAGAGTGTGACGACCGTTTAGAATGTGTGCAAAACTGTTTCCAACCCATGGAGAAAAACAGGACGCTGATTCGGCCGCATGGAGACCCAGAAGCTATCAGGAAGGCTCTCAAACTTTTGCTTAACGCTAAGAGGCCCATAATTATGCTGGGCAGTGGGGCTGGGTTCGCCAACGCTGGTGAAGAGGCCAGAAAGTTTGTGGAGTTAACAAAGATTCCAGTGGGTGCCTGGGGTTGGGGCCAAGGGCTAATCCCAGATGATCACCCTCTATGCTTCGGCTTGGCGAGCATTATGGAGGGGCCAGGTCAGGTAATGCTTCCAGTAGCGGATGTGGCTTTAGTGGTGGGTTTAAGGTACACCGACCTTTTTGGATACGGCCAACCACCGTTTTTCGCGCCTGACGTCAAAATTATACAGGTAGACATATGTGCTGAAGAAATTGGAAGAAATAGACCCGTGGAGATTGGCATTGTGGGGGACGCCAAAGCAGTTCTATCACAGTTCTACCAGCAGGCTAAAGAAATTCTCAAGGAGCCACGACCCGAAACTGATTGGGTGGAAAAAATGCGGGTGGAGAAGCAGAAATTTGAGGAAAGAATAGCCAAGGATGGTTCCAGTGATGATATTCCAATTAAACCCCAAAGGTTGGCTAAGGAGATTAGGGAATTTATGCCAAGGGATGGCATTATAATTCTGGATGGGGGCGATACCACAGTTTGGGGATTGATGTATCTTAGAGCCTACTATCCCAAACACTTATACTTTTCAGGCGGCCTCTATATTCAACACTTGGGCGGCGGAGTACCTATGGCAATAGCGGCAAAGGCAGCAAACCCAGAAAAAAAGGTTCTAGTTTACACGGGTGATGGATCCTTCCTATTTAACGGGAAGGAGATAGACACTGCAAGAAGGCACGACCTCCCCTTCGTCACAGTTATCCATAATGATTGCCAGTGGGGAATGGTGGCCCGAATCCAAAGGTTAGCCCACGGACCCAAGTTCTACGGGCTAGGGTCAAAACTCAGTTCTAAAACCCGCTATGACAAGTACGCTGAAGCCTTCGATTGCTACGGGGAACTGGTCACAGACCCCAAAGAGATTAAACCCGCACTAAAAAGAGCTTTTGACTCCGGGGTACCAGCAATTGTTGATGTACGCATTGACCCAGACGTGGAAACAATTCTAGATTATCTGTGGGCGGGTGCCTACAATCCCGCTACATACGAAAGAACAGTCCCCGAAAAACCACCAGAAGCCATTACCCCTGTACGGTAATTCTCCTACTTTTCTTCTTTTTTTGAGGTGACTCTTTAAATTTGTATATTTTTTCGAAGTGATGTTTAATATTTAGCCTAATAATGTTTAAATAATTTTTAATAGAATTTAAATTGAATTTACTAATTTTTGGGGTGGTTTGTTTGGAGGAATTTGGAGAGTTGAAGGGAATTGTTGGTGTCGAAAATGTAGTTGAAGATCCAGAAATACTGGATAATTACTCTAGGGATTATAGCTTTGTTCCGCAGAGGAAGCCCATGTGTGTGGTTTTTCCCAAGGATGTTTTTGAGATTCAGAAGATTGTCAAATGGTCAAATGAGCAAGGAATTCCGTTGACGCCTATTAGTTCTCCCGGTGGTCCGAGGTTGCGTGGGGACACTATTCCGAGCCTTGGAGGTGTGATTGTAAATCTGTGTAGAATGAACAGAATTTTGAGAATTGACAGACGAAACAAGGTGGCTATGATTGAGCCGGGAGTGACTTTTGATCAACTCAGAAGTGAACTGGAGAAGTATGGCTTGAGGCCCTATACGCCGCTATTGCCACGTTCTACAAAGTCTGTGTTGACCAGCTATCTTGAGAGGGAACCCATCACCATACCAAAAGATCACTGGGATATGCTTGACCCTCTATTTTGTATAGAGGTGGTTTTTGGAACTTGTGACATTTTAAGAACGGGCGAGGCTTCGGGTCCAGGAACGGTGGAGGATCTTTTGGCTGCGGGTTCCGCACTGAAGAGTGCGATGGGGCCGGGTGGTTTTGACCCCGTTAGGCTTGTTCAGGGTGCTCAGGGGACGCTGGGTATTGTTTCTTGGGCAACTGTGGGGGTTGGGTTACTGCCGAGTCTTGAGAGGCTTTTCTTTGTATCTTCAGACAGTATTGAGAGTCTGATTGAGTTTGCGTACCGTGTCTTAAGGCGGCGCCTGGGCGAAGAATTATTCCTGGTAAACAACTTCTATCTAGCCAATATGGTTGCTGAGAAATCGGAGGAGATAGCGAAGCTTTCCAGCGATTTGCCAAAATGGGTGCTTATTCTTAATATTTCCGGGTTTGACAAGTTCGCTGAGGAGAGGGTGGAGTATCAGGAGAAGGATTCTAGGGAAATTGCTCAGCAACTTGGGTTAGAGCTTCAGACATCAATTTCGGGAATTAGTGGTGATGAGGTACTCAAAGTTTTGAGAAGTTCTTCCCGAGAATATTGGAAATTCAGGTACAAAGGGTGTTGCCAGGAAATATTCTTCTTAACCATGTTAAATAGAACAGTGAATTTCATTGAGGCAATGTACAAGATGGCTGAAGCGGACGAATATCCCAAAACTGAACTCGGAGTATACATACAACCGCTAATGCAGGGTGTGGGGTGCCACTGTGAATTCGACCTAATGTATAACCCAACTGATGGGGAAGAGAGGGAAAGGATTAAGGGATTGTTTATTCGGGCTAGTGAGAACTTGATAAGTTCGGGGGCGTTTTTCAGCAGACCTTATGGTCCCTGGGCGGATATGGTTTACAGTAGGGATGCTGAAACCACTATAGCTCTTAGGAAAGTTAAGGAGCTATTTGATCCAAAGGGAATAATGAATCCGGGTAAATTGTGTTTTTAGGAGGGATTGGATGAGTTTGGAAAAATATCATGTTCAGACGTTAAGGTGCAATAGGTGCTCTTTGTGCAAATGGGTTCCCCAACCGAAAATTGCCAGCTGGAGATTCTCCGCCGCCTGTCCCAGCATCCAGAAGTACAATTTCCACGCTTACTCCGGAGGAGGCCGAATAATTATAGCTTGTGCCCTTTTGGAGAACAAAATAGATTATACAGATGAGCTAGTCAAAATCGTTTATACGTGTAGTATGTGTGGTGCCTGCGATGTTTCTTGCAAAATGAACTATGGGGGAAACTTGGAGCCTCTTGAGATAATGCATGCGCTTAGGGTTAAGTGTGTGGAAAAGGGAAGGATTCCAACAAGACATAAGACCCTGCTAGAAGACATTAGAGAATATGATAATCCCTATAGGGAGCCGAGGAAGAAACGGGGGGAATGGGCAGAGGGAATGGGCATTAAAGACCTGTCTCATGAAACAGCAGAGGTACTATATTATGTGGGATGCACCTCGGCCTATCGACTTCCAGGTTTAGCCAGAACCACGGCCACCATCCTTCAGAATGCGGGAGTAGATTTTGGAATCTTGGGAAAAGATGAACTATGCTGTGCAAGCACTGCATACAAAATTGGAGACGAAGCACTAATGGAAGAATACGCTAAAAATAATATTGAGAAATTCAACAACCTCGGTGTAAAAGAGGTAGTAACTTCCTGTGCCGGTTGCTATCACATGTTTAAATCCTATTATCCGCTAATAGGAGAAATGAATTTCGATGTCTTTCACATTACAGAGTACATTGAGCGACTTATGGGGGAGGGCAGGATAAAACTCTCAAAAAGGATTCCCATTAAGGCTACCTACCATGATCCTTGCCACTTGGGCAGACTAGCGGAGCCCCGTGTGCCCTGGAATGGTGTGGAAAAGAAGGTTATGGGACAATTGATAATAACTGATCCACCTAAAGAAGTCAGATTCGGAGTTAAAGGCGTTTTCGATCCACCCAGAAACATACTAAAAGGTATTCCAGGGCTAGAATTTGTGGAAATGGAGAGAATCAGAGAGTATTCCTGGTGTTGCGGTTCAGGCGGGGGAGTAAAAGCAGCATTCCCCGAGCTCGCCTCTTTTGCTGCCGCTGAAAGAATAGAGGAAGCAAATGCAACTGGGGCAGAAGCACTGGTCACGGCTTGCCCCTTCTGTGAAATAAATCTAGGAGACGCCATAAGAGAGCGTAGAGAGAAAATTAAATTGTATGATATAGTAGAGCTGGTACTTGAGGCGATGCATGAAGAGGGAGTTAAAGGAGGGCAATAAGATGGTTTTGGAGAAAAAGGTTTACAAAATGTTGGAGTCAGTTGTGGGACCTGAGAACATTTCGGATGATCCAATAATAACAACGGTGTACTCCTATCAATACTTGGCGGATTTAGCGAATCCCGACTCAGCTAAGTGGATGCCCGCGAAACCCGAGGCTGTGATTTTACCAGGAAGCACCGAGGAGATTCAGGAAATAGTGAGAATATGTAACAAGCATAATGTGAAGATAAAGCCACACAGCACCGGTTGGGGTTTTTGGAGCGGCATTGTAACTTCGGGCGTCATACAGATGGATTTGAGAAGAATGAATAGGATAATTGAGATTGATGAGAAAAACATGTACGCGGTGGTAGAACCATACGTTACTGCTATGCAGCTTCAAGTTGAGGCTATGAAGAGGGGGCTGGACTGCGCCATAATAGGCGCCGGACCCAACCACTCCGTTTTAGCTTCTTGCACAGCAATGATGGGATACGGGGATAAAGGTTACCACACCAGCATGAACAATCGGAACCTATTGGGAGTAGAATGGGTTACTCCTACAGGTGAAGTTCTAAGACTGGGTTCGCTGGGTAGCGGAGCAGGCTGGTTCTGCGGTGACGGCCCAGGACCCAGCCTCAGAGGTCTACTAAGAGGATGGCATGGAACAATGGGGGGACTGGGAATATTCACCAAGTGCGCCACCAAACTCTATCCTTGGGCTGGCCCAAAGAAACCAGAAATTATGGGTGAAAATCCCCAGTACGGGATGGTGGTTCCAGAGAACTTCAAAATATATACTATTTACTGGGAAAATTGGGAGCAGCAGGCTGATGCCATGTATAAGGTTAGTGAGTCCGAAATTGGCTACATTATTTGGAGAGCCTGTACACCAATGATGATACCACTATTACTGGGAAAAACAAACAATGAGTACTACGAAATGATGAAAGGAATTTACGATATGATAGAAGCCTACAGATACTACTTTACTGTCGTTCTAGCCTCTGAATCCAAGCGGGAGTTAGAGTATCAGGAGAAGGTTTTAAAGAGCATAGTGGACGAAACAAATGGGAAATTCTTCGAATTTATACTAAGCGAGAATGCGCCTCTAATCCTTCTAGCCATAGTTACCCAGTGTTACAATTCCAGAATTTTTAGGCCCACCGGACAGTTCCACACCTCCTTTGGAGCAGCCACATCTTGGGACATGTCAGTGAAAGGAGCAAAAATAGGAGAACAAATCAGAAGGAAATATATTGAGGAGGAAGTGTTTCATGACGACGGCTGCGGGGAAAACTTCTGGGGAGGCCCATACGAACACAACAAATTCTCTCACTTTGAGGGACTATTTGAATACGACCCCATCGACCCAGAATCCAGAAAAGCTGCACGCAAATATATAGAAGAAGCCACCATGGCAGTAATTGAAAATAAGATCGGAGTACCAATAGGACCAGGACCGGAATTAGCCCAAATATTTGGGCCGATCTACGGAAACTTCCACTCATGGCTGGGCAAAATCAAGAAATCCTTTGACCCCAAAAATGTATCAGACCACGCATTCTACGCGGCGCCAGAAGAAAAAACAAAAGACTAAAAATCAAAGGAAAAAGTTCAAGAAAGTTGTACCTCACTTTTCTCCTTTTTTAATTTTTTAAAAATATTAGCTCACAAGTCAATTCAAAGGTAGTTAGTAAATGTGAACCCATAAGAAGTTTTTTAAGTTAGGTGAGCTTCGCGTATTAGATAATTTTTGAAAATTGTTTCATAGCATTAGAGGAGCGAGTTTGGCAATGATTGAGTTCCAAGTTCCGGGAATGGGCAAAGTGGAGATAAAAAATGTGGTTTTTGATCTTAACGGAACCCTATCTATGAATGGCACAATCTCCCAAGATGTTGAGAAAAAAATTCGCCAGTTGTCCCAAAGGGTAAACGTTTTTATATTATCTTCAGATACCAGAGGCAACCTAAAAGAGTTGGCAGAGAAGCTGGGAGTAAATTATCGCCGTGTGTCCTCATCACCCGAAAGCGCTGCTAAGGAAAAATTTGTTGAAGAGTTGGGCTCAGAAAACACCATCGCAGTTGGAAACGGAAAAAACGACGAACTCATGCTGAAAAAGGCAAAACTGGGAATAGCAGTAGTCGGAGAAGAGGGGGCATGTTCCTCTGCAATCCTAAACGCAGACATAATCGTAATTAACCCCCTCCACGCCCTAGAACTAATCATGGACCCCCAGAAAATAGTTGCCACATTACGCTGCTAAAACACATTGTCAAAAAACTGAATCCACCAGTTACCTTGGTTAAAAGTAGTAAGAAAAGAGTAGTAAGCCACAGAGGCATTCCACTCCCCAAAGCCTGGCTCACCACCAATAGAAAAAGGCTTCAGAGGCTACATGAATAATTAAGTTTGTTAGGCACCAACTTGCCTGTTTATGTCTTGGTCATCTTCTTTGGGGCCTTTTGAGTCTTTCTGAAACAAAAAAAGAGGGAGGGGAAGGTTGAGTTTAGAAGTATTTGAATGCCACTTTTGTGGATTTGTACTTTTTCTTGTCCAGTTGTGCCTGGAACGCTTCCTTCCACTGTTCGAGTTTATAGGTGTGTGAAAGTAGGGGTTTGTTATTTACTTTTCCCTTTTCCTCCCATTCCAGCGCAATGTCAAACGGGGAACGGGCGACTTCTGCTTTGAATGGGTAACCATATATTCCGTGAATTGTGAGCTCCTTTATGTTTATCATGGTGAAGTCTATTTTAGCCTCTCCCATCATGCCCACAAATATGATGTGTCCTCCCTGCTTCGTTATGGCAATGGCGTCCCTGAGAGTCTGCTCGCTTCCCACACCCTCATAAGTCTGGTCTACACCCTTACCGCTATCCACAGTTATTCCCAGTGTGGGCAAATCTCCTCTCTCAAGGCAGTATACTTTATCTGCGCCAAGTTGCTCTGCTAGTTTAGCTTGATACTCAAACTCGGTTGCAACGTAGATTCTATCCGCACCCATCAACCTGTTCGCCTGTAGGAGCTGCAAACCTATGGTTCCCGCACCAATCACAGCGACCTTTTTACCGGAGGGGTTCCCCTTAAAACAGGAATGTATCCCTGTAGCTAATGGCTCCGTTAATAGGGCGTCTTCGTCCGAAACATTGTCCGGAATTTTGTAAACCTTAGACTTGTGAGCCAGAAAATATTCCGCAAAGCCTCCGCCATTTAGCTGACTGTACCCCACACCGCCACCAGTAACCGCCTGATTGTAACACAGGTTGTAAAGGCCAATCTTACACATATCGCAGGGCTCAAGACCCAACTCAGCACAGCCACCAGCAGCATCCACGGTAACCCGATCTCCCTCTTTTAAATGTTCTACTCCCTCGCCCACCTCGTCAACGATTCCGACTATTTCATGCCCGAAAATTAAAGGCTTGGGAAGAAAATCCGCCAAGAAAGCCATCTTCCTCTTAATAATTCCAATATCGGAGCCACATATCCCACACAGCTTAGTCCTAATGGAAACCCAGTTCTTCCCCGGAGACTTCTTCTCAACATCCCTTATCTGGAAACCCTCAGGATAAGGACCACCATCCCAAACAAGAGCCTTCAAAACTTCCACCTCAAAACAATTTCAAACCAAAATATGGTTAAAGTAATTAATTGCATTGCATATAAATACATTTCTTCCAAAAAGATGGAGGAAAAGAGTTGACCAATATTTGAAGAATATAAAAGAGAAGGATACTTGTAGAAAAGTGAGATTTTTAAAAATTTCATCCTTCTTGATCCGACACCATGTTCCTTGTTAGTGAATGGAGTGATTAGGATTATGCAGTCCGATCCGAAGACCCACTTCCTGTCCCCAATGTCTCAGCGGGCTTCAATGTACTGCTCTCCGCGTATTCTGATGAATTTGTGGATTTTGATAACCTTAATATTTCGAGTTGTAGTGATGCCGTGATTGTTGTACTCTATTCTGTATCTTTTCCCCTCCTAGTTTTGAAGGGGATGGGTGCGCCTTCTACGTGGTCTCCGGCCCTGAACTCCTGTGGGTGCAATGCATATCGCGTCCAAAACTTTAAAGCTACCCTTAAGTGGTAATTTAGGGGACACTGTTCGTGGAAGTAAAAATTCTTTAATATTCTTATGCTAGGCAACAAGTTAAAACATTTGTAATATTTTTATTTTAAACATTGAAAAGTAATAATAAACCTTATATCTATTAGGAGGAATATCATAATAACTGCAAATTTCAATGTTTTCGCCAGAATTTGGGATGGTGGCAGGAGGAATGGGTGTGAGTGATTTAAAGTCCTCTGCCCAAATGTTAAAATCTACTATTGATAACCGGCTTGTGCGCTTTGTTTTAAGGCAGCTGGTTAGAAGGTGTAAAAGGGATGGAGAGAACCGCTTGGGGGTGGCTTTAGAACTTTTCTCAGGTGTGAGGGAAAATGCTTGTTTTTTGTGTAGCCATGTGGCGCTTCCTTTGGTTCGCTGGACTGTGGGTCGGGGTGGTGGAGCATTCGGCGTTTCGGAGGATGTCTTGAAAAGCAGGTTCAAGGATCGTTACTGGCGCACCGGTCTTGTGGATGTGATTAAGGGAATTGCCAAGTATGGTGTAAGAAGACCGTTTGTTCCCGG
>Ga0185342_1001245_pt1 | contig 10807 bp, 4 predicted proteins | sample ConPoolayeEmetaG_FD_128045 | JGI IMG/M metagenome (GOLD analysis project Ga0185342, IMG submission 128045) | Hot spring microbial mat communities from California, USA to study Microbial Dark Matter (Phase II) - Cone Pool mat layer E metaG... ...
AGGTAGGTAGGTAGGTAGGTAGGTAGGTAGGTAGGTAGGTAAATGAGGGGGGTATAAAAAGGAAGAAGATAGGGAGTTTATGGCCGAGAGGCCGAAGGAATATATAAATAATCAAGAAGCAAAGATGGGAGTGACAAACAAAAAGGTAGTGAATTAAATCATTGACCGAAGGAATGGGCCTTTGACTAAGAAACAAATAATCTCTCAGATAGCTGGGTCATGAAACAGGAAAAGGGAACAATCCTCCTGGTCGACGACGAACCAAAGGTTCTTGCTTCCCTCTCGAGTCTCCTGGAAGGCCTCGGGTACCGAACTTTAAAAACACTCGACCCGGCAGAAGCTCTTACGTTGGTCGAAACTCACCCTGTTGACCTTGTCGTTCTCGACTTAGTTATGCCCTCTCTTGACGGGCTCGAGGTTCTTAAAAGAATAATGTCCAAAGGGCTTTCCCTCCCTGTGGTGATGCTTTCCGGCCACGGAACTATTGCCAAGGCCGTGGAGGCGACGAAAATCGGGGCTTTTGATTTTCTCGAAAAACCGGTGGAGATAGAGAAAATTCGGATAACTATTGAGAATGCCCTGACCAAACATCGCCTGGAAAAAGAAAAACAATCCCTCTTGGCACAAGCCTTAGAAAAATACCTTATGGTTGGCGTCTCGCCTGCCATGACTGAAATTTTTGAGCTCATTGACCGGGCTGCCTCCACAGACTCCAAAGTCTTGGTTACAGGGGAGAGCGGTACGGGAAAAGAGCTGGTAGCGAGGGCAATTCATCTAAGGAGCCAGAGGGCGGCGGGGCCTTTTATTGCGGTCAACTGTGCAGCCATCCCTGAAGATTTGATTGAATCAGAGCTTTTTGGTCACGAGAAGGGAGCTTTCACCGGCGCGATCGAAAGAAAATTGGGTCAATTTGAGCTGGCCCATCGGGGGACTCTCTTTCTGGACGAAATAACCGACATGAGCCATCGTCTCCAGGCTAAGATGTTGCGGGCGATTGAAACTGAAGAAATTCAGAGAATCGGCGGCAAAGAGACAATAAAAATTGACCTCAGGATTATCGGAGCAACCAACCGAGACATTAAAGAGGCCGTGCGGGACAAGCTTTTTCGTGAGGACCTCTATTACCGCCTCAGCGTTATTAAAATCCATATCCCTCCCCTCAGGGAAAGAAAAGAAGATATTCCAGTGCTGATTAACCATTTTCTAAAAATTTACTGCGAAGAAAGAAAACGACCCCTCCTTCGTTTTCATCCAGCGGCCTTGGAGGCGCTGATTAGCTATTCCTGGCCTGGAAACATCCGTGAGCTGAAGAATTTAACTGAAAAAATAGTGGTTTTGGCCCCCAAGGATACTGTATCCAAAGAAGAAGTGGAATTTTTCCTGGAAGAGGCAAGCCTTAACGGCCGGCTTCTCTTAAATCCTGAGAACAATAGCGGTCTGAGCGAGGTGCGGAATAAGGTGGAAAAGGAGGTAATTCTGGCCAAACTCCTGGCTAATGATTGGGATTACGAGAAGACAGCTAAGGAGTTGGCAGTTTCCAGAGCAACCCTTTTTAATAAGCTGAAAAAATACGGAATAAAAAAAAGTAGAGGCTAAAGGGACCCTTAGAGCTCAATAATTTATAAATTCCAGTCTAAGAATTTTGCCTGAGAAAAAGCACTTTAGTCTAATGTTTTAGACTTTTCCTTTGACGGGCCAATTCATTGGTAAATTTCTTGGGCAAAATAAATTGCCCAGCTTTGGCACGCTAATTGCACTTAATCTATTGGGCCGAAAAGGTAGGTTAACAGCCGAAGGGAGGTTGATGGAAAGAAATAATATCTTCTCTATTTATAATTAGTACAATAAAGTTATATCGAGAATAGGCTTAATTAAAGGGATATGAAGCAAAAGGGGCAGAAGTTATAAGCTTCCGCCCCTTTCTTAGTCGGTAGTTGAGACGACGTTCCTTTTTGATTAGTTTAAGCTGAGCGGCTTAATAGCGCCGGCTGCCACCAAAACCACCGCGGCTACCACCACGACCGCTGCTGCGGCCACTAAAACCACCGCTGCGGGGTCGGTCCTGGCGAGGTCGAGCTTCGTTAACCGTTAAGGGTCTTCCTTTTAGCTCTTGACCATTAAGCGCCGCTATCGCCTTCTCCGCCTCCTCGCGGTTCGGCATCTCAACAAAGCCAAAACCACGACTCTCACCACTATACTTGTCTTTGATAATGGAGGCGGTGGCTACTTCACCATAGGTTTGGAAAGTTTCTTTCAGTTCACTTTCCGACACGTTGCGGGGCAAGTTGCCCACGTAGATGTTCATACTCACATCTCCTTGAGAATAAAATTTGACCGACATAAAGGAGAGGAGTATGACCATCAAAGGGCCCGTGCCCTCTTCCTTTAAGCGTCAACTAAATTATAGCACATTAGAAAAATAAATCCAGTCGGATGTAAAAAATTTTTTACGCTCGATTTTCTTGATAATGAGCCCGGATTATCGGGATCCCTTATCCCTTTCACTCCCCTCTCTCGCCTGCTCTCAGTTGAGTAACACCTAAAGAAAAAAATGAAGTCCTTTGAGACCTTTTGCTTTCACGGCTGAAGTATATTCTTTATTTCAGCTAAAAAACGCTCAGACGTTTCCCCAGAATAACCATAACTTTGATGTTAATAAACATGATGACGGTGGCGAAATTTCTTTTATTAATATTATTATCTTATATGATTATTAATGCCTTTTCCCGCCAACTTATCAAGGGACAACAACCTTGGAGCCCCCTTCTTCTATTCACCTTTTCCAGCCAGCTATAACTTATTCCTAATTCCAGTCTTGCCATCTCATCTGAATTTAGTAGAAAGCAGCATTTGTCTGCGCTGGTTCTTCGGTGCGCTTCGGCGACTTCTTTCAACGCAAGCCAAGAAAATAGCCAGACTATCTTAGTTAACTCTTAAGAGTGGACGAGATTGATACCTTCCAGACGAATTTTTGGGGTCCCTAAAAAATCTCTCTGGCGCCAGAAGCGAATTGACTAACTTCGAGGAAAATAATATTCATATTAAAGGAAGGTAACCTTTAATATCTGATATATGGTGGCGAAAGGAGGGAAAAGATGGCTTTTGACCCTTGGCGTCAATCATCTGCGAATAAAGAAGCCAAGTTAATTGTTTTCTCTTCCCTGTTTCTCGCTTTTATCTTTTTAAGCTCTGTTTCCGTCATTAATTATGCTTCCTCGGCAAGGGTAGAAACTCCCCGCTTGGCTCCCTTCAATACGTCATTCCTTCGCTGTCTCCAAATAATAAAGGAGGGAGGAGTTTTATCTTTCATGACGCCAGAAGGGTATGGGTTAGGAGAGTTGCCGCCTCCCCTCAACCTTGAACACAACTCAGGCCAAAAAATTTTTCCTCCCCGCGAGGGCTATCCGGCTTCCTATGACTTAAGAACGCAAGATAAGTTAACCCCCGTTAAAAATCAAGGTTCCTGCGGTAGCTGCTGGGCCTTCGCTTCTTATGGCTCGTTGGAATCTTTCCTTCTTCCTGACCAATATTGGGATTTTTCCGAACAAAATCTGATTGACTTCCACGGATTTGACTGGGGTCCCTGTGCCGGAGGGAATTACTGGATCTCAACAGCCTATTTAGCCCGCTGGTCTGGTCCAATCTGGGAACAAGACAACCCTTATATCTATTCTCTGGGCCTTATTCAAAATGGTTTTACTATAAGAAAACACGTCCAAGAAGTAGTCTTTATTCCCTCTCGTGCTAACTACCTCGATAACGATAACATTAAAGCCGCTCTAATGACCTATGGGGCAGTTTATGTCTCTATGTATTGGGACAACGCCTATTATAATTCTGTTTTTAGCTCTTATTACTGTAACCTTAGCGGAACGGGAAATAATCATGCGGTAGCTATTGTCGGCTGGGATGACAATTTCGATAAAAATAAATTTAACCCGGTGCCTCCCGGAAACGGCGCCTTTGTCGTTAGAAACAGTTGGGGCTCGAGCTGGGGAGAGGGAGGTTATTTCTATCTCTCCTACTATGATACTCGTTTAATCCCGGGCGCCGTCTTTTTGGGTGAAGCGCCTACAAATTTCACTGGAGTTTATCAATATGACCCTTTAGGCTGGGTAACTTCTTTTGGTTATGGCGCCAATACCGCCTGGGGAGCCAACATATTCTCGGCCAATTCCAGCCAATCCCTGGTGGCGGTGAGTTTTTATGTCGCCAGTGCTAATAGCTCTTATGAATTGTACCTTTATACCGAGGTAAGTTCTGGAAATCCCACGGGCGGAACGCTCAAACTAAATCAGTCAGGTACTATCATCTCGCCAGGATACCATACAGTTGCCTTATCTTCGCCTGTTTCTTTGACCGCCGGAACTTTATTTTCTCTGGTCATAAAACTCACTACACCTGGCTATAATTATCCGATTCCGGCCGAGATGGCCTTTTCTGGCTACTCTGGCGGAGCCACGGCTAATGCGGGGGAAAGCTTTGTTTCTTCCAATGGTTCAAGCTGGTATGACCTCTCGGGAAGTACTTATAAAGCTAATGTTTGCTTAAAAGCTTTTACTGGCAATACTTCGCCCCTCTACCCGCTTTCTGGATATGTCCGTAACGCTACAGGAAACGGCCTAAATAGAGTTATTATTAACGGCCTTCCCTCCAGCCCTCAAACTAATATCGACGGCTATTACAGCGACCGCGTTCCCTTGGGCTGGTCAGGCTCAGTCTCTCCTTGGCAACCTGGCTATACTTATTTCCCTCCTTCTCGTTCCTATAGCAACGTCAACCATAGCTATGAGGAACAGAATTTCTTTGCGGCAAGCGGCTCCTGTAGCTACTTAATCGCCCCGACGAGCCAAAGCTTCCCGGCCACAGGAGGTCTGGGCAGCGTTAGTGTCACCGCTGGAAGTGGTTGCTCCTGGTCCGCTTTAAGTCAAGCGAGCTGGATAACTATTACCTCGGGAAGCTCAGGAAGCGGAAATGGTAGCGTTAACTTTCAGGTATCTTCCCAGACAGAAACTGGTAGGCGGCTCGGCCACATGATTATTGCCGGTCATAACTTTGAGGTCTTTCAAGAAGGTCTGGCTTCCGAGTTTTCTCCCAATAATTTTCAGATTATCCCGGAAGCCATCTGGGCCTCAGCGAGCGGCGGAGGGACCTGGGTGACAGAAATGCAAATCATAGACCTCACGGGCGGTTCTAAGGTAACAGCTTATTTTTATTATGGCGGAGGGAGCTTCCGAGGACCTTTTATTATCTGGAATAATTCGGGAGGAGCAGGACGGAGCGCTCGCTTCTCAAACCTCCTGGCCACTTTGCAAACTGTTGATGGAGCGTTTAACTATTTTGGCAAGGTAGGGGCAATTACTCTTTCTACCCAGGATAACACCCATCGCGTATTGGTTGCTGCTCGGACGGTTAACGGTAATTATGGCAAAACCTTGCCGGCGTTAAATCTTATTAATTCAAATTGGGCGAGCGTTGGTCACGATATGATTATTACTAATTTGGCTAATACGAGTACTTATCGGTCTTTTGCGGGGTTTTTTAATCCCTCTGCTTACTCGGTTACCGTGGAGTTTAGGCTCTATGATATCCAGGGAAATACCCTTGGTTCAGCTTTTACTGAGACCTTTAGTGCGTATGACTTTAAATCCTTCAACATCTTTCAGAAAGCTGGAGCTAGTGGGACATATCTTAGCTGCTGGCTAAAAATTCACCCTATCTCCGGAGATGGCCTATTAATAGGTTTTGGGGCTTCAGCCAATAATTTAAGTAATGACCCCGCCGCCCATTTAGCTCTTAGTGCCAGCTCAGGCTATAATAATTCACCCAGTAATTGTCAGACTATTCCCGAAGCCATCTGGGCAGCAGCCAGCGGTGGAGGAACCTGGGTAACAGAAATCCAAATAATCGATATGACTGGAAACTCTCAGGTTCAGGCGCTTTTTCGGTATGGAAGCGGCTCTTCTCGTGGACCCTTTACTCTCTGGACAAATTCTGGGGGCTCGGGAAGAAGCGTCCATTTTACTAACCTTTTAGCGACGCTCGATAGTCTGGACCCGGATAATTCTTTTAGCTATTCGGGCCGCGTGGGAGCGGTAGATTTCTTCACCCAGAATGTTAATCAGACAATTGTAGTGACTGCCAGGACAGTCAACGGGAATTTTGGTAAAACTTTTCCCGGTCTTAACCATGTTGCTCCTAATCTGGCTAAGCTCGGCCAAGACATGATTCTTCCTAATTTGGATAACAACGCTAATTATCGTTTTTTTGCTGGTTTCTATAACCCCACGGCTTTGCCGCTTACCTGCGAATTCTATCTTTATGATAGTGAGGGTAATCAACTGGGACACTCCTTCATCGAAGACTTCAGCGCCTATGATTTTCGCTCCTTTAATGTTTTCCAAAAAGCTGGTTTGACGAGCACCTACGAGAATTGCTGGCTGAGAATACATCCCTTTTTTGGAACGGGCAAATTATTTTGCTTTGGTTCCTCAGCTAATAATACGAGTAATGATACGGCCGCCCACCTTGCAGCCCAAAGATAGCAACATCTCTAAATATTCGACTGTAAAATTTATCTCCCTAATCAGGCCTCGATTAGAGGGAACCTAAAAAGGGGAGCGGCTTTCCAACCCGTCTGCGAGCAAAAGGTCCTTTTGTCTACACCTTTCCTTGACGAACCCTCCTTTCATTTCAATGAAAAGCTTCTATCGGGGGCAACTTTCGGACGACAAGTAAAGACATTTCGCTGAGAATACAACAGTTTTCAAATAATGCTCAATAACGTAGACTGAGGTGGGAGGCAGGGTCGTTAGAGCTATTATTTGCGGAGGCACCGAAAGAGACGATTCTTCCTGCTCCTGAGATAGGCCTCACGAGAAGCACGATATTGTCAAAAGAATTACTGGGATAGGGTACTCCCGCTTCCACAAAGGGGTTGAAAGTCTTGTAGTCATAGCCCACAAAGGTCTTAGTAAAAATAGAACCAACGGTATTTCCTTGGCCATTAACCAATCTGAACTCAACAGTAACTGGGTCAGGAGAAATATTAAAGAAACCACAGGAAGAGCGATAGCTACTATTACTAATCAAGTCAAGGATAAGCATCGACCGCGACGTATCAGCCGTAGTTCCATTGGCCATTCTCAACCCGGGAAAGGTCTTAGAATAATTACCATTCCGGATGCGAGCGGCCACCTGAATTTTGTGACTCGAATCCTGAGTCAGGAATTCTACGGCTCCTATCCGTCCATAATAGTTAAATCCGGTATCGATAGTTCCCAAAAAAGAAAGGAAATTATTAAAAAGGACAGACCTTCCGGCTCCGCCACTATTCGTCCAGATGGTAAAAGGCCCCCGACGATTCCCATTCCCATAAGAAAAATAGGCCACTACCGTGGAACCTCCGGTCATGTCCGCTAGCTGAATTTCCGTAATCCATGTTCCGCCGCCATAGGCCGCGGCCCAGAGGCATTCAGGTAACACGATGAGGTTGGAAGGTGAATTATCTAAATCACCCTGGTTTTGCTGGGCTGAGTGCGCGGCCGGGTCGTTAGAATAGTTATTAGCCGTCGCCCCAAAACCCAATAAGGCACCGTTCCCGCTTGTTGCCTGGATAATAAGATAAGCTTGGTCATAACTGTATTGAGGATAGCCTCTGCCGGCTTCAGCAAAAGGATTAAACGCCTGGAAATCATGAGCCAAGAAGTTGCGGCTAAAGGATGACCCAATCTGGTTACCCTGGTTATCGTAAAGACGGAACTCGCAGGCCAAGCTATTTGTGGTGGGATTGAAAAAGCCGCACGAGGAACGATAAGTAGCGTTACTAACCAAAGAGAGAAGCATCATCGGTTGAGAGGGGGTAATTAGGTTTTCCGAAGAAGGAACTAGACCTAAAATTGTCTTCGAATAATTGCCATTATAAATTCGTGCCGCCACTTGCAGACGATGTTCCCCATCCTGGGTAGAAAATTCTACCGCCCCGACGCGACCATAATATTGAAAACCGCTATCGATGGAGGCCAAGTAGGAAAGAAAATTATTTATTTTGAAGCTATTTAAAGCGCCGGCTTGATTATTCCAGATAGTAATGGGACCTCGTCTTAAGCCATTTCCATAATTAAAATATATAGAAACCATAGAACCACCGGTCAGGTCGGTTATCTGGACATCAGTTATCCACGTCCCCTGGCCCGAAGCCTGCGCCCAGAGACATTCAGGCAGGACGACATAAGGAGAGGAGGCATTATAGTCAACCCGCCCAGCTTGATGAACAGTTACCGTTTGACCCGCCACGATAATGGTGCCAGTACGGGTGGCATTAGAGTTGGCGACCACAGAAAACCCCACTGTTCCCTGACCACTTCCTGAGCTTCCCAAAGTAATATTTATCCAACTTGAGCGGCTCGTGGCTTGCCAATTACAGCCCGCTGAGGCATTAACACTAATTGTACCGGAGCCGCCCTCCGAAGAAAAATAAAAAGTAAGAGGCGAAACTGAGTAGGAACAGCCGCTGGAAGAAGCGGTAAAATCTTGGGCCAGCTGATTGGCTAAAAGGTTAGAATAAGAGCGGGAAGAAGGACTGAAAACATATCCGGCCTTATAGGGCACTATCGTGCCCGACCAGCCCGAATAAACGACATCGCTATATTCTCCCGTAGAGGAAGTTTGCGGCGACGAAGGTAATCCCTGAATGGTTACGCCCGCCACAGCCTGACCATCAGGACTTCTTACTGTCCCCTTTATAAAAATAGGTACCCCCGATGCCTGAAGAGTAACAGCATGGATAAAGATATCACCCGGCGAGCCCACATAAGTATCCCAAACATAGTAAACTCTATCGGCATTGGGACTGACTCCCACATCCGAATAAGTGCATCCCTGGGAGTTAGGGACAGAGTCGTACCCTTGCCAAGTCCCACTGATTTTAGAGTTAAAATCTATGGCACTGCCATTGCCATAGGCTCCCACCTGCCAGGCAGCAAAAAGGTTGTTTTTCGCCTCGGCCAGGTTAGGGTAATGAAGAAGCATCTGAGAAGAGATTCTCAAGGGCGATACAAATCCCCCTCCTGACCAGTAGGCATAATCAACTACCCTTTCCCCCCCTATTTCTGTTGTCCAGATAAGGTGTGGTACATCGTTAGAATCAAGCTCGATAGCTTGATGTTTCTGGGAGTAAGAGGAAGGAACGGCCCACTGAGGAGTGCTCCAGCTGGCGTTTAGCGTGCGACTCCGTTCAGTATAGGCTGACTGATAAGTATCTGCCGCCACATTCTTATCAGCCCAGGTAGCAACCACCTTATTCTGGCCCACAGCAACATCAGGGAACTTGGATTGTCGCTCGCTTATTTCCCGGACTTCCTCCCAGGTGCCGCCGACCCTTGCTCGGGAATACACGCGATAGGTAGATGAAGCCCACCACACAGCAAAAATGTCTCCCTCCGGAGAAACAGCTACACGTGGCGCGTCCACGCCTTGTCGGTTATCAAGGATAATCGGGCTCCCCCAGACTCCGTCCGCACAAACCCTCAAGCGAACCTGAGCTCCTTCTATGTAAATCACATAGACTCGCCTGGCCGCATCGACATCAATTCCACAAGCCATTAGCGAGGGACAGTAAACTCCGTTAGAATTGCTCAAATTTAACGGGGTTGTCCATTGAGACCCCTCTCGGTTACCCCGGGAATAATAAAGGTCCCCGGAAGAGGAACCCGTAAGTTCCACCCAGATGACATGAACCTGCCCGGAAGAATCCACGGCAACTCTGGGGCCAACCGAAGAGGTAGAAGGTGAGTTGGAGACGTTAACGGCTGCTTTTAAGGAAGAGAGAAGAACTACCATCGCCAGAAGAGTAATAATCAAGGCCTTAGGCCAAGAAAATATTTTCTCACTTAAATAATTTACCCTCATCCTCTCCTCCTTTTCGCCCGAGAATGATTTTTTCCCCCTCAAGGATTCCTCAGTCTAATTATTTGTCGTTTCGAGAAATATTAAATCGAAAATTCACCACCCTCTTTTTAACTTATCAAACCAGCTTTTAGCTATCACCTTTTGAGGGGAATCGAGGGAGGGATTTTTCAACAATACTCGAGACTTCTCTCTTGGTTTAGCCCTTTTTTATTTACTCTATCAGCGATTAATCACAAATTCTTTTCTCCTGACATAATAATTAAATGGAAAGAGTCGGAGGAAATGCTAAAATAATCCTAACCTGAGATAGGCTCGGATGAAAATTCTTGTCTTGACGCCAACTTTTTTTCCGCTGGCGGGCGGCGCGGAAAGGGGAATTTATGAAATCAGCCGGCGCCTGGCCCGAAACCATCAGGTGGTAATCCTCACACCTGAGCCTAAACCCAAATACCAGAGATTCTATGGGGCGCAGGAACGAGGAAATTTAGCCGACACATCTTCTTTGGCCGAGATGGCCAATTCCCCTTCCTTTCTCCTGGTGCAACGATTTAAAGACCGGCAAAATATGATGAACTGGCCTGGCCAGGGTAAACTGGCGGGAATAATTCCCCCCTTCTCTCTTTCCGCTGTCCGGGCCACATGCCACGTTATTTCCCGCTTTAAACCCCACGTGCTTTGTGTTTTTTATGGCTTACCCACAGGTCTGGCCGGGGTTCTCGCCAAGAAACGCCAAGGAATTCCCTTTGTCCTTGCGCTCATCGGTCGCGACCTGCCCGCTCCAGGGATACCTCCCTTTTGGAAAAAATATCTTTGGTGGGTGGCGCGTCGCAGCGACCATCTCATCTTCATTTCTCAGTTTGGCCAAAAAGCTCTCTTAGGCGAGGAAAGAAAAAGGGGG
>Ga0185342_1001247_pt1 | contig 10796 bp, 8 predicted proteins | sample ConPoolayeEmetaG_FD_128045 | JGI IMG/M metagenome (GOLD analysis project Ga0185342, IMG submission 128045) | Hot spring microbial mat communities from California, USA to study Microbial Dark Matter (Phase II) - Cone Pool mat layer E metaG... ...
TGGGGATTGCTGGGGTTGACCTGGTTTGGATATGTCCTGTAAGGAGTAGCCTGTCTCATGGAAAAAAGGGACTTTTCACTTACGGTCGATGGTATCGGGATAGCCGGTGAGGTCTACATCCCGGCTGGAAATGGTCGTTACCCCGGTCTATGTCTATGTCATGGCATCCCTGCGGCGCAATACGACCCTACGGACTTGCGTTATGCTAATCTGGCGCGGCGGTTATGCGAGGCCGGTTTCGCCACGGCTATCTTTAACTTTCGTGGGGCGGGCCGGAGTGGTGGTAATCTTGATATCCTCGGCTGGAAGCGCGATCTGCAGGCGGTGGTGAAGTACTTGGCCTCACTGAGTGAGGTAGATTCTGCGAGATTGGGTCTTATGGGGTCGAGCGCCGGCGGTGCGGTTGCCGCCTGTGTCGCCGCCGAAGAGGAGGATATTGCCTTTCTGGTCCTGATGGCCAGCCCGGCCGACTTCAGCGGGCTGGTTGATCCGGCCAGGGCAGAACCTTTCGTGGAGTACCTGCGTAAGATTGGTCTCATCCGTGACAGGGATTTCCCTGAGGATATCTCTGCGTGGGCGAAAGGTTTCGGGATTGTTTCACCGGTTAACTGTATTGGGCGTATTTCGCCGCGTCCGATTCTGATTTTACATGGTGACCGGGATGATACCGTGCCGCTTGACCATGGCCGGCGCCTTTTTGCAGCCGCCCGTGATCCCAAGGAACTGGTCGTCTTGCCGGGTGCTGGTCACCGCCTTCGTCTTGATGAGTCCGCACTGAACGTGGCCCAAACGTGGCTTCAACGTATCGTCAGTCGTTGACCGACGCACTTGTCAAGCGTATAATTAGCAGTCTGCCATGCAGGGCTTACGAGAGAACTGCGGCGTCTTTGGAATCTACGCCCCGGGCGTGGATGTCGCTCGTTTAACCTTTTTTGGAATCTTCGCACTTCAACACCGCGGCCAGGAAAGCGCTGGTATCGCCACCAGCGACGGGGAAAAGATATCAGTTCGCACCGGTATGGGGCTCATTTCCCAGGCGTTCACTGAGGAAGACCTGACCCATCTTGCCGGATATATCGCTATCGGGCACAACCGCTATTCGACAACCGGTTCCAACAGGCTCTGTAACGCCCAGCCGCTTATGTCTACGTGGGGTGGTGATGAGATCGCGCTGGCCCATAACGGCAACATCGTCAATAGCAAGGAACTTCGGGAGGAGCTGATTTCAAGGGGATTTAGCTTCAAGACTACTACCGACTCTGAAGTCATAGCTAACCTTATTCTGGCTTCTCCTGAGCGTGAGCTGGTGGCCAAAATCAGGTACGCCATGAGGCGGCTTAAGGGGGCGTATTCCCTTACAATACTTACTAAACACAAGCTGGTCGGGGTACGTGACCCGCTGGGCGTCCGGCCGCTGTGCCTCGGTGCCTATGATGGGGGCTGGATCATCGCCTCGGAAACGTGCGCTCTAGACCATATCGGCGCTCAGTTCCTGAGGGAGGTCGAACCAGGTGAGATTATCATTATTGACGAGCATGGGGTAAAGAGCTACCGGGAAGAATCAGACCGGAAAGCCGTCTGCATATTTGAGTACATTTATTTTGCCCGTCCGGACAGTGCGATTCAGGGAAAACTCTTATATCCCTGCCGTCAGGCTATGGGTAGAATACTGGCCAGGGAATACCCGGTAGACGCCGATGTTGTTATGGGAGTGCCGGACTCGGCGACGGCCGCCGGTATTGGCTACGCGCAGGCATCCGGTATTCCATACGTTGAGGGCCTGTTGAAGAATCGTTATGTCGGGCGTACCTTCATTCAGCCGGACCAGCGGATACGCGACCTTGGTGTCAGGCTTAAGTTCAATCCTTTGCCTGAGATTATCGGCGGCAAACGTGTTGTCGTGGTTGATGACAGTATCGTCCGGGGGACGACGACACCCAAGGTTGTAAATATGCTGAGGAAAGCCGGAGCTAAAGAAGTCCACCTGCGTATCTGTGCGCCGCCGATACGTCATCCATGTTTCTTCGGCGTCGATATGGCGACGAGGTGGGAGCTTATTGCCGCTCAAAAGACCATTCCGGAGATACGTGACTTTGTTGGCGCCGATTCCCTCGGCTATCTCAGCCTGGACGGTCTGATTGAATCGGTTGGCCTGCCGCGTGATATGTTCTGTCTGGCCTGCTTCACCGGGAACTATCCGGTGCCGGTGCAACTTGAGATGGACAAGCTGGCTCTGGAGGCATCGCCGGCCGGGAGCGCCGATGCCAAGTAAGGGACTCTATGCCAGGGCCGGCGTTGACTTTGATCTGGCCGGACGTACCAAGCACCTGATTGCCGAAGAGGCGCGGAAGACCTTCAGACCCGAGGTCATGGCCGATATCGGTTTCTTCGGCAGCATGTTTAATTTTAAGGGTTATCGGGACCCGGTGCTGGTGTCAAGCGTTGATGGCGTCGGTACCAAGCTTAAGATCGCCGCGGCGATGAACTGTCACGAGGGAGCCGGAGTAGATATTGTCAGCCATTCCGTGAACGACATTTTGTGCTGTGGCGCTAGACCGCTGTATTTTCTGGACTACATTGCCATGGGTAAGCTGAATACCAGGGTAGCAGTAAGTCTGGCGAGAGGCATGGCGAAGGCGTGTCGAGAAGTTGGCATGGCGCTGGTGGGTGGTGAAACGGCCCAGATGCCGGGTATGTATGCGGATGGGGAGTACGACCTGGTCGGATTCATCACCGGAGTCGTCGAAAGGGATGAGATTATTGACGGCCGGACTATCAAAATTGGTGACGTCGTGCTGGGGCTTCCATCCAGTGGTCTTCATACCAACGGATATTCGCTGGTTCGGAAGATTTTCAGACTGGATGACGACACCGCGCAGTTAAAGGTGTTCTATCCTGAGTTAGGCCGGACGCTGGGTGAGGCGCTTCTGGAGCCGCATCGGTCTTACTACAACCGGCTTAAGCCGGTTCTGAGGATGGTGAAGGGGATTGCGCACATCACCGGCGGCGGGATGATAGACAATATCCCGCGTATTCTGCCGGACGGCATGGCGATTCGAGTCCGCCGTGGAACGTGGGAAGTCCCTCCGATATTCGAGCTAATCCGAAGGAAGGGAAGAATCAAAGTGGATGAAATGTTCAATGTGTTCAATATGGGCATAGGGATGGTGTTTGTGGCTTCCCCGGACAATACCCGGCGTCTTATCAGGTCTCTTCCTGAAGCCAGGGTTATCGGAGAGGTAATCAGGGCCGCATCTGAAGATGAATGCGTGCTCATTAAATAAGAATAAAGAGGAGGATACATGCGAGCGATCGTTAGCGTCTCTGACAAGTCCGGTCTCGCTGAGTTTGCCAGGGGACTGTGCGATTTGGGTGTTGATGTCTACAGTACCGGCGGTACCAAGAAGGGTCTGGAAGCCGCTGGTATCAGGGTCCGCAGCGTCTCGGAAATCACCGGATTTCCGGAGATTCTCGATGGGCGTGTCAAAACGCTTCATCCTGCGGTCCACGGCGGCATACTGGCCAAGAGGAACTTACCCAGGCACCTTGAAGAGCTGGCTAAGAATAAAATCCAGCCCATTGACCTGATTGCGGTCAATCTTTATCCGTTCGTGCAGACTGTTTCCAGGGAAGGTGTGACTCTGGATGATGCTCTTGAGAACATCGACATCGGCGGGCCGACCATGATACGCGCGGCGGCCAAGAACTTTCCGTCAGTTATCGTGGTGGTAGATCCGGCTGACTACTCGATGGTGCTCGACGGACTCAAGAAGGGTGGGCTCAACATTGATGAGCGGAAGCGGCTGGCACAGAAGGCCTTCCAGCACGTCGCCATGTACGACACTGCCATCGCTCAGTACCTGGGACAGGGCGACCTCTTCCCTGAGAATAAGACAATTGCCCTGAAGAGAATAGCGACCCTGAGGTACGGAGAGAACCCGCACCAGAAGGGTGCGTTCTATGCCGAGCAGATAATCGGCGTCGGGGTCAGCGGTCTGGCCGCAGCAAGGCAACTGCACGGTCCGGAGCTTTCGTTTAACAATTATCTGGACCTGGACGCCGCGGCTAACGTGGTCAAGGACTTCGACCTGCCGACGGTGGCTATTATCAAGCATACCAATCCTTGCGGCCTGGCCAGCCACCAAGACCTTGCTGAAGCTTACCGGCGTGCTTTGAGCGGCGACCCGGTGTCAGCATTCGGCGGTATCGTGGCCTGTAATCAGCCAGTTTCACTAGCCGCTGGCGAGGAAATCAACAAGACACACTTCGATGCCATTATTGCTCCGGGGTTTGATTCCAGGGTGCTCGAGATGCTCAAGAGGAAAGCTAATTTGCGCATCGTTGAATTACCCGATCTGATGGCGCTTGGCAGGTCGCCGGCGCTTGACGTACGCCGTGTGAGCGGTGGCCTGCTTCTTCAAACGGCGGATAGCTTTGGCGAGGCTGAGTTCAAGCCCAGAGTCGTGTCCAGAAGGGCGCCGACTGAGGCCGAACTCAGGGACATGTTCTTTGCCTGGAAAGCAGTCAAGCATGTCAAGTCCAACGCCATTGTTATCGCTAAGGACCAGATGCTTCTTGGTATGGGTGCCGGCCAGCCAAATCGCGTTGTCAGTGCCCAGCTCGCAGTCAACCGTGCTGGTGAGGCGGCGAAAGGGGCGGCCGTCGGCTCCGATGCCTTCTTCCCATTCCCCGACGGCGTCGAACTGCTGGCTAAGGCTGGCGTTACCGCTATCATGGAGCCAGGCGGCTCAGTCAAGGATGCGGATGCTATCGCCGTGGCCGATAAATACAATATCGCCATGGTCTTTACCGGCTACCGGCATTTCCGACACTAGGTTATGCTAAACTGCGGGCATAGAAACGGTCAGTCCACAGTCTCAGGTTACTGATGGGAGGTCACGGAGTCGACTGTAACAAAGAGTTGCCCGGGGCCTCCCTTTTTCTATGAGAGTTTGGGATGAGCGCCAGCCGTACCGGCATTGCTAACCTGCCATTGCATGGCGGAAAAGCGCCGGCATGGCTTTTCTCACGGATGACATTGCTGGCGCGTGAGATAACGGTCATAATAGCGGGAGAGTTCGGCCCCATAGAAATGCTCCGTCGGTTGTCCGACCCCTATTGGTTTCAGGCCTTCGGGTGTGTTCTGGGGTATGACTGGCACAGCAGCGGTGTTACCACCACCGTGTGTGGGGCTATGAAGCAAGGCTTGAGAGGGCTGGAGCGTGATCTCGGATTGTTCGTGGCTGGTGGAAAGGGCCGCACATCGCGGAAAACGCCGGCAGAGATTCAAAGCTGCGGGGCGGCGCTCCGATGCGAGCCTTCGAGTTTAGTCTATGCCAGTCGCATGTCGGCCAAGGTGGACAGCGCGGCGCTCCAGGATGGTTACCAGTTGTATCATCACGCTTTCTTCTTTACTCGCACTGGGGAGTGGGCAGTTGTTCAGCAGGGGATGAACGGAACAACCAGGTATGCAAGGCGGTACCACTGGCTCGGTGAGACGGTAGGAGACTTTGTGTGTGAACCTCATGCGGCAATATGTTCCCAGGAACGCAGTACGGTGCTTAACCTCGTAGCTAAGGAAAGCGATGTAGCCAGAAACACAATCGCTTCGGTCGTATCTTCTGAGAACCCCGATAAACTGTTTGGTGAGTTTAAGAGACTGAAGACACTGGATATGCCGTCACGCCATCTTATCACCCTGCAGGATGTCGAACCGGACCGGATCCGTCGTGTGCTTATCAGTACTTACGAAAATCAGCCAAAGGACTTTGAGACGCTGCTGGCTTTGCCTGGCGTTGGACCGAAGACATTACGAGCGCTCAGCCTCATTTCCGAGCTGGTCTACGGAGCACCGGTGAGTACGCGTGATCCGGCCAGATACAGTTTCGCTCAGGGCGGCAAGGACGGCACGCCATATCCGGTGGACCGTAGGACTTACGATACCAGTATAAATATCCTGCACGATGCCATCCGACGCGCCCGAATAGGTGATGTCGAGAGGATAGACGCTTTCAGGCGGCTGCGTTCCTGGCTATAGAGATTAGAGACGATGCCAGTGCGCGTTATTCCCAGGAGGACGTCTACCTTTCACGACTTCCCTTATTCAAGCCCGGAACGAAAATGTTTCCACTGCTGGGTTATTAACATCACACCGCCCGGCCCGGCGCATTGTATCCATCATTGCGTTTACTGTTACGCCAGGGAGGCTGTTTACTCGGACTACTCTGAGGGGCCGATTGTTTACGGCAATCTGCCGGAGCTGGTCGAGCGTGACCTCCGTCGAATGTCGCTCTGTCCTCCTGTGTCACTGTCCAACGTTTCTGACCCATGTCAGGACGTGCCCGAAGTGCGCATGCAGACTGCGGGGCTAGTGAGGTTGTTGGTTGAATACGGTATTTCGTTTGTGGTGACCACCAAGGGCGACGCGCGCTTCTTGCTGGGGATTCCTGGCTTTGCGGCATTCCCGCGCAAGTCGGTTGCTGTGACCGTTGAAGGGACAGCGGAGATGCTTGCCCGTCTTTCGCCGCAGGCGCCGTTGTTTAAGGATAGAATTAACTCGGTGTCAGAGTTGTCGCGGTGCGGCGTATATACCGTGGTGAGGCTTGATCCGGCCTTCCCCCATCTTTTTTTGGCCTTGTACGGAGAAAACTGGCCAGAGAAAGTCAGGAGTTTGATGGACACGTTTGCTGCTGCGGGCGTAAGGCATATCGTGGTCAGCACCGGTCGGTTGCGGAAGACGCGGCGTGGTCCGTCTTTTTATCATACCGGTTCGTGGGATGCAGTCCGCAGCATAATTCGGAGCATTTCTCCGGAGGCGGCAGCCCGATTCGAACGGGAATATGAATACACAAGCTACTGGGCAGGTCGTGGGTATATGCTCCGGCATGACCTGCGGATCGCCTTCCATCGCCGTCTGCGTCGGATGTCTGAAGTCAGAGGAATGACTTACGCCTCGTGTCAGGAACTGTCGGCCGGCGAATGTGATTCGCCGGGACTCCCGAATTGTGAGGGGGTGGCACTTCCCTTCGTAGCCCGTGGTGCTGACGGTCGTTTTTATCCGGTGGCTGGCTGTACTGCTAACTGTCATGCCTCCTGTGCCGGACTTGCCCGTCCACCATGCGGGCGGAAAACGCTTGTATCTCCGCGGCCTCTGGGGTTGAGTGCTTTGCGCTAGCCGGGCTTAGCAAGCCATGACGGCTCGTTGGCTTGGTTTGCCGGAACGTGAGGGTTAGGAACCTTTTCGTAGTTGGAGTGGTGCGGAATCGGTGGCCGATACGATAGCCAGCTACCCAGATGATATCGTTCTGTGCTTTCACCAGCGGGATGCGGTCGCGCCAGGCCCGTGGTATATGGGCATCTACCATGAAATCCTGGAGCTTTTTGGGCTGAGACATTCCTAATGGCTGGAAACGGTCGCCTGGCCGGCGTGAGGTGACGGTGAGGTCGTCGCCCGTGGTATCCATGTCGAATACAGCAGTTAAACTGGCTTTATGGGTATGTTGGTTGGTGGTGGTTACCGTTGCCGTTACCCGCCAGCCGGCCATTGTAGTGATGCCTGGAATCTGGATTCGTACTTCTTTCTCAAGCGGTGGGAACGGGCTTTCTTCGGCAGTGCCCATGCTTAGGACCAGAGAATCATGGTGAGTAATGACCTTGATTTGGTGGGGGAGATTAATAGTCCGTCCCGCCGGTGACGAAAGCATGTTGATTACGGCTTCGAAGTGCCTGGCGGTAAAGTCCCGGCTTTCTCCCAGCAGGTGAACAATAGCCATTCTGATAAGCTCGCCCCGGATAGCCGGTGGTTGCGATAGCATTTCGGCTTTTTTTAAAGTGACACTTTCCTTCCTTATGGTGGCGATGGTTGGCCAGACAGCCTCAGTCTGAGTCCGCACAAGGTAGTAGGCTTCGGTTGCCGCTTCGGCCAGTCTGGCGATTGTGCGGTCGATTTCGGGGTTGATCTGCCTAAGCAGCGGCAGTAGCTCGAGCCTGACCCGGTTGCGCAGGTAACGCCGGTCGGCGTTGGATGCATCAGTCCTTGGGCCGAGGCTAAGCTTTGAGCAATAGGCAGCGGTCTCTTCTCTTGAAATAGTTAACAGAGGCCGGATGACCCTCAGGTGCATGTTGCGGGTCATGGTGAGTTCGGTGCTGGGCCGGAGTCCCCGAAGCCCGACCAGCGCTGTACCCCGGATTACGTGAAGGAGCACGGTTTCTACATGGTCGTCGAGGGTATGGCCGACGGCGACTGCGGTTGCACCTGCTTTCTTGGATACTCTGGCAAGGAATCGGTACCGGGCATCCCGGGCGGCTTCCTCAAGAGAGGTACGCCTCTTTGTTTTCCAGGCGCGCACATCGGCCTTCCCGATGGTTACCGGAAGCCCTAGACCTCCGGCCAGTCTCTTGACATAATTAGCATCAGCCCGGCCTTCGGTACCGCGCAGGCCATGGTCGAGATGAGCGACATGGAGCCTGATACCGAGCCCGAGACGGAGTTCGTTGAGGATATGAAGCATACAGACGGAGTCGGCTCCGCCGGATACGGCAACAACAATGCAGTCTCCCGGCTTGGTTAGCGCGTGGTGTCGAACATAATTCAGAACCTTTTGATCGATGTTGTCGATCGTCACGGGTGTTTTCATGATGCCCTTTAGGATAGCTGTAGAAGGTGCTGATGGTCAATTGCTGCCGTTGACGGTCAGTTGTTCGTGCGTTAGAATGGGGCATACTTCGCGGGGCTGTAGCTCAGCTGGGAGAGCGCCTCCTTTGCACGGAGGAGGTCAGGGGTCCGAGTCCCCTCAGCTCCACCATTTCGTCTCAACGCTACCGCAGCAAGCTGAAGCCCATTGTCCATGGCCAGGATCTCAAGAAGTCCGCCAGCCGTCCATGTGAGCCAGAAATCAAGGTGGGGACGGCAAGACTGAAAGTAGTTCGTTGGTGTAGCGGAGAACTCTGACTGCCGGAGCGCTGATTTGCGCGTGAAACGTCACAGTCTTTGATTGCTGGTTTCTGTATGTACCTTCCGCATATCAATGAAACGTGATGGATTCGCCACGTTGTTGGGATCAAGAGCCCGTTTTAGCTGGCTCAGCACCCTGTGGAAGTTGGCGAAAGCTGTCCCCACACGATTGGCCGGAGCAACTGCTACTGATAACTCAGGGAAGCCCTCCTTCATATCCCTGTTGATAATCTCGTTGGAATTTGCGATGACTGCCCGGCAGGTCTCCTCTGTTTTATCGTGCGGAAAGTCCACCTCGCCAGCAGCAAAGTGGCAGAGATCGTAGGCGGTTATCCAGTCGGAGTGACCTGAGTCGAGGACGGGAGGCTGGTACCGGTCGGTTATCTCCCATACCCTCGTCATGCTGGCGACAGCGTTATCTATCGTGTCCTGTTCGATCAGGTTAGTGGCGAAGGCACCGGCCGGGCGCATCATGCGGCAACCGTTGGTGTCACGGATCCAGTTGTTGGCGGCATATGGTACCCAGCGGGCAAAGACCTCTGATGCCAGCGGCACCCCGCCGAACTCTCTGGCGATTTTATTGAGGACACGCTCCTCGTAGGCCATTTGCCTGGCCGACGTGTATTTCCACAGGCAGACTGCAAGCAGATGACAGCAGTTTCTCTGCCAGTATTCTTCCTGCCAGGTTGTCCAGTACTCCTCACGCGACTTGGCCCACCACCAGTTGAAATAGGCCGCCGGCCAGTGATGGAGCATGGCTCCTATCTCAGCCCTGCCGATCTCATACATAGCATCAGCCATAGCCTCTATCGTTGGGAAGGTGAACATCAACCATTTGAAGGTTTCTGCTGGCAGTACGGACTTCTTGGCTGGCGTCACGCCCTCGGTGGGGAATACTCTTGGGCCCGGCCAGCGAAACAGCTTAACGGCCATGCGAGTGACTATGCCAAGAGACCCGAAATGGCCCAGTTCACCCTTGGCAAGGCCCCTGATATCGACTCCGGGACCTTCGCCCCAGAAGTAGTCCCCGTTGCCAAGTGCCAAAGAACCGGTACGGACTATATCTCCCGAGGGAAGCACCCATTCCAGACCGAGGATGTTGCGGCTGGCATAGCCACTGCGGTAGGCTGTGCCATGCATGCCCATAAACAGATGGTTAGCCATGCTCGAGGACTGCCCGCCGGCCTCTGGGATGCCAACACACAGCCCGCGTTTTATGGCTTCGGCATGCAACTGGGCATGTGTGGTGGATGGCTCGATTATGGCATACTGGTTTCGCTCATCTATCTCGACCGAGTTCATACGTTTGGGATCAATTATGCACCAATAAGGTGCGGCGGCCCCGATAAGAAGCCAGATCAGCCCTGACCCCATCATCGAGAACGGAAACTCGAGGCGATTGGCCAGCCTGACTATCTGTTGTACATCCTCGGTCGTTCCGGGCAGAACTATGAACTCCGGGACGCCGCGCTTAAGTACGCTGGCGGCGTAGAAGTCGCGGCTGTATGCCTCGACCACTCCGGCATCATCAGTTACCATGTCGTCGCCAAGTATGGCCTTAAGTGCTTCGAATATTACTTTGTGTTTTTCGTCGCCGAGGGGCACTGCGTATTACCTGCAATGGACCAGGTGCGTCAGCTGCTGGTCTGATAGTCTCCAATACTTGCACGTCCTGGTGTCGTACTAGCATCCAAATGAATAATAGTCAGAGTATGGGAGTTCTGCCTACTGTGGAGTATGGTGGGCAGTATAGGACTTGAACCTATGACCTCCTGCGTGTGAAGCAGGCGCTCTAACCACTGAGCTAACCGCCCCTCCCCAAAAGTATTTTAGGGCGGGAAAC
>Ga0185342_1001249_pt1 | contig 10777 bp, 9 predicted proteins | sample ConPoolayeEmetaG_FD_128045 | JGI IMG/M metagenome (GOLD analysis project Ga0185342, IMG submission 128045) | Hot spring microbial mat communities from California, USA to study Microbial Dark Matter (Phase II) - Cone Pool mat layer E metaG... ...
CCGGAGATTATTCTGTTCTCCCTGAATTTATACTTTGGATTCAAGCCTGCGGGATGTGCAGGACAACCTCTTCAAGAAGTGGGGCCTCTGGAGAAGCCACGAAGCAACACGCCAGTTGGGTGCACCACACCAACCGTGAAACCCGACGCTACTTCGCCAAGCCCCTATAAGAGGGTCAGCCGGATTGTTCTGGGCGAGTCCCAGGCGCGGGTGGATGGGGGGTAGGGCTGGCTGTGGGTGGCCCTGAATCCGGCGAGGCGGCTGGCTCTTGAAATCTACCTATCAAAGAATCGCAACGGGCTTGTGGCGGCAAGTTTCATGAAGAAACTCATGAGGAAGTACGGGGAGAAGGTGCTATTTGTAACTGACGGAGGGAAGTGGTACCCCCGGCAGCCCAAAACGTGGGAGCCCGCTGGATGAAGATGAAGGGCGTGGTTAGAAGCTTGTGGAAAGCTGGTTTTCGCACCATAAAGGATCGCCTAGGAGTGTTCAACTGCGCCTTCCCCAGAAGCAGCCAGGGACTGGAGAACGCCCGCAACTTCCTCAGATTCTTGCGCCTACTACCACAACCAGGTTCGCCCCCCACTACTCCCTGAAACAGGGCACCCCCATACCGTCGGGGGAAGGCCCCGCCTCCAAAGATTACGAAAGGCGCTTGAGGTGACAAAATGCTTAAGTTGACAATACCCAAAAATCATCTATTAAGCATATGAGGAAAACACTCAACTTTTCGCTATATTTAAATTTTGATAGCGGTTTCTAGATTCAGTCAAAAAATGGGTAATTGAGGCACATTACCCCATGTACAGTTTTCCTATTGGTGTTTTAGAAAGTATTAGAAGTGGTGAGAGGAGTGATTTCCGGTAAGAGAATATTGATTACTGGCGGCGCTGGATTCATTGGCTCACATCTGGTAGATAGCTTAATAGATGGAAATGAAGTTGTGGTGCTGGACGACCTAAGTAGTGGAAACATTCATTATATTAGTGACCATTTACAGAAAAAGAATTTCAGATTTATTAAGGGCAGTATTTTGGACAAAAAAATGGTTGAAAAGGCCGCCAAGAATGCTAATATTATAATTCATGAAGCCGCAGTTGTGGGTGTAAAAAAGTATGTAGATAACCCACTAAGCGTGATATTAACAAACACGTTTGGCACACACAACATGGTGGAAGCGGCATTAAAAAACAATGTTGAACTTTTCTTGCTGGCATCAACCAGTGAAGTGTATGGTAAAAACATTAATGTTCCGCTAAGCGAAAATGCAGATAGAGTCCTCGGCCCTACCAATATTTTTAGGTGGTGCTATGCAACAACAAAGGCTCTAGATGAGCATATGTTACTCGCCTACAATTACCAAAAGGGGCTACCAGTAACAATAGTTAGATACTTTAATGCTTACGGACCGAGACAAGAATCAAGTGACTACGGTGCAGTGATACCTATCTTCATAAAGAGAATTCTTAGTAATTGCCCCCCACTAGTGCATGGGGACGGAAAACAGACGAGATCCTTCACATACATAACAGATATCATAAACGGTACACTTCTCGTACTGGAAAATGAGAAAAGCATTGGAGAAATTTTCAATATAGGAAACGATGAAGAGGTAACCATTAACCAACTAGCTGACACCATACTGGAACTAATGGATAGTTCAAAGAAAATTAAAGCAAAACATGTCCCCTACAGTGAATTCTACGGAGAAAGCTACGAAGACATTATGAGAAGAGTGCCAGACATCACAAAGGCTAAAAAAATGTTGGGCTATAAACCCAAAGTAACTTTAAGGGAAGGACTAAAGAAAACAATTAATTGGTATAAATCCACCTTACAAACTCAGGAAAAATAAAATTCTCATTCCCTCCACTAAGTTGAGGGGGAACCCCCATTTTAATACTGTTACTTTTCCAGAGTTTCAAACTCTTTAAATAGCTTTAGTGTTTCTTCAGCTTCTTTTTCGTCCAATCTTTGAATGGCATAACCAGTATGAATTATAAGGTAGTCACCCACCTTTACATTATCAACTAGGGTTATCCAAGCCTCTCTCTTTACGCCCCCAAAATCAACAATGGCCTTTTCACCACAGATTTCAAGCACTTTTGCCGGAATCGCCAGACACATTAAACATTCCTTCCCTTCAATTTAAGAAACAAAATAGGCATCCAGATTCTTCTAAAGAGTCTAACAACTTAAATGTAACGTAGACATTAAAATAGTCAAATAAAAACATTTTCTGCAGATCACGCAATCTCCTCGGCAATCCCAAGTCCCCTCCAATTATTAATGAGCAATTGTTTCTCATAGATTGCCCAAAAAAAGGACCCAAAACTTGAACGTTGAACCAAAAATTTGACACATTCCCACGACCTAGAGTTAGGGGCTTTTCTCGTCAACGATTTTGCAATTCTCAAATTTGTGAAGAGATTAAAATGAGACTCATAATTATAATTGGAGTTTAAGTTCCTCGTAGCCTAGCCACCATGAGTTCTAAATAGGATCTCCTTTCGGTATTCTCTCTTGATAAACCTAATTTGTCCAGTATGGATAATAATTCTTCTCTTTTGGTTTCAATTTGGTTAAAATCTTCAATATCAGACTCTAACTCTAAGAAGTTACCCAAATCCTGCACACGGTCAATTGAAGCAACCACTCTCCCATTTATGTCAAACATCTCTCTAGATTTAACCACCCAAGCTAATGGAATAATCCCTATTCTTTGGAAAATGTTCAGAATCGTCTCAAAATTGTCCACATAAACAGATAACTCTTCCCTAGTTTTTGATAGGGAATCTATTTTTGGACCCTTATACGTTAATTGAACACCCTCCTGTGACGTACGCAACCTTAACGCTTCATCAGTTTCCGCAAAATTCCTTGAAGGATGTTGCAAGTAGACATCCTTCTGAAAAACCGTCTTTACATATTTTGCACCAAACTTTTGAACCAATTTTTCAACGATCTCCTTAGGATCATCTATGGGACACTTTACTTCAACCTCAATCATAGCCATCCACAGCCTTACAGTAAATATGTGAACGCCCTTCACATTAAATCTTTATTTATCGATTTGTACTTCAAAAAACCTGTAGAAGCAATGTGGGATGCCTTTAATTTTTAAAATTCTGCTTTTGCGGGCTCTTTTGTGAACCACAATTTTTATTATGCACTATTGATCGATTGAAAATTCCCAAAAAGTATTGAGAGGTTAAAGGCTTTTCCAAGGAAATAAATTGTAATGAAAAACAAAATCACGCCCAAAACCCAATTAACGTGTATAAAAAGCCAAATTGGGATTCTAAACCTGGTTAAGAGGGTGAGCGCAGCCAAGGGGTTATTTTAAGATGTACGGATGAATAATTTATTTTTGGGGAAAAATAAAAAAGGGGGAACAATCTTTTTCTGTGAATGTCCAGTAGGTTCTGGCGCTAAATTTCCCTCAGAACTCTAAGATAGCTATACAAGGAAATTGAGTTTCATTTACTTATTCCCACAAACCTCTTGATTGAAATGCTAAACACTTGACTTTTAGTTGGAGATGGCTGCCATGAAGAATAAAATCGTTGAAGAGTATAGGAAGCTTTTCTATGCTGACTCAGTAGCTGTGATTGGTGCAACCTCCGATTTTACAAAACTCGGCTACTATGCTATGTTTTCCATGTTAAATTACAATGGGAAAGTGTTTCTGGTTAATCCCCACTTTAAGGAACTGGAAGGAAGAAGGGTTTACCCCTCAATCAGCGATGTTCCAGAAGATGTTGACTTAGCTGTTATAGTTGTTCCAGCTAAACTTGTACCCGGCATTCTGAGGGAGTGTGCCAAGAAAGGAGTGAAGGGGGCTTCCATAATCACCGCCCTTTTCAAAGAGATTGGCGAAGAGGGAGAAAAACTTCAGAGGGAGATAAAGTCCATCGCAGACGAAGCAGGTATTAAGATAATCGGCCCTAACACAATTGGCTTCGCAAATATCCACAGAGGTTTAAACGCCTCATTTAATCCCTTATTCGCATGCTTGAAGAAAGGGAACATAGCGGTTTTTTGTCAGAGTGGAGGGATATCATCGATACTGGGAAATATGGCTCTAGATGAGAACATCGGTATAAGTAAAATAGCTAGTTTAGGCAATCGAGTTAACGTTGACTTCCCAGAAATTTTAGAGTACCTGCTATACGATGACGAAACTGATGTAATAGCTCTACATATAGAAGGACTCAGCAACCCAAGGTCTTTTCTCGAAGTAGCTCGAAGAGTAGTAAAAGAAAAACCAATAGTGGCTTATAAGGTGGGAAAAACGGATATAAACAAGGCTGCCTACTCACACACCGGAACTCTAGCTGGAGATTATAAACTGTATAGCGCTATGTTTAAACAGGCAGGCATCATCCAGGTTGATAGCGCAATTGAGCTTTTAGACGCAGCTAAAGCGTTGGCGCTCCAACCTGTCCCTGCCGGTAACAGAGTTGCTGTCCTCAGCCAACAGGCAGGAGCTGGTCTGGTACTTATTGATTTTTGCGCTATGAACGGACTAACAGTACCCCCATTTACAGATGAAACCAAAAAAAAGTTTGAAAAGCTCCTACCCCCATACACTATTAGAACTAATCCCGTTGATTTGGCCTTTGCACCCCTTCCTTGGGGCAGAGCGGAAGCTGCAAAATTGGCTCTCGAAGACAAAAACATTGATGCCCTCATATACTTTCAATTATATTTTCCAATGATGGGATTTCCTACAGAGGAACTAGTGGAGTTTAGTAAGAAGTACGGTAAGCCCATAGTAGCAGTTTTAAACGGGCCCCAAAATACATGTAAAGAAGATGCAGCCAAGCTGGAAAAGGGGGGAATACCGGTATATCCTACTCCAGAAAGAGGAGCAAAGGCCTTGGCATATCTAGCACAGTACGGGCAAATACTGAAACGATTCTCTAAAAGGTAATCCATTCCTTCGAAATATTGAAAAGTAGGGGTTTGAAACCCTTTTTTGGGTTTAAAATATGTAGATTTGTGAGCTACTGTTCCCTCATTATTTCTCGGAGCGCTTCTACACATTTACGATTTTCTTCCATACTGCGCACGGTTATTCGCACATATTCTCCTTCGAGACCCGCTTTTCCAGAGTATTTTCTTGTCAGTACCTGTTTGTCCGCAAGCTTCCATTCTAGGTCTGTTCCCGTGACATTAGGTTTCGTAATTTTTACTAGGAGGAAGTTTGCCTGCGATGGGAACGCCTTTAACCCATTGATTGCCGAGATTTCCTTGTAAAGGTATTCTCTGCCTTTCACTATTTCATTTCTCACTTTTTTGAGATACTCTTTATCGCTTAATGCGGCTATGGCTGCCTGAACTGCGATGTAATTTACATTAAATGGAATTTTTATTTTTGTTAAATAATTTATTATTTCCGGCGTTGCAATTGTGTAGCCAATTCTCAGAGCTGCAAGACCGAATGCCTTAGAGAGAGTTCTGGTAATTATCAAGTTCTCATATTCTCTGGCAAGATGAGTCAATTGTTTATCCGCGAATTCACCGTAAGCCTCATCTAGAACCACGAGAACATCTTGCCCCAGGATCTCCCTTATATCTTTCTCAGCTATCGTGTTGCCTACAGGATTGCAGGGACTATCTATAATGACAAGTTTGGTTCTCGGCGTTATGGCTTTAATTATTCCCTTAACATTCCAATAATAGTTTGGAAGAGTTTTGGGAACTCCAACAATTTTGCCCCCTGCAACCTGTATCCTTATGGGGTAAAGTGGGTAGGTGGGATCTGAAAGAATCACCTCATCGCCCGGATTAATGAACCCCCTAAAAATCATGTCTAGAATCTCCGTACTGCCATTTCCAACCAAAATTCTCTCTTTATCAAACCCTGTATAATTTGCTAAAGCTTCTCTGAGGTCTATAAAATCTGAATCATAGTACCAACCTGCTTTGTGAACAGCCTCTTCAACCGCCTCTACCACCCTAGGAGAAGGCTCAAAAGGGCTTTCATTAGACATCATTCTTATCCAGTCTTGACGTTGCTGGTAAAGAACCCTTAAAATTCCTCCAGGGCTATAAACATCTGCCGCATCAATATAATTCTTGAAAAATTTTTTAATATCACCCAATTTGCACACCCCAAAACAAACTATTAACCCAATAAAAAATGACAGATATTTAAAGTATCGTAGCTTCTAATTATACTTTTTGGAATATAGCTGTTATATTCATCGCAGTGTAAGCTGCGGGTTTCGAGTCTTCAAACTTTCTCCATTGAGTTTCCACAAACTGTCCAATTTTTCTGGGGAGAAGGCTTCTTTTCCTAATCTTCATTTTGTGCAGGTTCCGGATAAATAGAGGCCAGACATCCCATCCCGAAAGCTTCACCAATTTAAGAGAGTATTTCTTACCAATTTTTTTCATGTCCTGAACAGAGTAGCTCCTCTCCCAAACCATCGGCCAATTATCAAAATAAAGCAGGACAGTTTTATAGACGTTATACAGTGAATAAGTTTGAGGAGCATCAATTACCAGATATCCCTGTTTTTTCAGTACACGAATTTGCTCCTTAATTAGTTTTTCAGGCTCCCGAAAATGCTCAATCAAGCCTTGAGAAAACACAAGATCAAAGGAGTCATCTTTGAAGGGAAGACTCTCTCCATCAGCCTGAATGCAGATTAGCGGCAGATAATTAGAGTAGAACTTTTTCCTAATCATTTTGGCCGTTGCATAATCTAAAGCGTAGGATTGCGCCCCATATTTTGACAGAAGCCAGCTATCTCTACCAGACCCCGCGCCAACCTCCAAAATTCTCAGCCCAGCCACATTATAGTTAAGTTGACTAAGAATTTGTTGCACAATATGGCTATGCGGCGTGTAGCTTTTGTGCACAGCCCTAAACCAAACCTTCCAAAAATTTTTGTCATCCATTTTTTTATTTCTTGAGTATTCCATTCCGGTTTCATCATCTCCTAAAAAGCAATCATCATAAGTTTACTCAAACTCACATCCACTAACTAGTTTTAACTTATGATTTTTCAAATTTGCAGTTTCGGAAATAATTATTGATAAGCTTTAACGCCAAATAGATTAGAAGTGAGAGAAATTCCCGAATAGGCCTCTCCTCAAACACAGGTGATTTGCACGTCGGCATGTTGTGATTCCAATGGAATCTGATTATACTTCTTTTCTTGTGTATACTACTATACTTTTTGGCCAGAGATTATTCCAGAAATTCTCAATTTTTTTGAGTAATTGGATACGAAGCGAGAAGACTAGTATTTTTTCCCAGAAGGCGGGGATTAAAGCTTTCTGGTTTTTTAGGCCGGATAGGCATTTTAACATCCAAAAGACGGAGTGGAAGGCGTGTTCACGGCACACGTATAATATTTTCAAACCACTTTTTTGCAGTTTTTGTAGCAACTCCTTTTTCGTATAAATTCTCACATGGCCTCCAGGAGTTCTGAAGTATTCATATGAAATTTTGCCGAACAACCTCTCTGTGTAGGGCGTTGGTACACTGACCGCCATTTCCTCATGGTTTTTTAGAACTCTCACTAGTTCCCTCATCCCCTTCACATCTTTATATAAGTGTTCTAAGACTTCGGTGCAAATTATTTTTGAAAAAGACTCGTCTTTAAAGGGTAGCTGAAGAACATCTCCGACAATTAGAACCACGTTTCCCTTTAATTCGCCCTTTTGCGCCATAAGTTCAAGGACATATTTCAGTCTCTTTAGCTCACTTAGTGAACTATCAACAGCTACAAATTTGGAATCATACCACTTGCTTCCTTCCATAGTGTGTCGACCGGAGCCACACCCAGCGTCTAGAACTAGGTCATTTTCCAAAATTTGCAAAAGGTTTAATTTAACGGTAAGCATCTATGGTCTCCCTGTAAATTTTTAATACTTGTTCTGCAGCTTTTCTCCAAGTGAAAAGCTTTTCCGCCCTTTCTCTGCCTCTTTTTCCCATGCTTTCCCTTAATTCTTTGTCCCTCAAAATTTTTGCAGCTGCCTTTGCCAGGGCTCTCCAATCTCCAGGCTCTGCCAGTATTCCCGTCTTCCCATCATCTACAACTTGTGGGAGGGCGCCTACCTTAAAGGCTACAACAGGGGTTCCGCAGGCCATGGCTTCGACTGCTGGGAAGCAGAATCCTTCAAAAAGTGAGGGAATTATTATTAGGTCCGTTGTTGCGTAGCGTTTCGACAGTTCTTCAAAGGTTAGAGGGCCTGTGAATACTATGTCGTTTTCCAGGCCGTATCTTTTTATGAGGGGCGGGGCAATACCCTCCTCCTTCCACTTATCAACTATTGTTAACTTAACATTCATTCTCAAATTATCTTTGAGATATCTCAAAGTTTTGAGAAGGAGAGGTAGCCCCTTAACCCGATTCTCACAGTTGCCAACAAAGGTTACATCATATGCGTCATCAAGCTCTTTCTTGGGTTTTTCTCTTATGTGGAATAATTCGGTGTCCACGCCATTATGGACTATACTTATTCTTTCTCGGGGTATTTTGAAGTGTTTAACTATCTCTCTTGCCGAAAATTCTGAAACCGTTATTATTTTGTTAATCCTCTTTGCCACTATTTTCTGCATAAATTGTGGGTAGAATAGTATCTGTTTTAACTTTGTTTTGGCATCCTCAGAAAGATACATTGCAATTTGTCTATCGATTGGCAGAGGGTGATGTATCGTAGCTACTAAGGGAATATGTAAAGCTTTCATTAGTAGGAGTCCGTAGCCTAAACATTGATTATCATGAATAATGTCGAACTGGTAATCTTTAATTAATTCTTTTATCTTGAAGAAAGCTCGAATGCTGAAGCTCATTATCTCAGGAAAATTTCCAAATTTTGCAGCCATATATTCGTAGAAGGTCAAAAGGGATAAGTTTTCTGAGGTAACTCTGTCACCATTTAGCTCGTTAAATCTAGGAGTTTTAATTTTGTGTACTGTAGCCCACTTCATTTTATAAGGATAGGGAGGCCCCACGATTACATGAACTTCGTTTCCCAGTTCCGCTAGTGCTTTTGAGAGGTTGTAGAGATAAACTCCTTGACCGCCGCAGTACATGTTTCCTCTGTAGCTTAGCAGGCATATTCTCATCAGTTTACCTCCCATCAATAGCTTCTTGGTATACGTTAAGATACTTATCCACAGCCTTTCTCACATTAAACTTTTCCTCAACGATTTGCCTAGCTCTCTCTCCCATTTTCCTCTTGAGCTCTTTATCCGAGAGTAGTTCAGAAGTTTTTTCCGCCAGTTCGTTAATGTTTCCCTTTTCCACAAGAAATCCACTACGACCATTTTCAATCTGCACGCCCACTCCCCCCACATTATAAGCGACAACTGGCCTTTCTGAAGCCATAGCTTCAGTTATGGATAGACCAAACCCCTCCATCTTTGAGGGAAGAACAACCACATCTGCCATTTTGTAGACTTTGGGTATGTCCTTGTGGGGGACATGCCCCATAAAAATTGTATCACGTCCCAAATCTAATTTTTCCACTAGTTTCTGAATACTTGCTCTTCTTTGTCCCCTAATTTCTAGAACATTGTCGCTTAACGAGCCGTTACCCACAAGAACCAGTTTAGCATTTCTATGCTGCTTTTTAATTAGGGAGAATGCTTCTAGAAGCTCTTCATGGCTTTTTACTGGATCTATTCTTGCAACACACAATACTATTTCTGAGTCTAAGGGAATTCCCTTCTCCTTTTTGAACTTGTAACCTTCCTTCTCGTCTAAATAAAATCTACTTGGTTCAATAAATGGGTGAATGCAAACCAGTTTTTCTTCAGGTACACCTAAAAGCTTTGCATAATTTAGATAATCCTGAGTTGAGAAAATAACTTTGTCACACTTTTTCAGTTTAGCTGTTGCCTGCCTCCCTAACTTCTCTCCCATATTACTGGTGAATGGAACATGCCAGGTATAAACTACGGGAACAGAAAAATCAAGGTAATCAGGTGTTAGGTGCAGCTGCCAATCATGAGGATTAACCACATCAATTTTTTTACTAGAACAGATTTGATTAATTTTTGAAGCTATAACTTTGTTGAATTTTACAAACTCTTTGTAGCCCTCTCTACTCCATTCCCCCTCAACTCTTAATCCGTGGATTTGTTCATAAAGTCTCTCCTTAAATAGGGAGTAACGATTCCAACTCTCCTTTTTATCACCTAAACCCACTCGGTACACCTTCACACCCTCAACTTCTTCAACAGAGGACGCAGAAGGTTTACCCAAGTGCACTTCGTAAACCTCAAATTTTCTCCTCAAAAATTCCTGAGAAAGATAATAAAGATAGTAGGAAACGCCCCCAACATATGGATAAAAAGAATGACTGGCAAGACAAATTTTGCGAATGCCACCACTCCGGGAGCTTAATTCATTAGACATTTATTTCTCCTCGTCCCAAATAGGTGATGACGGGCTTTCTTAATTTAGTTAAGCGTCTTACTTGAATCCTTCAGTCAACTTGAAGTTCTTAATTGGAATCGCCGATTCTTGTTTTTATTGGAAGCTGGAACTATTGTTTTTTTAGAGTTATTAAAATGTTTTTTGTTCCTATTACACCTTCGTCTGACAGAGAGATTAAAAGAGGAGCTTACTCCGTTTCAAAGAGTGTAGATTTGTAGATTGACAAAAGAATTGATGAACAATTTAAACCTTTCGCGAAAGACAAGCGTTTATGGACATTTTCGGGCTTAGCGTGATAGCTTAAAGGTTATAATTGCTTAACATTAAAACTGGTGAATTTTGAAAAATAGATGTGTGCTCATCGAGGTTGA
>Ga0185342_1001253_pt1 | contig 10759 bp, 9 predicted proteins | sample ConPoolayeEmetaG_FD_128045 | JGI IMG/M metagenome (GOLD analysis project Ga0185342, IMG submission 128045) | Hot spring microbial mat communities from California, USA to study Microbial Dark Matter (Phase II) - Cone Pool mat layer E metaG... ...
ATAAAGAAGTAATTATGTTGAGAAAATACTCAGAGCTTAGGGGATATGCACTAAGAAGATTAAGAGACGAACGACTTTTAGAGAACATTACAAGATGGGTACGTTATTTGGAAGCAGAGAAACGTGGATTTCAGATGTTTTCTCTTTGGAAAAGAGATATGAGATTTTCAGATGAGATTACAAGATTTGTTGACGCAAAAGAGTTGAGCTTAGAAAAAATAAATAATCTAAGGGAAGCGCTAAGCGCAGCAGGTTATAAGGTTAGAAAAATAGATAGGGCTTACGAGGCACTCGCGTCTAACGATGCAAAAAAGGCAGAAAAGGAGTTGAAGGACTACGCCATTCTTCTAAGAGTAAGAAACCCGTTCTACGTTGCAGAAGAAATGAAAAAAGAAACAGATGAGTATTACCACAAAGCAGCCGCTTATCTTAGGACAGGTGCAGAACTTATAGAGAAATCTGTCTTCGATAGAGCAGCTTATTGCTTTAAAGAAGCAGCCGAAGAAATCAAAAAGAGAAAGATTATACCTCAAATGTCTTTAAGTTTCCCTTCTCGATCTCTATAGTTACAGAGGCTGGTTCAGTGGAGGCGGGATAGGCAAACTCTATACTTTCCCCTTTCTTTATATTCTTTCTTTCAAACTTTATACTTTCTCCATTAAATTTTCCAACTACTTCTACCCTGGCTATATCTCTATTTGCATTCAAGGAGAAGATAGTTTGCTGACCCTTCACCTTTTTTTTACACGAATATGGCCGATTAACAATGAAGAGTAATACTAGTATAACAATTATCGCAAGGATAATAACAAAGACAGCAACTATTTCAACAAGTTCCATAATTATCACACATAGTCTATTTTTGTTTTTCCTTTCACCGATACTACTTTTATACCATTCTCTTTAAGTCTTTTTTTTAGTTCTCTATCATTTGTGCAAACTATCGCACCGTGTGCGCTTGCGTATTCCTCTATCCACATGTCAACAGGTTTGTTTGATTCTATGATATCTATTCGTGATTTGTTCACCTCTAGTATTTTTAGTGCAAGCCGTGCTGCGGCACCCTTTTTCCCAGTATTTTTTGCTATCTTCCCAAGCTCCTTCAATGTTTTTGATGTTATGACAAATCTATGGTGGATATCGATTAGATGTTCGAGTTCGGTGAATATATCTATCTTGAATTGAAATGGAACGAGAAAGAAATTCGTATCTATAATAACCAATCGTGGCGGCATGAAGATGATAGGATGTTTTGATTAAAAAATGTTACGTATAAGATTAGTCGCATGGATATCGAAGGATACAACAAAATGCTAAAAGAAAACCTCCAGAAAGCATATGCTGTTGCAAGTGAAGCGCGGGAAAAGGGATACGACCCTGTTGACTATGTAGAGGTTAGGGTAGCGCAGGACGTTGCGGCACGCGTTGAGAATATAGTTGGACCGCCCAACATCGCAAAGGAAATAAGACGAATGGAAAAAGAAGGAGTGCAAAGAACAGATATAGCATTTGAGATTGCGCGAAAGATAGCTGCAGGGGAAGTGATAAAGGCTAACAAGGAATTTCTTATCGAACAGGCGATAAGAACTGGTGTCGGCATATTAACAGAGGGAGTGCTCGTAGCGCCAACAGAAGGGATATCAAAGGTTAAGATAAAAAATAATCTTGATGGAAGCGATTATGTTGCTGTTTATTACGCAGGACCGATAAGAAGCGCTGGTGGAACTGCAGTAGCGTTAAGCGTTATTCTAGCAGATATTGCAAGAAGGATAGCAGGAGTAGGCGATTATAGGGCAACAGATTCCCAGATTGAAAGATATGTTGAAGAGATAAGTATTTATGAAGGGAGAGTTGCGCATCTTCAATACTATCCTCCGGAAGAGGACATAAGGACAATAGTAAAGAACTGCCCAGTGTGTATAGACGGTGACCCCACCGAAGAGATAGAGGTGTCAGCATATAAAGGAGTTGTAGGAGTGGACACCGATAGAGTCAGGGGAGGAGTTCCGCTTGTAATCTGCGAAGGACTTGCAATGAAGGCTGCAAAGCTGTTGAAGTACACAAAAAAACTCTCTCTAGGATGGGATTGGCTAGAGCGGATAATTAAAATAAAAACCGAGTTGGACAAGGTTGAGATAAAGCCAGATTATACCTATCTGGACGGGCTTGTTGCAGGAAGACCAGTTTTTAGTCATCCTTCTGCAAAGGGTGGTTTTAGATTAAGGTATGGAAGGAGCGAAACAAACGGATTAATGACAAAAAATATCCACCCAGCAACAATGGTTTTGCTTGATGATTTTTTAGCATATGGTACTCACATGAAGATAGAAAGACCTGGAAAGGGATGCGTGATCGTTCCGCATTCTGGGATAGAACCGCCTGTTGTAAAATTAGCAGATGGACGAGTTGTAAGGGTGAGAAGCGCGGAAGAGGCACAGAGACTGAAGAAAGACGTTGTAGAGATACTTTTTCTAGGGGACATCCTTTCTACCTATGGAGATTTCCTTAAATCAAACCATCCGTTATTGCCTTCTGGCTATTGCAAGGAGATTTGGGAAAAGGAAGTAGAAGCTGCAGGGCGTTCTCCACCTGCGCATATCAATGCAAGAACTGCATTCACATTCTCAAAGGAATATGGGGTCCCTCTACATCCAGATTATGTTTATCCGTGGCACGATATCACCTCGCTTGAACTAAAAAAACTCGCCGATTGGCTAAAAAAGGCAAATCTTTCATTCGATGGAGATTTGCTTAAATCGGTAATTCTTCCAAAGGATGAAGCAAAGAGAATTCTGGAGATTCTTCTTGTAGAGCATGGGGTCTATAACGAAAAGATAATAATCGATGGAGAAAATGGTTACGCCTTGCTGGCGAGCCTAAACATGATAAGAGACAACAGCATCGATTCTTCTGTGTTCGATAAGAAATGGGAGGAAGGAAAAAGTGCACTTCAACTTGTTAATGAAATTTCTGGTGTAAGAATAAATGCGTGGGCACCAACCTTCATAGGCGCGAGAATGGGAAGACCAGAAAAGGCTAAGGAACGTATGATGGCAGGGAGACCAAACGTACTTTTTCCAACAGGTTCCTTCAAGAACAGAAGTATCTCAAAGCAATACTACATGCTGAAAGAAAGAGAAAAGGGAAGGTCTGCAAATCTCGAACTCGCGAGATTCAGATGCACCCAATGCAATGCGCTCACATTTTACAAAAGATGCCACGTGTGTGGCGGTATGGCTGTAGAAGAAAGGGTATGCCAAAAATGCGGAAAGGTATCCGATAGCGATGTCCATTGTGGAGTGAGAACAACCCAGTTCGATAGAAGACCTATAGACTTAGTTAGCCTTTTCGAGAAAGCAAAGAATTGTGTTGGTGCATCTTCAGAAGAAGTCAAGGGTGTTAAGGGGCTTTCGAATACAACGAGGATTCCTGAAAGATTGGAAAAGGGATTCCTTCGGGCAAAGCATAGTGTCTATGTATTTAGAGATGGCACGAGCAGATTTGATGCAACGGATGTGACGCTTACTCATTTTGCACCAAAAGATGTAGGCATCGATGTTGAAACTGCAAGGATGCTTGGCTATGATAAGGATTACAAAGGTGCGCCACTCGAAAATCCAGAGCAATTGGTATCGTTATTTCCACAGGATATAATACTATCTGAAAAAGGAGCAGATTATCTGATAAGGGTTGCAAATTTCATAGATGACATGTTAATAAACTTATACGGAGTCAAACCGTTCTATAATATAAGAAAAAAGGAAGACCTCATCGGTCATCTCTGCTTGGGTCTCTCTCCTCATACAAGTGCGGCCGTGCTTTGCAGAATAATTGGTTTTACAAAGGCGAATGTTGGATATGGTCATCCATATTTCCATACAGCGAAGAGAAGAAATTGTGATGGAGATGAGGATAGCGTAATGCTGCTCTTAGATGCATTGATAAACTTTTCAAGAAAATACTTAGATGAAAAAAGAGGCGGAACTATGGACGCCCCACTGGTTCTTACAACTGTGATAGACCCAAGAGAAGTGGACGATGAATCACATTGCATAGAGATAGTACCTTCTTACACATTAGATTTCTATAAGGCAGCAGAAAAATTAACCTCTCCAGCAGATTTAAAAATAAGGACTATTAAAAATGTTCTCGGAACAAAAGAGCAATATGATTTTGTTATAACACATCCAGGTAGCATGCTAAACGGTGCGAATATAAGAAGCAAGTATGTAGAGCTAGAAACAATAGCTGAGAAGATATCCACGCAATTCAATCTTCAAGAAAGAATAAGAGCAGTTGATAGCAAAGATGCTGCAAGCAGACTTATTCTCAGTCATTTCATACCAGACCTCTATGGTAACCTTCGCTCATTTTCTAGGCAGAGATTCAGATGTGTATCTTGTAATACCATTTATAGAAGAGCACCGCTTTCAGGGAAATGCAGAAAGTGCGGTGGCAATCTCCTTTTAACAATCAACAAAGGAGGGATACAAAAATATCTACCTATATCACGCGAGATCGTAGAGAGATATGCTCTTCCAGATTATACAAAACAAAGACTTGAGCTAATCGAAAAGGAGATAAATAACATCTTCGAGGACGAGAAGGAGAGACAAACCGGACTTTCAGATTTCCTTTAGTTCTGGAAATGTAATATAGAAGTGTTTTAAATATTGTGTGAGAGATAATGTTATGGATATAGTTAAGATCACCGAGAAAACTATTAAGGAAGGCGGAGTGCTTGCAATGCTCTATTTCGACCTCCATGCCGTTACAAAGGAGGCTGCGCAACAGCTTGGTGCTGGGTTTGTAGATCATCTGATAAAGACGCCCGGAGTTGTTTACGCTCTGGGCGAGATAGACGAACCACTAAGCGGCGGGGAGGGAATGAATTATTCTACTTCAGTTTCGGTTAAGATACTAACAAAGGATTTTCTGACACTTGCTAATATATGTATGAACAATAGTCCATTTAGTGTGGAAATACTTAGACCGGATGAGATAAGATTGCCTCTTTCTCAGGTGCACGAACTCCTCAGCACCATGTCTGCGACTACTGCAGAGTACAAACGATACATTATTACAAAAATTGCAAAGCCCGAAGAGATAGCAGAATTCCAGAGACAATTGGGGATAAGGGCAGAACTAGGCAAACGACTTCTCGAAAAGAAAAAAGGTGAGGAAAAATGATCGAAAGAAAATTTATAAAAAGCGGGATACCTGGTCTTGACGATATGCTCGGCGGAGGTTTCCTAAAAGGGTCCATAACTACGATTGGTGGCCCAACAGGTGCCGGAAAGAGCACCCTCTCTATGCAGTTTCTATACGAGGGGGCGGTGAAATATGGCGAACCCGGTCTTTACATAGTAATAGAAGCTAGTAAGGACGCATTGCTATTCAATATGAGCGGCTATAAGTGGGACGTCCTTAAGGCTGAGAAGGAGCAAAAATTAATCTTCCTCGATTATCCAGTTTATGAGATAGATCAATTTCTCCAGCAACATGGTGCAATTCACGAAATAATAAATACTGCAGGAGTAAAAAGAGTAGTCATAGATTCGATAATGCCCATCGCACTTTTTTTTCAGAATGAGCAAGAAAGAAAAAAAGGATTTCTTAAATTCGTTGAAAATGTAAGAAAATGGGAAACGACAACGCTCATTGTTTCAGAAGATACCACTGTCTCGAATTTGGATACCCTGCCAAATACCACCTACGGGATAGAGAGCTTTACTGATGGGTGGATAAATATCTACTATAAGACAGACCAAAAGAAGAACGAGAGAGTAAGGCTTATAGAGGTTCTTAAGATGAAAGGAGTCCGCCATTCATTGAAAGCTTGTCCAGCAGTTATCACCGATGAAGGATTCAAGGTTTTGGTGAAAAAATAACACCCCAGGCATCTCTCTTCCCTTTATAATCTTCATAAACAATCAATCGTCTTTTTTCGAACCGTAGAAAAAGGTCTTCAGTTGGTTCTTCAATAATAATATCGTGAACTTCTTCTGCATCCCCTCTATAATCTCTTCCTATTTTTCCGACCAGCAATTTCTTAGCCGTACTATATCTCTTTAGATCAAGTTTAGATGGTAGCGGTATAACAACACGTGCCTTTACGTCGATTAGTTTCTCTATAAAACTTGGATGCTCTCCGCACTCCACTTGAATGTTGATAAAATATGTGAGTTTATCATAAACGTCAAAATTTGTCTCTATTCCCTTCAGCGCATCTAGATCTATTATATGGATGAGTATAAAACCCTCCTTTTTCATTCTTTGTGCAACCTTGACGGTATTTCCTAACAGGCGTAAGATTCCGTTTTCCTTTACGAATGCTTGCTTATCCTTCACATATATTAACGGAATCCTTATCATACCTTACTCCTTTAATTTTATTGCTATTTCTTCTTCTGTTAATAGCTCTTCCTTTCCCGTTTTCATATCTCTTAAAACAAACCTGCCGCTCTCAAGCTCTCGCTTTCCGACAACTATAGCATATGGAATAGAAAGCGCATCTATGTATTCAAATTGCTTCCGCAGACTCCTCTCGTTAATATCGGTTTCGGTTTCGATTCCATTTTTTCTTAGGTAAGATGCTATCTGCGATGCTTGATTATAAAGTTCCGGCTCAGCGCATGCAACAAAGACCTTGCTATATGTAGATTTCTTTTTTTCTCTTTTTTCCATAATTAGAGCAATAAGTCTTTCTATCCCTACCGAAATTCCTGTTGCGTAATCCCCTCTTCCATATATTTTAAGTAAATTATCATATCTCCCACCAGCCATTACAGTACCTATTTCATCGCTAAGTTTTATTTCAAAAACAGGGCCTGTATAGTAACCTAACCCCCTTACAAGTGCTAGGTCCACCTCAATATCAAAATTACAGAGAGAAAGAATACAGCGTAATTCCTGCGCCCCTTCGTTCGATATCTTCTCTACAAGCTCGAGCTTTTCCTCGTTCTTCTTGCCAATGGTCACCAAGTCTAGAAGCTCCACCCCTCTTTGTCCAAGTAGTTTTATTATTTCCTCCTCTACAACATCTCTCCCTACCTTATCGATTTTATCTAGGATACGAAAGACCTCATCTTTTTTTTCTTCGAAATCCAATCTCTTCGCAATAGCGTTTAAGATTTTTCTGTTGTTTAGCAGTATCCTTGGTTTTTCGAAACCGAATTCTAAACAGAGCATCTTCGCCATAGAGAGAAGTTCTGCCTCTGCGCGCATGTTGGGGCAACCGATTATATCTGCATCTGCCTGCCAGAATTCGCGAAATCTTCCCTTCTGCGGCTCCTCTTTCCTCCACACAGGGCCTATCGCATATCGCTTAAACGGTCTTGCAGTTTCTAAATTTGCAGAAATCCTAGCGAGCGGAACAGTCAAATCGAATCTAAGAGCGAGACGCTCATCGTTTAATACAAATATCTGTTTGTCTATCTCTTCTCCAGCCTTCGCGCGTAAGGTTTCTATATACTCCAAAGCCGGAGTCTCCATAGGAACAAAACCATAAAGCCTGTATATATCTGTTATTCTTTCTCTTACTTCTTCTCTTACGATAGCCTCCTCAGGCAGAAAATCACGCATTCCTTTAGGTGTTAATTTCATAATAATAAATTCCTTAATACTACTTATAAAAATTATCGTTATAACTCGATTCTTTCTCCTAAGAGGGGGGCGACTGCATCGTAGCCGAATTCCCTGCTTAGCTCTTCTGCGAATATCTCTGGATGGTCGCCATGGATGAGAACTATTTTTTCAGGATTTGCGTCCTTTATGAATTTAAGTAGGTCATTTCGTCCTGCATGAGCACTAAAATCTAGATACTCAACCGGTAGGTCTACTGCGAGTTCCTGACCATCCTTTGCTATATGTCCTTCGTTTAGCAACCTCCATCCATTCGTTCCCTCGACAGAATAGCCAGTAAAGATAATTTTTGATTCGTTGTTAACATTAAAAAGATATTCAAGCACCGGACCGCCAGACATCATCCCAGCGCTAGATATTATTACACCAGGTATGCTCGTAGCTCGTTTCCTTTCTTGGATGGATGAAACAAGGGTCACAGATTCGAGAGCCTTTCTAAATGATTTCGCATTCTTCAGATATCCAGGATATTTTAAATAGATCTTAGATAGCTCCTTCCCCATACCATCAACAAAGACAGGCACGCCACGGTCATATTTGCGTATAACAGAAATAATCTCTTGTGTTCTTCCTAATGAAAACGCAGGCATGAGAACACTCCCCCCATTATCCACAGTTTCGTCTATCTCAGCTATCAATTGTCTCTCAAGTTCCCCTCTAGGTGGGTGGTTCCTATCTGCATACGTGCTTTCTATTATGAGGATGTCCACGTCGCCCACAGTTTTGGCGCCCTTATGCAACTCCGTTTCCTCAATCTTAAAATCACCTGTATAGCAAATGCGTTTTTCTTTGTATTCGAGTGTGATTATGGCCGCGCCGCTTATATGTCCTGCATCAGTAAACACAACTTCAGTCTCCCCTACATGAAATGGTTTGTTGTATAATATAGGATGAAAATTTCTAGTAGCTTTCTTGAAATGATTAAGGCGGTATGGAAGGTTCTTTTCCATTATTTTCATAGAATCCAACCAAAGCACCTCGCATATCTCCTCAGTTGGTGGTGTGGCAAACCATTTTATCTTCGAGTGCTTATAAAGTGCAGGCACAAAACCGCTGTGGTCGAGGTGTGCATGAGAAAGTAGCATCAAGTCTGGTCTTATATTCTCTGAAGGAAATTTTGGTGTTCCGCTCGGGTCGAATATTTTAACTCCATAATCAAGGAGAATCTGTCTATCTGTCTGAAGGAGAAACGCGCTTCTTCCAACCTCGCGCGATGCCCCTAGACATTCAAGCCAAGCCATGGGAGAATTACATACTCTGTCTTTAAATCATTTATCTTTTCTGCTTATTTTTGCTCTTTCTTTTTTCCCAACTATAATGATATCTTTTCTTGAAATTTTTATGCGTTCACGAAATAGCCTAAATGGTCTTTCTGCCCTGAGCGAGAAGCTGAATGAAGCAGCGCGTATTACCCCCCACAAAAATAGAACCGATAGCGCTCCGAAAACAAATGAGAGCCAGTAGAAGACGCGCGGTAATGACAGCGCATCAACTATAGTCGGAGCAGCAATAAATATTCCTAAGAAGATGAGGGAAATGAGCAAGTTCCGTAAGATGGCCATCTTAGTTGCTTGAGGAGTTATGTATGAAAAAATAGACGAGAGTGCATCAAAAATTCGCTTTAAAGAAATGAATAGTCTTATCAACGGCACCAAGGAAAACAAAATAATTATTACTGCTAATGCGATTTCTGCTTCAAATGTAAATCCTACAAAAAACATGTTAAACTGAAAGTAACTTCTTGTAAAGAAAAACAGTATGGCTCCTCCAAGAAGAAGCAGTAAGTCTACACCAACATCCTTTATTTCTCTTATGAAGAGAACATGAAAATATCCATCCGGTTCAAACGCCCCCACAACTCTTCTAAAATACTTAGAAGCATTAACTAGCGTTTGGATAAATTGCGGCGAAATGGATTTTCTTGTAATCAGATAGATTTGTTCTGTTCTACTTAGAATAAAAGAGCATGCCATAGAAGTAATCAGCACACCTACCGATACTATATCAACAAGATTTATTTGTGCAATACCGATGCTCTCTCTTGCTATTAAGAGAGAAAACTCCCCAAGCGGTATCATAGCGAGCCCAGCAAATATAGAGGAACGACCGTTGGAACTAATTAAGAAAAATACGAATGTAGTAGCAACAGAAACAGTAATGATAAATATTCCCACAAGGAGGAGCGTTGTGTTTACAGTACTCAGCACTGCAAATGGATTTATCAACATCCCGATGGAAAGAAAGAAGAATGCTGAGAAAAGCAAACTGAATGGTCTTATTGCATCTTCAAATGTTTTGCCGTTCGGAAGCCCAGCTATTATGCTTCCTGCTAAGAAAGCACCTATAGACGGAGTAAGACCAAGAAGAGAGGCAGATACTGCCATGATTACGCCAAGTCCAAAAGAGAATAGTATCAGAGTATCTTCGGCTTGGTAGCGAAGAAATACATCAGATAATTTTTGGATCATCTTGTTAAGCATAAAATAGCTAAAGCCAAGAACTCCTAGCGATACAAGGATGGACCCCAATATACCTTCCGTTTCATAAGAACCACTCTTTAGGCTCGAGAAAAAAGTAAGTATAAAGATTGCAAATACATCCTCTATTATGAGTATTGTAATAAGAATCGGCACTTCCGGTCGTTCAATCAACCCCTTTTGCTCTAATATCTTCATTATAATCGCCGTACTGCTCATAGAAAACGCAGCGGCTATGAATAACGAGGTTATTACATCAAGACCCAACATTACTGCCGTTTCATACATTACAATAAATGTCACTAAAATGAGCATTAAACCTCCAACAATAGTACGAAGTCCAGTTGCCAATAGTTTTGCTATACTAAACTCTACGCCTATCATAAACAATAATAATATTGCGCCAATTTCAGCAAAAGTGTTTATCTCATCTGGATTTACTATATTAAGGACATTCGGTCCAAGTAGCATTCCTACAGTAAGCACTCCAACCACCGGCGGAATCTTAAGCCTCACTGAAAGCACGCCAGCAATGGTTGCAAACAGAAGCACTAGACCAAATGTTAATATGCTTGTAATCTCCATAAGCTCACTTATTAATATATTTAGATTATATTATATAGAGGAAAAGTCCATGA
>Ga0185342_1001254_pt1 | contig 10757 bp, 9 predicted proteins | sample ConPoolayeEmetaG_FD_128045 | JGI IMG/M metagenome (GOLD analysis project Ga0185342, IMG submission 128045) | Hot spring microbial mat communities from California, USA to study Microbial Dark Matter (Phase II) - Cone Pool mat layer E metaG... ...
GTGTTAATCACTAGGAAAAAATTTTTGCAAATTAGTGCCGGCTCAATAGCTGGAATTGCGATAAAAATATTTAATGATTTAATTTTTTCTATTAATTATGATATTTTTGGCATAGAAAGCACTGCCTTAAATTATAATGAATATTTAAAAATTAAAAATCAGTTAAAAAAAATAAAAAAGAAAGTAAAAAATTTAAAATATTTTGTTGAAAACCAAAGGGTAGTAAAAGACAGCTTGGAAATTTCGAATATTAAAAAAGCTTGTGAAATTACGGAAAATGCATTAATGAAAGTATTTAATTTTAGTTTAAAGAATTTTTTTGAATTTACTGAAATAGAACTAGCTTTTTTTATTGAAAATTTAATGATTAAGAATAATTCTAGTAGAAAATCTTTTGATTTAATTGTTGCAAACAATGAAAATTCATCACTTCCTCATTTTTTTCCTAGCCTTAAAAAAATTTCAGAAGGTTTGTTATTGTTTGATGTTGGATGTATTTATAACAACTATTGTTCTGACATTACTAGAACAATTTTTTTAGGAAATAATTTAGATAAAACTATAGCTTTAAAAATTGATAAACTTAAAAAAATTTATGAAGTAGTATTACAAGCTCAAGTTAGCGCAATTAATGAGTGCAGAGCTGGAATAACAGCAGCAAAATTAGACAAAACTGCTAGAAAAATAATTGAAAAATTTGGATATGGTGATTTTTTTGGACATGGTTTAGGACATGGTGTTGGAGTTGAGGTTCATGAAAAGCCAACTATATCTGTAAATTCAAATGAAATACTTTTAGAGAACATGGTAGTTACAATTGAGCCCGGTGTTTATATAGAAGGAATTGGCGGAGTTAGAATTGAAGATATGGTAATTATAAATGAAAAAGGTTGTCAAATTTTATATAGTTTACCTAAGACAATTTTAGTTATAAAATAATGGCTTTAATAATTAACACTGTATTTAATAAATGATATTTTGAATTAATATTTTACCTTATTAAAGGATTTGCCTTATTAAAGGAGGAATTGTGATAACAACAAATGATTTGAAGAACGGAATGACAATAAACCACGAAGACGTGCTTTATGAAGTTTTATACTTTCAGCATGTTAAACCAGGAAAAGGTGGAGCATTTGTAAGAACTAAACTTAAAAATCTTTACACTGGTGCTATTATTGATAAAACTTTTAGAGCAGGGGAAAAAATAGAACAGGCAATATTAGAAACTAAAAAAATGCAGTTTTTATACAAAGATGACCATTATAATTTCATGGATACAGAGACATTTGAACAAGTTGCAATTCCAGAAGAAAATATTTCAGATAAAAAGAAATTTTTACTTGAAAATTTAGAAGTTACAATAATATTTTATAAATCTAAACCTATTTCAATTGAGCTTCCTATAGCTATTGAAGCAAAAGTAATTAAAACTGAACCAGGGGTTAAAGGTGATACTGTAAGTAACGTATTAAAACCTGCAGAAATAGAAACAGGCGCAAAGATACAAGTCCCATTATTTATTAATGAAGGTGATGTAATAAAGATTGATACCAGAACAGGGGAATATATAACAAGAGTAAAATAAATGTATAAATAGTAATATATTTATAAATTTATTTGCATATTTGCATAATTTAAATTAAAATATTATTATAATATTTATTATAATGATTTTTATTGATTCTAATATGAAAAAATCTAGGCGTAAAGCAAGAGAAGAGGCAGTTATACTTCTTTATCAGTCAGATCTTTTAGAAAAAGATATTAATGAGATATTAAAAACTGAAGCTGTTTTTGGTAAAAAATTTGACAGTTTTACTAAAGAACTTGTATTAGGTGTTGTAAAGCATTTAGACATGATAGATGAAAAAATAAAAAATGTAGTAGAAAACTGGTCTTTTGAAAGAATTGCAGTTATTGATAGAAACATTTTAAGAGTTGCAATTTATGAAATGCTTTTTTTAAATGATATACCTTTAAAAGTTTCAGTTGATGAAGCAATTGAGATATCTAAAATATATGGTCAAAAAGACGATACACCAAAATTTGTAAATGGAATACTTGGAAAAATACTTCTAGAGCTTCAATTAGGAAATCAAGAGAAAAATGAAAAAAATAAAATCTAATTTAAAAGCTAATTGATAAGCTATTTATAAAGATAGCTTAAAAAGAAAAAAAATAATAAATAAAAAGATTATATGGCTGAAAATAATTTATATAATAGTTTAAAATTTAATAATTTGTATCCGGACTTTTTAGTAAAAATAGTAAATAGCCAATTAAAAAAATATATATCTAGTTATGTTGAGATACCTTCTGTTTTAAAAAAAGCAATGAGTTATTCAATTAACAATGGTGGAAAAAGATTTAGGCCAATCTTATGCTTAGTTACAGCTAATAGCCTTGGAGTTGGTTATGATGCTGTTTTGCCCACAGCTTGTGCTATAGAATTTATTCATACATATTCTTTAATTCATGATGATTTGCCTGCAATTGATAATGATGATTATAGAAGGGGAAAATTATCCTGTCATAAAGTATTTGGGGAAAACATTGCAATTTTAACAGGTGATGCGCTTTTTGCAGAAGCGTATAATATAATATTAACTTATCAAAAAGCTAAAAGTGAGATTTTATTAAGAATTTTACAAGAAATATCTTTAGCCTCAGGCGTATCTGGAATGGTTTCAGGGCAGGTTGTTGATGTTTACTATGCTGGGAAAAAAATTACCAAAAAGCTTCTTGAAAGGATGCATAACAATAAAACTGCTAAACTTATTTGTGCTTCTGTGAGGTGTGGAGCGATAATTGCAGGTGCAAGTGATGCTCAGCTTGAGCTTTTTACGCAATATGCTTTAAATATTGGTCTTGCCTTTCAAATTACAGATGATTTGCTTGATATTGAGTCTAACTCAAAATTATTAGGTAAAACATTAGGGAAAGATATTATACAGAATAAAAATACATTTCCTAGTGTTTTTGGATTTGAAAAATCAAAAGAAATAGCAAGAAAAAAAATAAATGATGCAATAAATATTATTGAGAAAATGGATATTGAAAAAAAATGGCTAATAAATATTGCTAACTTTATATTATGCAGAAAAAATTAGTTCTTTTAAAAAAGTTATTATTAATAAAAAAAATTTCTAATAGTGAAGAGGAATCAAATTATCTTATTAAATCAGGTAAGATAAAAGTTAATGACCAAATAATAAATAATCCTGAAAGTTTTGTTAACTTTAGCTCAAAGATTGAAATAATTAATGAAGAAAATAAGCAGATTAAATATGTTTCTCGTGGCGGCTTAAAAATTGAGAAGGCTTTTATTGATTTTAATTTAAATGTTAAAAATAAAAAAGCAGTAGATATTGGTGCATCTACTGGTGGTTTTACTGATTTTTTATTAAGAAATGGCGCAAATTTAGTTACAGCAATAGATGTTGGTTATGGTTTAATTGACTGTAAGTTGAAAAATGATCCAAGAGTTATACTTCTTGAAAAAACTAATATTAGACATATAAACAAAAGTAGTTTACAGTATTTATCTGATTTCACTGTAGTTGATGTTTCGTTTATTTCAATAAAAAAAATTTTTCCAAAAATATTAGAAATTACAAAAGATGGTGCAGAAATTTTATTATTATTTAAGCCTCAGTTTGAATTAGAAAAGAAAGACGTCGAGCCTGGAGGTATTATTAAGAAAAAAGAATTACATATAAAAGCTTTAAAAGATATTATTTCATATTTGGTAAACCTTAAATTAAAAGTTGAAGGTTTAAATTTCTCAAAAATAAAAGGTACAAAAGGCAATATAGAGTTTTGGATATATTTAAAAAAAATATTTTATGATAAAAAAATAAATGATATAAACAATAAAGAACATAAAAACAATAAAGAATATAAAAAAAATTATGATAAAATAATAAATACGGTTGTAAATAATGCATACGATTATTTTGAATTAAAAAAATTAAATGAATTAAATTAAATTAAATGTAAATTTATATGAAAAAAATTGGACTAATATCAAATAATAAAAACTTAAAGGCAATTAGAATAGCAAAACAAATATATGATTATCTAATTGAAAAGAAAATAGATGTTTTTTTGCTTGCTAATGATACCATGCCAAGTAAATTTAATTTGCCTGCTGTCTCAATTTTAGAGTTGAGCAAAAATATTGATGCTTTAATTTCTGTTGGTGGAGATGGGACTTTTTTGCGTGCATCAAGGTACTGTTTTGAAAACGAAATACCAATAATGGGCATCAATGTAGGTAAACTCGGTTTTTTAGCAGAAATAAATATTAAAGATTTTAAAATTGCAATAGATAATTTGATTGAGGGCAATTATAAGATTGATGAAAGAATGTTGCTGGAATTAAGCATAATACGCAATGGAAATATTATCACTTTTAGTAAAAATCCTATTGTAGCTTTAAATGAATTTGTTATAAGCAGAATAATTGATGGAAAAATTCTTGATTTTGAAATAATTGTAAACAACTTTAATTTTTATGAATTTAGATCCGATGGTATAATAATTTCAACCCCAACTGGTTCAACAGCTTATTCTCTTTCAGCAGGTGGCCCAATTGTTGAACCAACAAATCAAGCAATAATTATTACTCCTTTATCAGCCCACAGTTTATTTTCTAGAAGTATAATTATTTCACCAAAAAACAATATAAAAATAGCATTAAAAACTAAAAATAAAGATGATTTTTTAAGCTCAGATGGTATAAGGGTAAATATAGAGTTTAAAAAAGGTGATTTGTTAGAGTTTAAAAAATCAAGGTTAAATCTAAAGTTAATAACTTTTGATGATAATATTTTTTTTAAAGTATTTAAAGAAAAACTTTTTAAATAAAACTTTATACATAATTTTTAAATCAAGCTTTATACATAAATGCTAAAAGAATTACAAATAAAAAACTTTGCAATTATAGATGATGTAACAGTATATTTTTCAGATGGATTAAATGTTTTAACAGGAGAAACGGGAGCTGGCAAAACACTTATTGTTGAAGCCATAAATATACTTATTGGAGAAAGAGCAAACAGTGAACTAATAAGAGACGGACAAGATAAGTTAATTGTTCAAGGTTTTTTTGATTTAACAAAAAGTAAAAAAGCTAGAGATTTTTTAATAAAAGAAAATTTAGCAGATAGTCAAGATGATTTTAGTGATATAACAATAACCCGAGAAGTGAACAGACTTGGTAAAAACAGAGCATATATTAACGGAATTTTTACCCAGGTAAGTAATTTAAAAAAATTAGGCAGTATATTTTTAGATTTACACGGTCAACACGACCATCAATATTTATTAGACTGGCAAACTCATATTGATATTATTGATAGTTTTGGAAGGGAAAATTTATTAACAAGCCTAGAAGATTATAAACTGTTATATAATAAGTATTTAGAGATTATTAAAGAATTAAATAGATTATTAAAGCTTCAAAAAGAAAAAGAAATAAAAACTGAGGATATTAAATTTAGAATTAATGAGCTGGAAAAACTAAATTTAAAAGAAAATGAAGAGCAAGAGTTAGAACAACAAAAAAACATACTGAGAAACTATGAAAAAATTCATCTTTTATGCAATGAATCAATAATGCTATTAAATGGTGATAATCAAACGCCAAATTCATTAATTGATAACTTATCACAGCTTTGTAAAAATATTGAACAACTTTTTCAGATAGATAATAAATTTGAAAGATTTTATACTGATATTTTAAATCTCCAGTCATTGCTTTCTGAACTAGACATTTACATTAAATCTTATGTAAGTAATCTTGAATTTTCAAGCGAAAAACTAGACTGGATACAAGATAGATTATTTAAAATCTCAGAAATAAAAAGAAAATATAATATGTCAATAAAGCAAGTAAAAGAGTATCTAAACAAATTAAAAAATGATTTAGAAAATTTTGAAAACTTGGATGTTGTTATAAACAAAAAGAAGGAAGAATTTAAACTTTTAAAAGAAAAATTAACTGCTTGCGCTATAAATTTATCTAACCAAAGAGAAAATACAATTAAAGTTTTTAAAGAAGAAGTTACAAAACAATTAAAAGAATTAAACTTTAAATCAGTTGAGTTTAATATAAAACATGATTTAACATTTGATAGTTCTGAAGAAAATTCTGCGATAAACATAAATGTTAACAATCAAAAGGTAAAGCCGCATCCTAATGGTATTGATATAATTGAATTTTTAATATCCTTAAATGTTGGAGAAAGTGCTAAGCCTTTGTCAAAAATTGCGTCAGGTGGAGAAATTTCTAGAATTATGCTTGCATTAAAATCTATTATTAGTGGAATTGACAATATTATAACAATGATTTTTGATGAGATTGATGTAGGTATTGGAGGTATGTCTGCTTTAATTGTTGGTAAAAAACTTTATAATATTTCTTCAAGGTGCCAGGTTATATGTATAACTCATTTGCCACAAATTGCAGCATTTGCAGATACGCATTATTATATTGATAAAGTTGTCGAGTTTAATAGAACTAAAATAAATATTAATTTGTTAAATCAAAAAGATAAAAGAATTAAGGAAATATCAAGAATGTTAAGTGGGCTGACTGAAAGTGAAATATCTTTTAAACATGCTGAAGAGTTGTTAAATGAAGTAAACAGGATAAAAAATAATTTAAATGATAAAAATTTGAAAGGATTAAAAATTGGAAACTAAATTTATTTTTATTACAGGCGGGGTTCTTTCATCACTTGGGAAAGGTATTTGTGCTGCTTCACTTGGAAGATTGTTAAAGTCACGTGGTTTTTCAGTAACAATACAAAAGTTAGACCCTTACATAAATGTAGATCCTGGCACAATGAACCCTTTTCAGCATGGTGAAGTTTTTGTAACTGAAGATGGTGGAGAAACTGATCTAGACCTAGGGCATTATGAACGATTTATTGATGAAAATTTGTCAAAATACAATAATTTTACTTCTGGGAAAATATATAAAAATGTAATTGATAAAGAAAGGAGAGGCTCGTTTCTTGGTGAAACAATACAAGTTATTCCTCATGTTACAGATGAAATAAAATCTTGCATTAAAAAAACTTTAGATTTAAAAAAAGTAGATATATTAATTACTGAAATTGGTGGAACTGTCGGGGATATAGAAAGCCTGCCGTTTCTTGAAGCAGTAAGGCAGTTTAAAAAAGATGTAGGTAAAGAAAATGTAATATACATTCATGTTACTTATGTTCCATATTTAAGAACATCTGAAGAATTAAAAACTAAGCCTACTCAGCATAGTGTTAAAGAATTAAGAAGCATAGGTATACAGCCAGATATAATTGTGTGTAGAAGTGAAGTTAAATTAAGTCAAGATTTAAAAGCTAAAATTAGTCTTTTTTGTGATATTGAACAAGAAGCAATAATTGATGCAGTAGATGTAAAACATATCTATGAGGTGCCATTAAATTTATATGAAGAAGGTTTTGATTCTATTGTAATGTATAAACTTAATTTAAAGTATAAACCTCCTGTGCTTTCAGATTGGAAAGAATTAATAGATAAAATTCATAATTTAAAAGGCAGCGTTAAAATTGCAATTGTTGGAAAGTATACAAATTTAAGAGATTCTTATATAAGTATTATAGAAGCTTTAAATCATGGAGGTTATTATTTTGGTAAAAAAATTGAGATTAAATGGGTAAATTCAGAGAATTTAGAAACTTTAAAAGATTGTGAAAAAGAATTTAATGAGATAAATGGTTTATTAGTTCCCGGAGGATTTGGTGTTCGAGGAATAGATGGAAAAATAAATGCTATTAAGTATGCTAGAGAAAATAAAATCCCATTTTTTGGAATTTGTTTAGGTATGCAATGTGCTGTAATAGAATTTTCAAGAAATGTTTTAGGACTAAAAGATGCAAATAGCTCTGAGTTTGATGAAAATACAAGTAATCCTGTTATTGATATAATGGCTGAGCAGAAAGAGATTGATAATTTAGGTGGAACAATGAGATTAGGCGGATACCCTTGCACATTAAAAAAAGATACAAAAGCATATCAGGCTTATTTAAAAAGTCTTGTTTATGAAAGGCATAGGCATAGATATGAATTAAATAATAGCTATAGAAAATTACTTGAAGAAGCTGGAATGATTGTCTCAGGTATTTATGAGGAAAAAAATCTTGTGGAAATTGTAGAAATTAAAGACCATCCTTGGTTTTTGGGTGTTCAATTTCATCCAGAGTTTAAGTCAAGACCAATTAATCCACATCCTCTCTTTAGAGAATTTATAAATGCTTCAATAAATAACTCTTAAGACTTAATAATTTTTAAGTCTTAACAAAAAAGTTAAGTGGAAAGTTAAATGGAGAAATTAAAAAATATTATTACCAAAATATTGGTCTTTATTAATATTTTGTTATTAATTGTAATAATACTTTTTTTGCCACTAAGGTATTATTTATATAACTTTAAATTTTATAATTTATTATACGAAAAAAATAATGTTTATGAATTATTAGACAAAGACGATGTAAAAAAAATTACTAATGATGTTTTTAATTTTTTTAGGACAAATAAACCATTTGAAGTGTTTAATTTAAAAAGTGGACATGCATATTTTACTAAAAAAGAGATAAGTCATTTAGATGATGTAAGAATTTTATTGAAAAAAATTTTAACTATTTTTTATAGCTCTTGTGTTTTATTTTTTATTTTTTTGTTAATTTTATTAGTTTTATATAGGAAAAAATATATATTATATTTAAAAAAAATTTGTTTAATTTTTATTTCTTCATCTATTTTTATGATTTTTTTCATTGTTTTTCTTTATTTTCTTGGTAATAATTTTTCAGATACATTTGAAAAGTTTCATTTTTTATTTTTTCCTCAGGGTAACTGGACGTTTGATCAAACGGCATTAATAATTACAATTTTTCCTTTTGGTTTTTTTTATGATTTTTTCTTTAAATTGGTAGTTTCTTCTTTTATTATTTCTGTAATATTTCTTATAATTCCAATAATTTGCTTAATTTTTGTTAATAAATTTGAAAAAATAAAAAAATTAGAAATGATTAAAAATAACAGTAAGGGCAAAAAATGAATAATAAAAATAATTCATATTTTAACACATCAGATAATAACACATCAGATAATAACAAAAATAATAAAACTACAAACAATAAAATTTATAAAGAAAGTATTTTTAAAAATTTAATAAAAGAAGAAAGACTTATAAACACTTTTTTAGATTTATTAAAAATAAAAAGTCCATCACTTCAAGAAAAATTAATTTCTGAATATTTAATTAAAAAATTTAAAGAATTTAATATTGTATTAGAAGAGGATAATACTGGCTTGAAGATAAATGGAAATGCAGGCAATTTAATTGGTTCTTTTCAAAATCATTTAAAAATTGATAGTTTAGTAAATTCAATATTTTTAATGGCACATATGGATACTGTAGCTATAAAAGGCGATTTAATACCTGTATTTAATAATGGTAAATTTTTTAATAAAGATAAAAAAAGTATATTAGGTGGAGATGATAAAGTAGCAATTGCTGCAATAATAGAAGCTGTAAACATAATAATAGAACATTCAATAAAAACCAGAGATTTATATTTTATTTTTACTGTTGCTGAAGAAATAGGAGTTCTTGGGGCTAAATATTTAAATATGAAAAGTATAAAGCCAAAATTTGGCTTTGTCTTTGATGGTGAAGGTGATGTTGGCACAATTTTTAATCAAGCGCCCTATCATAATACTTTTGAAATTGAAGTTAAAGGCAAATCTGCTCATGCAGGTGCAGAACCAGAAAAGGGTATAAATGCTATTAAAGCTGCAGCTAATGCAATTGCTAGGTTAAACCCAGGTAGGGTTGATAAGGATACTACTTATAATATTGGTGTTATAAATGGTGGTGTCGCTACAAATATTGTTCCTGATAATGCAATAATAAAAGCTGAAGCTAGAAGTTTAAACGAGGAGAAGTTAAATGAAGTTACTGCTAATATTAAAAATATTTTTATAGAATCAGTAACAGAGTATGGCGCAAAGATAAATATTAAGAGTAAAAGAGAATACAATGGCTTTTTTATTGAAGAAACCGAACCCTGTATGCAGTTAGCAGTAAAAGCAATTAATAATATTGGGAAAAAGCCAAAAATAATTTCAACAGGTGGTGGAAGCGATATAAATATTTTAAACTCAAGAGGTAAGAGTGCAGTTAATTTATCTTCAGGCATGGAAAAAATACATTCAAATAAAGAATATGTAAAATTAAACCAATTAAAAAATTTAGTATTATTAATATTGGAGCTTTGTACAGTAAAAATTTAAAAAATTTAATTTTTTTTAAAGCCAAGAAAGAAAAACAGAAAGGAAAAACTAATGAATAATGATATATTTGATGATAATAAAATTTTATATGAAAAATTTCAGGAAAAAACTATTGAGTCTAAACTGGTTTTTAGCGGACAAATTTTAAATGTTTTTTTTGATAAGGTTTTGCTTCCAAATTTAAAAAGTGCTACAAGAGAAAAAGTTTCACATCCAGGTGCGGTTGCAGTTGTTCCTGTTTGTAGCAATGGCAGCATAATTTTAGTAAAACAGTTTAGATATCCAATAAAGAAAGTATTAATAGAAATACCTGCTGGTAAATTGGATACAAAAGAACCACCAATTGAATGTGCTAAAAGAGAGCTTTATGAAGAGGTGGGCGTGGTTAATGGAAAAATTAAACATTTAGTTACAATATATACTTCTCC
>Ga0185342_1001255_pt1 | contig 10756 bp, 8 predicted proteins | sample ConPoolayeEmetaG_FD_128045 | JGI IMG/M metagenome (GOLD analysis project Ga0185342, IMG submission 128045) | Hot spring microbial mat communities from California, USA to study Microbial Dark Matter (Phase II) - Cone Pool mat layer E metaG... ...
ATCCGGCGGCCCTGCGCTACCAGTTGCGACTGTGGGAACTGCGCCGACAGCGGATCGCGCGAGAAGTTGAGGAGTTGCGTCAGAGCTTTCAGACCGATTTTACGGCCTCGGAGCGTCTGCGGCAGAAGACCGACGAGTTGCAGCGCAACAAGGAACGGTTGGCGGCGGTCGTGCGGCGATTGGAAGAGCTGGCGGAGAAGACCAAGGTCCCGGCTTCGATTCGCGTCATATCACGCGCGCTGGCTCCATCGGCGCCTAAGGACAACAAGGCGCTGAAACTAAGCATCGCAGCGATCGTAGGGGCCCTGGTGGCCGGGGTCGGCGCAGCCTATCTGCGGATGCGCTTCAGTCCGCAAGTGGAAGACGCCGCGGACGTCGGGCGCGTGGCGCCTACGGCTTTCCTGTGGGAATTGCCGTTGGAAGTAACCGACGGTCGCGGCAGGTGGCAGGAGTCGCCGGCACACGCAGAAGCGGTGCGCATGATACGCACGGCCCTGGTGAGTCGGCTGACGCGCGAGCGGGGTAACACTATTCAGATCACCAGCGCCGGTCCCGGCTCGGGCAAGAGCATGCTGGCGCTGCGGCTGGCACGCAGCTTGGCCAACTGCGGCAAGAACGTACTGCTCGTCGAGGTGGACCTGTTCCGGCCTGGGCTGGCTCAGCAATACGGTTTGGACCCGGCGCGTGGTCTGGTGAGCATGCTGAAGGGCGGCATGCAGTCTCCCAGCGGCATCTACGCTACCGGCATCCCTGGATTGAACATTCTACCGGCGGGACACGAAGCCTCTTCGGACAGCAGCGAGCTGCTTGCCGACGGGGCGTTCGCCGTCTTGCTGAGCGAGTGGCGGCGGTGCTACGACTTCATCGTTTTCGATAGTCCGCCGCTGCTACTGACGGCGGATGCTGCCATCCTGGCCGGTCATGCCGACGGCACCGTCATGGTGGTTCGTGAGCGGCACTGTCGTCGCCAGGACGTGCTCGAAGCTTATGCCAAGCTCAGCTTGGCGGGGGGCCGGTTGCTGGGCACCGCGTTCGTGGGGTCTGCGCCGTGGAAGCGTTACGGTTACGCATACGGCTATGGGTACCGCCGACAGCGGGCCAGCCAAGCTTTGCCGGCTGGGCCGCGGCCGGCGGGTGAGGCGGCCGGAGAGCGACAGGGAGGGTAGCCACGGACATCATCGCGGTTTTGCTGGATGCGCGTCCGACTTATCTGGAGTCGGACACTAAACCCACATCGCTGTTGCTGGCCCCACTGGGAACGGGCAGCGTGCTGGATGCGTTGCGCAGACAGTTGGAGGCAGCCGAAATCCTGCAGACGGTGGTCATTCCTGACTTCACGCCGCACGAAGCCTACGAGCGGGCGCTGCGAGCGCTGGCGGCGGATGTCAGGATCGTACTGCCAGGTAGCCTTGGGCAGTTCTTGGAGGCGTGCGAGCTGGCCGATCACCTGCTGCTGGTCGATGTGCGCGCAATGCCGGTCTCGGGCTGGCCTCTCGAACGTCTTGTCCGGGAGAGGACGGATTGGCACGTTGTCCGCCATATTGTGGATATGGGCGGGCTGGGCGCGCGATCGATGGAAAATGTCGAATACGATCGTCACTTGCGCCTGCGGGCGGTGCATCGGCTTTACCTGGGCGTGACGCGGCTGGCGCTGTCGAAAGTAGTCTGCTCGCTGCTGCCAGTGGCTGTGGCGCGTACACTCGGGCCCGACGATGTGACCCGTCTGTCGCAGGTGCGAGCCCGCTTGGTTAGCGCCGGCGTGCCCAGTTTTGACGACCCACAGCCAGAGCCGGTGGTCGACCTAGCCACGCCTGAAGGCCTGTTGCGTGCCAACGAGCTGGCGCTGGGGGCGGCGGAGCGACGAGCTGCGTGGTCTGGCTTCTGCCGGCACGCGCCGGGTATTTGGATTGGCCCGGGCGCGACGGTTCACCCGACTGCCCGTCTGTTCGGACCACTGGTGATCCACGCGCTGGCGACTGTGGACCGCGACGTTGCCCTGATAGGACCGACGGTCGTGGGGGCGGGTTCTCGCATTGGGGAGGCGGCCACTGTCGCGCGCAGCGTGCTCTGGCCGGGCGCACGTCTGCCGCCGCGCGGCACCTTCGTGCGGCAGGTGCTGGTGAGCAGCGGCGTCGGCGGCGATGGTCGGGTGGCCGGCGACGGCGATGGGGCCGATTGGCTCCCGCTGCCGGGTGTTATCGGCATCGGCACGCGCCGCAATCATCGGAACAACCGGCACCGACTCTACCGGCCGATCAAGCGAGCCCTGGACCTGCTGATCACGATACCCGGGCTGGTGGTGTTGGCGCCGTTGTTGGCGGTGGTGGCGGCCCTGATCAAGCTGACCTCGCGAGGCCCCGTGCTCTTCGGCCATGAGCGCGAAGGTCTAAATGGTCGGCCATTTCGCTGCTGGAAGTTCCGCACCATGGTCCACCACGCCCATCGGCAGCAACGGGAGTTATACGCTCGCAATCTGCTGGATGGTCCGCAGTTCAAGCTGGCGCATGATGAGCGCATTACGCCGCTGGGGCACGTGCTGCGGCGTACCAACATCGACGAGTTGCCGCAGTTGTTTAATGTGTTGCGTGGCGAGATGAGTCTGATCGGTCCGCGGCCGTCGCCCTTCCGGGAGAACCAGATTTGCGTGCCTTGGCGTCAGGCGCGGCTGTCGGTGCGGCCCGGTATCACGGGCTTGTGGCAGGTGTGCCGACGCGACCGCGAGGCGGGTGATTTTCACCAGTGGATCTACTACGACCTGTTGTATGTGCGCCATCAGTCGTTGTGGTTGGATCTGCGCATCCTGCTGGCGACGCTGATCACGCTGGCCGGGCGCTGGCCGGTGCCACTACGGTGGATGATTCCCGCGCGGCGCTTGGCGGAGTATGAATCGGCCCTGGGTAGCTTGCTGGCGGCGGCGCCGGCACCGGCGGCTGAAAGCCAAGTCGGGGTGGCGGCTACGCCGCAGCGGACGGCGCTGTCCGTGGCCGACAAAGGGTCGGCTACGCGCGGCATGGACGGAAGCGGGGGTCGGGTCGAAAAGGCGGCCGGCTACAGTGTGCCACTTGGGTAGGGGTAAGCCATGAAAGGCGTCGTATTGGCGGGCGGCTTGGGCAAACGCCTGTGGCCTCTGACCAAAATCACTAACAAGCACCTGTTGCCGGTGTTTGACAAGCCGATGATCTACTATCCACTGGCCTGTCTGGTGAACGCCGGAATCCGCGACGTTCTGTTGGTCACGGGTGGAAATGACGCCGGGGACTTTCTGCGGCTGCTGGGCAACGGCAAGGAACTTGGCCTGAAGGAACTGCACTACGCCTATCAGGAGGGCGAGGGTGGGATCGCCGACGCCCTGCGGCTGGCGGAAGACTTTGCCGACGGCGACAAGATCGTCGTGATCCTGGGAGACAACATCATCGAAAAGAACATCCGCACAGGCGTGGCCAATTTCTTCAGCCAGCCACGCGGAGCGCGCATCTACCTCAAAGAGGTGTCCGACCCGCAGCGCTTCGGCGTGCCGGAGTTCGACGGCGAGCGCATCGTGCGTATCATCGAGAAACCCGTTAACCCGCCAAGCAGTTACGCTGTGATCGGCATCTATATGTATGACGAGCAGGTGTTTGACTTCATTCGCAGCCTGCGGCCGTCGGCGCGTGGTGAGCTGGAAATCACTGATGTCAACAACATGTACGTGGAGCAGGGAACCCTGGAATACGAGGTTCTCGACGGCTGGTGGACGGATGCCGGCACGTTCGACTCGCTGCTGCGTGCTACCAACCTGGTAGCCGAGGGCGGCGCTAATCATGGTCCGGTCCACAATCACCGGAGCGCAGTGGCAAGCTGAGGCGGCAGTATTCATGAAACGTGTCTTGGTAACAGGAGCGGCAGGCTTTATCGGTACGAATTTCGTGCGGCGCGCCTTGGCGAAGAAGCCGGACTGGTACATTGTCGCCTACGACGCGCTGACCTACGCCGGCAATCCAGCCAACCTGGTGGGTCTGGAGGATACCGGCCGCTTCGAGTTCGTGCACGCGGACATTTGCGACCCTGAACGCGTCGACGCTGTATTCGCCTCGCCGCTATGGGCGGTGATCAACTTCGCTGCCGAAACTCATGTTGATCGCAGCATTATGGGGGCTGCGGAATTCGTTCGCACTAACGTGCTCGGCACGCAAGTGTTGCTGGAACGGGCCCGGCGCGCCGATCTGCACCGCTTCGTGCAGGTCTCTACCGACGAGGTCTACGGGTCACTGGGGCTGAAGGGGCGGTTCACCGAGGAGTCGCCATTGGCGCCTAACAGCCCGTACAGCGCCTCGAAGGCCGCGGCAGACTTGCTGGCGCGCTCGTACTACGTAACCCATGGCGTGCCGGCTGTGATCACCCGCTGTTCGAACAACTACGGGCCGTATCAGTTCCCGGAAAAGGTAATACCCTTGTTTATTACCAACCTTCTTGAGAACCGGCAGGTACCACTGTACGGGGATGGCCTAAACATCCGCGACTGGATCCATGTGCAGGACCACTGCGATGCGTTGCTCATGGTCCTAGAGCGCGGGGTTGCCGGTGAAGTCTACAACATTGGCGCCGATAATGAGCTGACTAACAGGCAGCTCACCCTCTCTATTCTGAGCGAACTGGGTAAGGACGAGTCGATGATTCGGTTTGTGAAAGACCGTCCTGGGCATGACCGGCGCTATGCCATCGACTCCAGTAAGATTCGCCGTGAGCTAAACTGGCGGCCACGCATAGACTTTGAAAGCGGGCTGCGGGCCACCATACGGTGGTATATCGAACACGAGTCCTGGTGGCGGGCAATAAAGTCTGGGGCATACCGCCACTACTATGAACGGCAGTACGGCGTCGCATGATGGGTCATCGCGGCGTGCCGAAGCGCAGCGCCGGTGCCTCAGCCTAGTAGTACAGCACCGGTAATCTGACGACACGATGGTACAAAGGATGCGTGTCTTTCTGATCGGATCCAAAGGCCAGTTGGGAACCGACCTGCTGCGCGTGCTGCCGGCGGACACGGTTGGGGTGGACTATCCGGAATGCGACGTTCGCAGTCCGCAACAGATTGAAGCGGCGCTGAGCGCCGCGGGCCCGACGTGGGTGATCAATTGTGCCGCCCAGACCAACGTGGACGGGTGTGAGCAGGACCCTGAGCAAGCGTTTGCCATAAATGCCCTCGGCGCCCTGCATGTCGCGCGGGCCGCGGCGCGGGCCGGGGCGCGCGTGATGTACCTCAGCACGGATTATGTGTTCGGCGGCGCGCCCCCCGAAGGTGAGGCGTACACCGAGGACGATCGCCCCGCGCCTGTGAACGTGTACGGGGCGAGCAAGCTTGCTGGGGAACACCTTACCTTGGCATGCAATGCAGCCAATCTGGTCGTGCGGACCAGTGGGCTCTATGGTCACGCCGGGGCGCGCGGCAAGGGGGGCAACTTCGTAGAGACCATGCTGCGATCGGCAGCCAGTGGACGAGCGATTCGCGTGGTTAGCGACCAGCGCCTCAGCCCAACCAGCACGGCTGCACTGGCGCCGCGGTTGCTTGCCCTCCTGGTGCGCGGCGCCCACGGGGTTGTGCACCTGGCGGCGGCGGATGCCTGCTCGTGGTTCGAGTTCGCACGGGAAGTCTTCGCTTTCCTGCGGTTGGACGTTGATTTGTCGGCGGTGACCAGCGCTGAATACCCGACGGTGGCGAGGAGGCCCACCTTGTCGGCGCTCCAGAGCCGGCGCCTGGGGGATCTGGATGTGCCGACATGTCCGTCGTGGCGCGAGATGCTGCATGAGTACCTGCGCACCCGACCCGTCCAGAGATCTGAGCCGGCGGTTGTCGCGCCCGCGCCAGGCGCGAGGTAAGGGCACCCAGCAAATGCAGAAAACCCGGGTGTCGGTTGGCACCATGACTGGCCTGAGGCCCACGACAGTGCCGGCAGGGCAGGGGTCGCTGCGCGCGCAGTCGCCTTCGGCAACCGCCGGGTGGTTGTCCTCGTGGGCCCGGATAGTGGGCTTGGGCGGCTGCTTTCTGTGGAGTTACTGGCCAATACTGTCGGACTTGCATGCCTTTTGGAGCCGCGATGCCGACTACTCGGCGGGCCAGCTTGTTCCGCTGGTGTCGCTGTACCTGTGCTGGCGCGAACGGGCGTTCTTGCGCAGCCGGAGCATACGGCCGAGCCTCTTATGGGGTGCGGCGCTGCTGTTGCTGGCAGAGGGGCTGCGGCTGGGGGCGGTATATTACGGCTTCGGCTCGATCGAGCGAATCACGGTCGTGGTGTCCATTGCCGGCGTCGTGCTGCTGGCCGCGGGCTGGGAGGTCTTCTGGCGGCTGCGCTGGGTGTTGTTGTTTCTGGTGCTGATGTTCCCGCTGCCGGGGCGTGTGCACGAGGCCGTCGCGCTGCCGCTGCAACAACTGGCGACGACGCTGGCGGCATTCCTGCTTGAACTGTGCGGGTTCTTCGTGGTCCGTGAGGGGCACGTGCTGCGGCTGGACGCGGATACCATTGTCGGCGTTACCGAGGCGTGCAGCGGACTGCGCATGCTGACCGCGTTTCTCTTTGTATCCGCCGTGCTTGCGTTCCTGATCCGCCGACCGAGGTGGCAGAAGGCCCTGCTGATCGCCTCTGGTATTCCCATCGCGGTGCTTTCAAATGGTTTGCGGAGTGCGGCTACGGGGGTATTCGTGTACTACTCGCACAACCCGGAGCTGAGCGACCGGTTTCATGATCTGGCGGGCCTGGCCATGATGCCGATCGCGATAGCGTTGTCGGTGGTCCTGCTGAAATTCCTAGCGTTGTTGAGTGATTCTGGGAGCCTGAGGCGGCCGACGGCCCGCTAGAGTGTCTGTTCCGTGAGTGCGCTGGGGAGTGGGATGTCCCGCCAGAATCGGGTGTACACCACGGCGCGTCCTCTTTGGGGAGCAGTGCTAGCGGCGATGCTGCTGCTGGCCGGGGGGGTCGCACATCGTGTTGTGGGGGAATATGTTGGGGCCGAACTGGCTACCCCGATCCGGCTGGAGCCCCCTCTATCGACGCTGCCGATGCAGATCGGCGACTGGCAGGGCGAGGAGGTCGCTGTACGGGAAGGGGTACTGCGCATCGCTGGCAACGACGACTACGTCAGCAGAAACTATCGCCACCGGCGGACGGGCGAAACAGTCCATCTTTACATCAGCTATACAGCCCGACCGCGTACGATGCTGCGGCACCGGCCCAGCGTCTGCTACCCCAGCGCGGGTTGGACGCCGCTGATTGCGACGGACGAGGTCCTGGATATTCTTGGACCCGGATTTCCACGGGCCGACGTGGCTGTGCAACTGCCCGTTCGTGTTCACTGGTTTGTGAAGACGGGGATACCAGAGCAGCGCGTCGTGGTGCTCAATTACTACGTTCTGAACGGTCGGCCAACCACCGACGAAAACAGCTTTTGGGGCCTCACCTGGCGCGACCCAAACCGCCGCCGCGACCCGACACGGTACGTGGCCCAGGTTCAACTTGCGACGAGCGTGCGCACGACGCCCGAAGCCGCCGCCAGCACGCTGCGGCAGTTCGCCGTCGATAGCGCACCACTGATCCTGCCGCTGCTGCCGGCGAGGGCCAGTGCCGCGGCCTCTGCCGCCGGAGTCGCTCCATGACGCTGCCACGGCCGCTGCGACTCGTTTTGTGCGGTGCGTCGCCAGACACCGGCAACCTCGGCGTCTCGGCGTTGTGCTATGGCGTGCTGACGGGCATTTTCCGCTGCCATCCGGACGCCCAGGTGACCGTGTTCGACGAGGGGCATGGCCTGCGGGAGGCGACGACCGAATTCGACCACACCACTTTCCACTACGCGCTCTGCGGCGCGAGTCGCACCCGGCGCATCTGGCAGCGCCGCAGCTACTGGAACATCCGCGTGTCGAACTGGTTCGGCGGCTTGGGCAACCCGGCCGTCCACAGCCTGCATCATGCCGACGCGGTCCTAGATATCACCGGCGGCGACAGCTTCACTGATATGTACGGGTCACGGCGTTTTCGCGCCGGCAGCGCGTTCAAACAATTTGTGTTGAACCTCGGCAAACCGCTGATATTGCTGCCGCAGACCTACGGCCCGTATCGTGATCCACGGCACCGCGGGATCGCCGCTGACATCTGCCGTCGTGCGACGATGTGCTGGGCGCGGGATGAACGGAGCTTCGCCACGCTGAAGGACCTGCTTGGGGACGCCTTTGACCCGCTGCGGCACCGCAGCGGCGTGGATGTCGCCTTTGCTCTTGAAGCCCGCACGCCGCGGTCGCCAGTACCCGAACCGATCGCCACTTGGCTCAGGGACCGCGAGCCGATTCGGGTCGCTTCCGGCGAAGCATTGCACGGTGCTGGTTCGCCGGTCGGCTCCGCAGGCGCCCAGCCTTTGAGCACGCGGGCACCCGCCCTCATTGGCCTGAACGTGAGCGGGTTGATCTGGCATGATCCCGTCGCCATGCGCGACCGTTACGGCTTCAAAGCCGACTATCGGGCGGTTGTGGTGGGCTGCCTGCGGCGTCTTTTGCTGGAGACCGACGCGAACGTGCTGCTGATTCCGCACGTCCTGACCCCGCCGGGGCACTATGAGTCTGACCCGGCGGCCAACGAGGCGGTCATCGCGGCCCTGCGCGACGATTCCGATTCGCGCGTGCGGGCCGCCGCGGCGGAGCGCCTGGCCGCCGTTCCACCGCTGTATGACCATCCGTGCGAAGTGAAGTGGCTCATCGCTCACTGCGACTGGTTTTGCGGTACGCGCATGCACGCCTGCATCGCGGCGCTTTCCAGCGGCGTCCCAACCGCAGCGATCGCCTACAGTGTTAAGACCCAAGGCGTCTTCGAGACTTGCGGCGTGGGGCATTGCGTCGTCGACCCGCGTGTGCTCGACACGCCGGTCGCGGTAGAGGCCCTTTGGGCGGCCTGGTCTGCCCGCGCGGCGGCCGGCGAAGCACTCCGCGCCCGCATCGGCGCCGTTCGCGCGGAAGCGGCCGCACCGTTTCACGCTTTAGGTGCGACGCCAGCTAGCAGCCCAGCCTCAGCGTTGCCCGGGATCCCTTCGTGAGTCTGCGCAAACAAGCTTTCAAAGGCGCTGTCGCTCTTGGCGCCGGCCGGGCGGTAATCGATCTGTGCAGCTTCGCCCGCAACATCATCGTCGCCCGTTTGCTCACGCCGGCCGACGTCGGCATTGGGGCCACGTTCTGGATCACGGTTGCCTTGTTGCAGATGATCAGCGACCTCGCGTCGGACCGACTGCTGATCCAAGCCAAAGATGGCGACGAGCCGCGCTTCCAGGCCAGCGTGCAACTGTGGGAGTTCGGGCGCGGCGTACTCAACAGCGTGCTGCTTTTCGCGCTCGCGTGGCCGGCGGCGTACCTTTTCAAGTCGCCGCAAGCCCTGTGGGCCTTTCAATGCGTCGCCTTAATTCCGCTCCTGCGCGGCCTGAGCCACCTCGATATCCGCCGTGTGCAACGGCATCTGCGCTACGGACCCCAGACGGTAGTCGAGGCTTCCGGGCAGATCGTCAGTCTGCTCCTGGCATATCCGGTCTGCCGGCTGCTGGGCAACTATGCCGCCTTGCTCGTGCTGACGCTGGTGCAAGAAGGTATCAGGACCGGCGCTAGCTTCGTGCTGGCCGAGCGCCCGTACCGCTGGGCGTGGGACCGGGTGTATGTGCACCGCTTGTTGTCCTTCGGCTGGCCGCTGCTGATAAACGGCGTGCTGCTGTTCGCCATTATGCAGGGCGATCGCCTGATCGTCGGCACAGCTTTCAGCACCCATGACCTCGGCCTCTACGCTATGGCCTTCGCACTGGCCAACACGCCCTTCACACTCCTGGGCAGCGTGTTGAACCCACTTGCCTTGCCGTTACTCGCAGCGGTACAGGACCAGCCCGCCGCGTTCCAGCGCCGCGTGCGGCTGTGCAATGCGGTCTTCGCCCTCGCGGCCGGTCCGGTTGGCATTCCTCTGGTCCTTTGTGCCCCGTGGTTGCTTGAGCGGATCTATGGCACGTCGTACGCTGCCGCCGGCGGGGTATTCGCTTGGCTGGTCGCGGCGCGCCTGCTTTGGTTCCTGCGCCACCCGCCGACGACCGCCGCCATAGCCAGGGCCGACACGAAAAACGCGCTGCTCGCCAACGTGTTCCGCAGCAGTGGGGTCATCCTTGCGATCATCGCGGCGCTCCTGCGCACTTCGCTGGTCGCGATCGCCTTGGCGGCGCTGATCGGAGAGTTCGCCGCGCTGCTGGCCAGTGCTGCTCGATTGCGCCGCCGGCACACTGTGCCGATGTCAGCGACGTTTGTTCCGCTCGCCGTGGTGGGAGTCGCGCTCGTCGCAGCCGGACTGTCGCAGGAGGCGTGGCACGGTCTACCCTCCATCAGCATCATTGGCTTGGCCGTCGTGTTGATCGGCCTGTACTGCGGCGCGCTCGTTTTAGCGTTCCCTACATTAAGAGCCGAGCTGCATGGTGCCGCAAGCCATGCGCTGTCGCGCGCCGCTGGTGTGCTGGTTCGCTCGAGTGGCTCGCGCATATGAAGGGCCCGCTTTCAACGCCCGCACGTGGATTTCCGTTTCCAACGGTTCGAGAGGTCGCCGACCGGCAACTCTGCTGCGGCTGCGGCGCCTGCGCGTACATCGACCCGCAGCACATCCGGATGGTCGATGATACCGGTTCCGGCCGGCGGCCGCTCGTCAATGGCGGGTCCGGCGGCGAGACGGACGCTTCGCACGACGACGCCGCACTCGCAGTTTGCCCTGGCATTCACTTGGAG
>Ga0185342_1001256_pt1 | contig 10734 bp, 14 predicted proteins | sample ConPoolayeEmetaG_FD_128045 | JGI IMG/M metagenome (GOLD analysis project Ga0185342, IMG submission 128045) | Hot spring microbial mat communities from California, USA to study Microbial Dark Matter (Phase II) - Cone Pool mat layer E metaG... ...
GTCCATTATCGCATTATCGGCAGCGAGCGGCTGTCTCCTGTAAGTCGTTTCCTGTGAATATGTTAGCGGCGCTACGGCGTTCGTTTCACGTGAAACGCTTCGTAGATTGCGGCGCGCTAAAGCGCGCCTGCGTATCGGGTCGTGTGTGCTTGACAGAGGAGCGGCCCAGCACGTAGTGTGCATGCGGTCCCGAACGTTGCGGAGAGCCCGTCATGAACAAGCCGACAACGCGACTCGGTAGGGGCTTGACCAGTTTGGTAACCCCGCGGTCAGCCGCCGCAGGCGAAGAGGCTGAACGGCGCCCCGCAATCGAGGTCCGCATGATTCCCGTGGACCAGATCCACCCCAGCCCACGCCAAACACGCCGAACATTGAACGCCGCTTCGATCGCAAGCTTGGCTGAGTCAATCAGGGCGGCTGGGGTGCTACAGCCAGTGCTCGTTCGGCGGACGCCCGACGGATCCGGATATGAACTGGTCGCTGGAGAGCGGCGCTGGCGTGCCGCGCGCGAGGCGGGGTTGGACCGCATTCCGGCTCTAATAAAAGAGGGTTCTGACGTTCAAGCCTACGAGGCGGCACTGATTGAGAACGTCCAGCGAGAGGACCTGAATCCGATTGAGCGAGCGCAAGCTTACCGCCAATATCTTGAACTGTTCGGAGGCACGATCGAAGCGTTGGCAGCCAAAGTGGGCGAGAGCAGGGCCAACGTATCTAACTATTTGCGCCTGCTTGAATTAGAACCCGAGATCCAGAAGCTTGTGCTTGATAACCAGCTATCTATGGGCCATGCGCGCGCAATCGCCGGAATCCAAGATCGACGGCGCCAGCTCGCGGTGGCAAGGCTGGTAGTACGCAGGAACCTGTCGGTACGTCAGACAGAAGCGTTGGTTGACGGCGGAGAGGAACTCGCGGACCCCGGAACTGCTTCGGCTTCAGATGATGGCCTCTTCGATGGCTTCAAGCGACACCTTGCTGCCGTGGAGCAGGCGCTGGGGGCGGCCCTAGGGCTTCGTGTTCGTGTCCAGGCGGATCGAGGCAAAAAATCGGGCAAGGTGATCATCTTGTTTTCTAGCCCTGACGAGTTCGAGCGCATTGCGGAAAAGCTCTGTGGCCGCCGGCGGCTGGAATAGCTGGCGCGCCGCGCGGCCAGCTTAGCTAGCATCTCTAGAAAAACCGGATAGTCATGCGCAGCAGCCGGACGCGCTGGCCGTAGGGGTGCAGATCGTGCAGCTCATACCCGTCGGGCACCAGACCCGCGGCGCGGTAGCAGGCAATGGCTGCCAAGTTGGCGGGGAAAACCACCAGGCTTACCTGCATAGCGCCATAACAGGCACGGGCGCGCTGGATCAAGCGGCGGGTCAGTTCCCGGCCAATGCCGCGCCCACGCAGGCTGGGGTCGACAATGAGGTGGCCAAGCCAGTAGGCGTGTCGGTAGACGTCGAGTATATTGAGTTCGCCGTAGGCGACGGGGCGCCGGTCGTGGGGCGGGCAGAGCTGAAGAGCTTCATGGTCGGGAGCGCTCCAGCGCCGGATGCGATCACCCGTCAGCGGCGGCGGAGTCTGCGGCGCCAGCCAATAGGCCTCCAGGTTGCTGGTGATCCAGGAGGCTACGAGGTCGGCGTGCGCAGGGTCGAACGGCTGAAGGCGCAGCAACGCCGGCGGAACTTCCTCGAGCGGTGGCCGGACGGTCACAGCCGCAACCCTGACGAAACCGGCGGCAATGCATTCGGTGCACCGCCTGCCGAGGCATATTGTAATGGGGTTACTGGCGTGATGTCAGTGGGGATAGCGAGTGAGGAGTTTCGCGGGTACCTGGTCCGCCGGTACATTGTGACGGTGGGCACGTGCACCTTCGAGATTATCGGGCCACGAGATTGCGAGGAGTTGCTCGACGAAGCGCGCGTGGCAGCACGGTTTGAGCAAGATGGATATCTGCCGTACTGGGCAGAACTGTGGCCGGCCGGGGTTCTTCTGGCCCAGGAGGTGTGGAATTGGGGGCCGGTCGCGCCTGGCAAAGAGGTGCCGGTCGTTTTGGAGCTGGGGTGCGGGCTGGGGCTGGCGAGCCTGGTGGCGGTGCGGCTTGGTTACCGCGTGATCGCCTCGGACTACGACGAGGATGCACTGGCATTCGTCCTGGAGAACGCTCGGCGTAGCGGCCTGGCGTTGCCACTGACGCGGTACGTGGACTGGCGCTGCACGTACGACGATCTGCTCGTGGACCGGGTCATTGCAGGGGAGGTGCTGTATGAGGAGCGAAACCTCAGGCCGGTGTCGCGGTTCGTGCGCCAGCATCTGCGACGCGGTGGGTTTGCGCTGATCTGCGATGCGTGTCGGCCGACAGCGGATGGTTTTGAGCGAGTTGCGCTGGAGTGCGGGCTTAGGGCGCAGGTAACGTGGCTGAGGCGGTCGGTGGTCGGCGGGCAGAAGGAGGTGACCGGGCGGCTATACCGGCTGGAGCATGCTGGGGACTGATATTTGCAAGGTGTCCTTTAGACGGGACCGGGAAAAAGGGCGTGCCGGCGGCTTGTTGGTTGGTGACTGCGGCTTCACTAAATGCGACAAAACAAGCAGCTTATATGCGAGATCGCAGCAAGCCACTCTCTACGGCGTGGAATCGGTGCGATTTTGTTTGCAGCGGCAGGCGATTTACGCTACACTATAAGTGTATAAGGCTCCCCATTGTTGCCGACCCGGCGGCGTATCAGGCTCCCCCGTGCCGGGTGTAACGGCTCCAAATTGAGGCTTTCGTAGTGCACCTATGGCGGAGGCAAGTGAGTCCGCGCGCATCGCGGTGCGCGGCCGCTGCGCCGGGAAGCGTGTGTGCCGGCCGGGCGGCAGCCGGAGAAGGGAGGCCAGGAGATGATTCCGACTGAGAGTGCTCGCCGCGGCGAGTTTAAACTGGAGGCGAGTCGGACGTCGGGACTGTGCAAGATCATGCCGACAGTCAAACCGCCGACGAGCAGCGCGCTGGCTTCGCTCTCTGCGGCGGACGCGCGGCGGCTGCTGCGCCGACTGCGCGAGCCGGTGGAGTGCGTGTTCAACCCGGCATTCGAAGGCACCGACGCCGAGCGCGTTCTGCTTGCGCCGCTGGAGCCGGCGTCAGTTGAGGTGCCGGCGGATGCGGACGACAGCGGGACGGACCTGCTGGGCGTCGGGCGCATCGTAGTGCTGACAGCCGAGCAGGAGCGGCATGCGTTTCTCCAGCTCAACTACTGCCGGTACCGCGTGATGCGGGTCGTGCAGAAGTTTGCGGGTCGTCGGCTGAGCCTGGAGGCTGCACTGGAGCTGCTGGATTGGGAGCGACGGGCGGCCGAGGCGCGCGAACTGATTGTGCGTGTGAACCTGCCGCTGGTCCTGGCAATGGCCAAAAGAACGCGGGTATCGGGCGTGGACTTTTCGGATTTGATCAGCGAGGGGAACCTGGCACTGATGCGCGCGGTGGAAAAGTTCGACTGCTCGCGGGGTTACAAGTTCAGCACCTACGCATGCCGGGCAATACTGAAGAGTTTTTCGCGCGTGGCGACGCGCTGTGCGCGGTATCGGGGACAGTTTCCGACGGAGTTCGACCCGCTGCTGGAGAAAGGCGATCTTTTGGAGCAGAAGCGGGCGGATGTTGAAGAAGATTGCGTAGATGAGCTCAAGGACATATTGCGGCGGAATCTGGCTCACCTCAGCGAGGTCGAGCAGCAGGTTATCCGGGCGCGGTTTGCGCTGGGGCCGAGCAATGGGCTGGAGCCGGTGGAGGCCAAGACGCTGGAGCAGGTGGGGCAGATGATCGGCGTTACCAAGGAGCGGGTGCGTCAGATTCAGAATCACGCACTGAGCAAGCTTCGGGCAGCCCTGGAAAACGGGATACTGGCCGGATAACCACGGCCGCAGGACCTGCGACGTTGGGGCCCCAGTGGCCCTTGTGGCACTTCTGGCACCTAGGGGCCGAAAAAGGTTTGACCCGCCTGCGCCGCGTTCCTAGGATTCAATGCGAGTTTGTGCTTAGTCCGGTCGGCACGACCGGATGCACGAGCGCTCCGGCCCTTGGCATCCTGAGCACACGGCCCCCAGGGCCGGGGCGGCTGTTGCGGCAGGGAGCTGGAGACTGTGGCAGGAGAAAGCGCCACCGGGCGACAAAGCGAGGTTGCTGAGCCGGCCGGTGGCGGGTTGGCCGCAGCACAGCTTCTGGCAAGCTGCTGCCCGGCGGATGCGTTAGCGACGCTCGTGCCCTTGGGGCGACGGGGCCTTTTGTCGGGCCTCATAACCGCCTTGGGGCTCAAAGGCAGGCCCGAACATTGTTCGACTTTAATCCCACTGCTCAAGCACGACGATCCGGAGGTGGCGCAGGCGGCGGAGGAAAGCCTGTGGCGCATCTGGCTGCGGTCGGGCTCACGGTGGGGCAACGCGCAGCTTGCCTACGCGCTGGAGCTGATTGGGGAGCAGCGACTGGGAGAAGCGCAGCAGGTACTGGACCGGCTGGTGGGTCTGGAGCCGGAGTTCGCAGAGGCCCACCACCAGCGAGGCATAGTGCTCTTCCTGTTGGGCCGCTTGGGCGAGGCGCGGGTGGCGTTCGGCCGGGCGCTGGAATGTAATCCGCTGCACTTTTCGGCGGCGGCGAACCTCGGGCATGTGTACGCGCAGTGCGGCCAGTTACGGCTGGCCCTGGAGGCCTACCGGCAAGCGCTGTCGCTGCATCCGCGACTGGATGGGCTTGCCGACGTTGTTCTGCGACTGGAAGAGGTCCTTGCCCGCTAATGGGTGGCGGGGCAGTGTTTGCAGGACGGTGGCGTGGCGAAGGTCCTGCTGTTCGGTGGGTCATTTGATCCAATTCATCTTGGGCACCTGATCGTCAGCCGGCACGTTGCGGAGCGGCTGGGGGTGCGGCGGGTAGTGCTGATCCCGTCAGGTCAGCCGCCGCACAAACTTTCGCGGCCCGTTTCGCCCGGGCCGGACCGGTTGCGGATGTGTCGGCTGGCAGTTTCTGGGGACCCCTTGTTTGTGGTTGACGAGTGGGAGCTGACACAGCAAGGGCCGACCTACACGCTTAATACCGTCCGGCACTTCGCGTCGGTGTTGCCTAGCGGGACCGCCCTCTACTGGCTGATCGGAATGGACAGTCTTCTGGAGCTTCGGACCTGGTGGCGTGTGGGGGAGCTGGTTGACGCGTGCACCATCGTAACGGCGGGGCGACCAGGATGCACGGCAGAGGGTCTGAGCGGACTTCTGGACGTGCTGACGCCCGCCCAGGTGGAAAAGCTGCGAATGAATATTCTGATGACGCCGCTGATCGAGATCAGCGCTACGGAGATTCGGGAGCGCGTTGGGCGCGGCCAGTCGATCCGGTATCTGGTGCCGGATGCGGTAGCGGCGTACATCGCCGAGCGGGGGTTATACCGCGATACGCAGGCAGACGCGGCGCGCTAGCGCTTGATCCAGGCGAAGTGGGCGAATGCCTTGTTGGCGTCGGCCATCCGGTGGACTTCTTCACGTTTTTTCATTGCGTCGCCTTCGCGGCGATAGGCGGCGGCAAGCTCATCGGCAAGGCGCTGGGCCATCGGGCGGCCAGTTTTGGCGCGGGCGGCATGGATGATCCAGCGGATTGCCAGTGACTGCTGGCGGTGGGGATTGACCTGCATGGGCACCTGATAGTTGGCACCGCCGACCCGGCGCGAGCGCACCTCGACGTTAGGTTTGACGTTTTCGACCGCGGTTTCGAACACCTGAAGGGCAGGAACGTCCGAGATCTTCCGCGCGACCAGGTCCATGGCCTCGTAGAAGATGCGGGTGGCGACGGACCTCTTGCCCTCCCACATCATGCAATTGATGAACTTGGAAACCAGCTTGCTGTTATAGCGGGGGTCGGCCTGGAGCTGCTTTTCGGAGGAGGTCCAACGCTTAAAGGCCATGCTACTTCTTCCGTCGCTTTACGCCGTACTTGCTGCGGGAGCGGTTCCTGGGTTTGCCTTCCTTGTCCGCGACCACGCCAGCACAGTCGAGAGTCCCGCGGAGGATGTGGTAGCGGATGCCGGGCAGATCGCGGACGCGGCCCCCGCGGACCAGCACGATCGAGTGTTCCTGAAGGTTGTGGTCGACGCCGGGGATGTAGGCAGTGATTTCGCGGCCGTTGGTCAGCCGGACGCGGGCCACCTTCCGCAACGCCGAGTTCGGTTTCTTAGGCGTCATGGTCTTGACCTGCAAACATACCCCGCGGCGCTGCGGACAGCCTTCCAGGTCGCGCACCTTGGACTTCTTCGGCGGCGTTTGCCGTGGTCGGCGGATCAATTGGTTGATTGTCGGCATGAGCTTGCACGCTCCTTGCGGCGGTAGACGGACCGCCAAAACTTTAAGTATAGCAGCCCGGTTGCTCGTGCCAAGCACCGGGCCGGTCGTGCCAAACGACCGGCGGCTCCGCATCTAGGGTGATCCAAGCGTTGCCGTATTGGCGCGGGATGTAAAGGCCGGGTGGTGCGGCGATAAGAGGGCTGATCCAGATCAGGCAGGCGTAACGGCAAAGACTTCGGCTGTGCCAGTAGCTCAATGGCGCGCGGACGAAGGAGTTGAGTTCCTTGCGCAGGCGCTGCACGACCGTGGGCGTGAGGTTCAACAGGTGATAAACGGCGGTTGCCCTGGCGGTTCCGATAAAATCGCCACCCGAAAGCTTGAAATGGACGATGTCCCCAGCGTGAACACGGCCAAGGGGCGGACGCCAGTAGCGCAAGAACCGAGTTTCGACCCGCTTACGACCACAAAGCAGCTCGCGGGCAGCTTGAGGGCCGACAATGGCTACATGGACGTGGCGCAAGGGGCAGCCCCTAGTGGCTGGGTCCAGCCATGGGTATCGCATGAAGCGGTGCGGGGATTGCCCCGGTTCTGGGGTCAGGAGCTGAGGGCTTTGATAGCCGAGTCGAGGTCGGGGTAGGTGCGTATGAGTCGGTCGAGGTTGGTGACGCGGAGGATCTGGGCGACCGCAGGACGCGGGTTCACGAAGCAGACGTCGCCGCCGTGCTGACGGCAATGCTGGTGCAGAGCGATGAAGGCGCCCAGTCCGGCGGAGTTGACGAAGCTAAGCCCGGAGAGGTCGACGACAATTTTAGGGGGCTGGTCTGTGGCCGCGGCGATGAGGCGGCGCTGGAGGTCTTCTCCGGTCTCAGTGCCGGCCGAGCCGCGTAGAGTGGCAATCTGGATGCTGCCCTCGCGGCGTAGTTCTACGGTGAGGTCGTCGCTGGCGTTAGGCTTCACTTGTCGGGCTCCTTGCGCGTCTTAAGAAGCCAGACCTCGTTGCCGACGCGGTTGTAACGCACTTTGGTCATATAGGAGCGCATGAGCATAAGACCGCGGCCGCCGGCACGCTGGAGGTTTTCATCGGCGGTGGGATCGGGTAGGGATTTGCGCCGGAAGCCGCGCCCCTCGTCGCGGACCATGACGACGACCCGGTCGGGGTTAACGTGATAACGAAGGTGGATGTGCTTCGTGGGGTCGTTGCGGTTTCCGTGCTTGATGGCGTTGGTGATGGCTTCCTCCAGGGCCAGTCGCAGAGCAAAGATTGTGTCGCGATCGTAGCCGTGGCTGATCATTTCGCTGACGATCTGCTCTTCAGGCTCCTTTGCGCTGCGCAGGTCGCTGGGGACTACCAGGTGAGTAAGCTCTTCGTCGCGGACGCCGAAGTCTGGCGGGGGACGCATTGCTGATCCTAGCAAGAAGTCCGGGAGCCGGCCGGGGCAGGCGGTTCTCATGGTCTGGTGAAACCGGCCAAAGCCTCTTCGGCGGTGTCGTAGATTTCAAAGAGCCGGTTAAGCTTGGTTATCTTGAAGACCTCGTAAATCTGGCGGTTGATATCAGAGAGTTTAAGCTGGCCCTTCTGCTCTTGGACCCTGCGGTTAAGGGTAATAAGCATCCCAAGGGCAGCGCTGGAGAGGTGATCGACGTTGCGGAAGTTAAGGAGCAGGCGGACGCCAGGTTCGGACTCCACCAGGCGCATCAGTTCTTCGCCGATTTCCTGGATGGAAAGCTCCTCCAGGATTTTGCGGTCGGCGAATTCGACGACGGCGATGCCGTCGGCCCGCTTGATTTTCAGGTGCGAAGAGGGCTGGTCCATCGGTTCGGCCCCTTGGTAAGGCCCGGGCAGGGTTCTTTGGGCGGTCCTGCCTGGCTGGAAGGCATTTTTGTGAACAGGCGACCAGATGTCAACCAGGGGTACGGGCCGGCGCGTGGCCCCAGAGGCGGATTCCAAGCGTTGGGTACTCGCAGTACACTTCCAGACCTGTCAACTGGCGTGTTGACCCACAGGCAGGAGATAACTGTTGACGCAGATGGCGGTGCAGCGATTTTACCGGTACCAAGCGGGGGTATACGACCTGACGCGCTGGATGATCTTGCGGCGGCGACAGCGAGCGGTGGAGAAACTCGACCTGCGGCCGACGGATCGAGTGTTGGAGGTTGGATGCGGGACGGGGCTGAATTTTCGGTTGATTCTGGAGCGACTGGACCCGCAGGCCGGCTCGCTTACGGGGGTGGATTTTTCGCCGCACATGCTCAAGCGGGCGCGGCGCCGGGTTTTTCGGGCAGGCTGGCCCAATGTGGAACTGATCGAGGCGGACGCGACCCGGCTTTGGCTCGGCCGGCAGTTCGACGCGGTGCTGTTCGCCTACAGCCTAGCGGTGATCTCGGATTGGCAGGCGGCGCTGCGGTGTGCGTGGGAGCATCTGGGGCCGCGTGGGCGGCTGGTGGTGCTGGAGTTCGGCCGCTTCGAAGGTTGGGGCCTGGCGGGGCGGATGGCACGCTGGTGGTTGCGCTTCAATCATGTCGAGACGGTTCGGCCCTATATCGCCGGGCTGCGCGAGTTGATGGGCCAGGTTGAAGTCGAAAACTGGCTGTCGGACTATTGTTTCGTCGCGGTCGGCAGGAGAAAGGGCTGAGCGTGGTCCGCATTATGGATCTGCCGCAGGCGGACCGGCGTCCGCTGCTCGAGCGGCTGGTCTTCCGGGGGATTGTTTTCAACATGTCTTGGGAAGACCCGCGCATGGACTGTGAGGCATTCCGCCTCACCGGAGACGACGTGGTCGTCTCAATCAGCTCCGCCGGGTGCAATCCGCTGAGCTTTCTGTCTCAGGGGCCAAAGCAGCTTATCTGCGTGGACGGCAATCCGGCGCAGAACGCGATCCTGGAGCTTAAGCTGGCGGCGATTGCAGCGTTGGATCACGACACGTTTTTCGACATTTTTGCGGCGCGCCGACCCTCGGTGGTCACGAGAGTGTACCGGCCGTATCTGCGGCCAAGACTATCGCCCCGGTCGCGGCAGTTCTGGGACCGGAACTTGTGGATGGTCGCGGGCAATCTGCACCGGTTCGGGCGCATGGGCGTGTTCTGTCGCATTCTGCGGCCATTTCTGTTGGCTCTGGGGATACCGCGGCGGCGCATCGAGGCGTTTTTTGAGCTGCGCGACCTGACCGAGCAGGCCAAGTGGTACTACCGATATGCGGCTCCGCGGTTGTGGGGGCCGTGGTCACGACGGTTCGTACGCTTCAAGCCGTTCCTGTACCTGGCAGGGGTGCACCCGAACCAGTTCCGATTGGTGCATGACCGGCATGACATCTACGATTTTGTCAAAGAGCGTGTGGAGCATGTGCTGACAAAGGTGCCCATTTACGACAACTACTTTCTCTCGCAAGCGGTGACGGGGCGCTTCCGTGGGTACCGCGTGCCGCCGTATCTGCTGCCAGAGAGTTTTGACGCGCTGCGGCGTAACCTCGAGCGTGTGGTGCTGGTGAACGGGTGGTTGGGGCCGTTTCTGGATACGTTGCCGCCGCGGTCCGTGACGCGATTTAGTCTGCTGGACATTTTTGACTGGATGACGCCGGCGGCGTTTGCGGCGACGCTGCGGAGGGTCCTGCGCGTGGCGGTGCCCGGAGCGGTGGTGATTTATCGGTCGGGGAGTTATCGGCTGGACCCGCCGGAAGCGGTGGCGCGGTACTTCGAAGCGCGAACGGAGCTGGCGCAGCGGCTGCTAGCGCAGGACCGGTCGGCGACATACGGAAGTTTTTATGTTCTGGAGGTAAAAGAGGGGTACGACCCGGACGCGGTTGCGCCGCCCGACGGTTGTCACGACGGGCGCTGCCGCGTATAAAAAGGGGTCCGGGCCGCCCGTCTGCCCGGCCCATCAGCGAGGACTGAGCGTGTACGCGATTTTTGAGGACGGCGGTAAACAGTACAAGGTCAGCCAGGGCGATAAGCTGTTCATAGAGCGAAAGGAGCTGGTCGAGGGACAGACGGAGGTCGTCTTTGACAGAGTTCTTGCAGTGGGAGAGGGGGAGTCGGCCAAGATCGGTACGCCCTGGGTTGCGGGGGCCTCGGTCGTCGCGAAGGTAATTGAGGAAGTCAAGTTGCCGAAGGTTGTGGGCTTCAAGTTCCGCCGGCGCAAGGGATATATGAAGAAGTGGGGCCACCGTCAGCGGGCCTTGCTGGTGCAGATCGAACGGATTAATGCGTAGCCGGGGGCTCAGGGGATACAAAGCGCGGCGGGGCGTATGTGCAATCGTCGCGTTCTTTTTATGCGCCACTGAGCCGCCGGTGGCCGGTCCGGCCAAACAAGCTGGCAGATACCCGGAGACGCTTCCGGCCGCGGGGCCTCGCACAGTCGAGTCGGGGTTGGCAACCGGCGAGACCGTGGCAGAGGCGCTGCGTCGGCTGGGTCGCACCCGGGCGTCGGAACTGTCGGCTCAGGACATTGCGTTGCGTGCGGTGCTAGAG
>Ga0185342_1001257_pt1 | contig 10730 bp, 10 predicted proteins | sample ConPoolayeEmetaG_FD_128045 | JGI IMG/M metagenome (GOLD analysis project Ga0185342, IMG submission 128045) | Hot spring microbial mat communities from California, USA to study Microbial Dark Matter (Phase II) - Cone Pool mat layer E metaG... ...
CTTTGAAACTGCCCACCTGACAGCATGCTAATGTGATATTTTCTATAATTATACATTCCTACCAAATTTAAAGCTTCTTCAGCCGCTGAATAATCTTGGTCATTATATTTTGTCATCAGCCCTGAGTATCTTCCCATAAGAACTAAGTTAAAAACATCAATTGGAAAATTAAAATCAATATTAATAGTTTGGGGCAAATAGCCAACCAGTTTTCTCGACAGCTGAGGCGTATCCCCAAAAAGCAAAACACTTCCACTGTAAAGCTTATAAAAACCTAAAATTATTTTTAAAAGTGTTGTTTTACCTCCACCATTAGGCCCAATAACAGCAAGCAGGTCATTTTTATAAATCGAAATATTTATATCTTCAAGAACGTTTTGGTCTTGAAACTTAAAATAAACATTTTTTAACTGAACAATTTCTTCCATTATCTTTTTTTTAAAAATTATGTAGATTTAATTATTAATTTATAGTCACTACTTATTATTTTTACCTAATTTTTTTATTCCTGTAAATTAAAATATCGTCAACTTTATGTTTATTTGCCAAAATTTTAGCTATTACATTGCACTTTATTTTTAATAAGAAAAAGATATTTTTATTTTGTTCAAGCAATGCTTCTAGATTTCCCTGCCCTTTTGAAATTATAACATCTGCTTCGCTATAACACTGATTAAATTCTTCTGAACATAAAGGTAAATGAGCTGCAGGCATATCAATTCCAGTAGTTATAACTTTTGCTACATCACTCATTGAAACCATTTCTGCATCACTTAAAGTTGAATCATTTAAAGTTGCACCTCCTCTAACTGAATATATAATTTTACCTTTTTTATTTAATTTTTCATTTAGCTGTTCTATAAAAATTTTATCAAAAACTATCTCACCAGCATTGTCTCCAATAACCAAAATTTTGTTAGCTTTAATTATTTCATTTTTAAGATCGTTAATTAAAGTTTTATCAATTGGTTGTAGTTCTGCAGATTTAATAGCTTGAAGCAAAACTTCTCTTGAAAACTTTTTTCCTTGCATTACATCTAAACTATTTCCAGCTAAACATATCCTCAAACTTTTTTCAAACCAATCATTGCTTTCATTGATTTCATTCTTTAGCATGTCAGAAATGCTTAAGCAAATTTCATTGAATTTTCTTTTAAATTCTAAATATGGGTCACCATCAGGTATATTATTTTTTACAATAGTTTGAATATCATAATAAAGTTCAAATAAATTTTTATAAGAACCAAACTCAGAAGCTTTAAGAAGCACTTGCCTAATAGTATTATTAATAACTTTATCATCATCTGTCAAAATAATAGCGGAATTTATTGCTGATCGAATGTGACATGGAATACAGTCTAGGTAAATTTTCATACCTTGCCTTTCTATTGTCTAAAATTTCTTAAATTGTTTTATTATTCGTCTTATTATTTTTTTATTATTTTTTTAAAATTAGTTTTAATTATTTTCTAAAATTATATTTTATTATTTTTTATAAGTAGCAGCAGTTGCAGGTCTTCTAAAAAATAATCTTCCACCATCGATAACAATATCTTGACCACAAATATATTCAGACATATCAGATGCTAAAAAAAGTGCAAGTTTTGCAACATCATCTGGTTTTCCAATTCTTCCCATTGGAACTTGGGCTGCTAGCATTTGATTTACTTCTTCTGTATCTGGGTATTTTTTCCTTAGCATTGGGGTATCAATTATACCTGGGCTAATCATATTAGCTCTTATACCTTTTGTTAAAAACTCATAATTTATCCTCGCCATCATTCCTTGAAGTGCTGCTTTTGAAACTGAGTAATGCATACCGCCACCAGCACCTGTTCTAGAAGCTACAGATGAAATTAAAATTATATTGCCTTTTTTATCTTCAAGCATTGAATCGATTAAGTATCTAATAAAATAAAATGCCCCATTTATATTAACATCCATTACTTTTTGCCAGTTTTCATAGCTTATGTTGTTTGCTTCTTCAGTAAATTCTATACTTGCATTTAAAACTAATATATCTACTTTTTTAAAAGTATCTAAAATTTTTTGACAAGTTTTTTTGCTTTGTTGATGTAAGCCAACATCACATTGAAAAAAAATACATTTGTTTTTATAAATATTACTACCTTCTGTTAAAAATTTTTCATTAAGTTCTTGTGGCTTTTTTTTATCTTTTATTGATAAAATTTCTTCCTGTGCCTTTATACCCTTTTCTTTATCTCTACCTATTATTACAACATCAGCATTATTTTCAAAAAAAATTTTAGCTATCGCTAGTCCAATACCACTGCTGCCTCCAGTAATAACAGAAACTTTTCCTTTTAAATCAAGATATGTTTTAAGATATGTTTTAGGCTGACTGACCATCTTTTTAGGCTGACTGACCATCTTTTATCACCACCTTTAAAACTTTTTAAAAGAGCTCTTAAATCTTTCTTTTTTTAACTTAGTTTCATTTAAAAATATTATAAATATAAAAACAAATATTAAAAATAAAAATAAATTTATTAAAGAAAAAGAAACATAAAAATTAATTTTCTTTAAAATAAAACTAAAAAGCCAAGGTGATACTAGTCCGCCAATTCCACCAAATAAAATAATCATTGATACAACAAAATTTTTTTTAGCTGGATATTCAAGCCCTCCACTTGTAACAATTAAAGGCCAAATACCAGATAGGAAAAACCCACTTGCAATAAATGAAATAGTTATAAGAATAGGCTGTGATAATACTATGCCAGCAACACAACAAAAAATTGTAATAATAATTTCAACTAAAAGTATACTTGTTATTTTTATTCTTTTTGTTAAAAAACCAATAATTATTCTTCCAAAAACAGATGCAAACCAAAAGTAAGATAAGGTTTGACCAGCTATGCTTTCACTAAAGGATTTACTTGTTCTTAAAAATGTTGGAAGCCAAGCTGCAAAACCAGTTTCAGCAAAAACATAAAAAAACATTGCAAAAACTAAGCAGAAAAAAATAAATTTACTTTCTGAAAATTTATTTTCACTCGATTTAACTGATTTATTTGTGGCAAATTTTTTATTTGAATTGTCTGTATTTTCATTAATATAGGTTTCAATTGTCTTATTATTTTTAATATTTTTATTATTTCCGTTACTTTTATTGTCATTTTTACTGTCATTTCTATTTCTCTTACGATAAACTGCATTTAAATCATCTCTTAAATACATTTTTAAATCAATAAAACTAAAATAAATCAACCCAATTAAACAAAACAGAGAAGCAATAACATAAGATAATCTCCATTCAATAGAGAATTTCATTAAAAATACTGGAATTAATGGACCAACAAATGCTCCAATGCCAAAAAAAACCTGGCTTAAATTAACAAATAAACCTTCATTTTTTTTATTTATCTCAATCATTGCAACACTCGTCTGGGATTCAATAAAACCAATTGATAGACCAATTAAATAAAATACAATAATTAATAAGAAATAACTGCCTGCAAAATACATTAAAAGATTTGAAAACACTAAAACTGCTACAAAAATTAAAATTAATATTTTTCTATCAAAATGTTTAATTATAAAACTGCTTAACATTGAACCGGTTATAAAACCAGCAAAATAAAAAGAAAAAATTAAGCCTGTATCAGCAATACTGCTGCCAACTTTTTCCCCTATTTCAATAATTATTGGACTGCTTATAGTGTAAACAATACCGCAAGCAAGCAGAAAATAAAAAAAAGCAACATTTAAATAAGACCTTTTTTTAAGTAAAAATTTATTCATTTATAAAATTTTCCTATATGGCTCATCTAGTTTTAATTAATTTAGCCTTAATAAACTAGGTTAAGTTAAATTATGTTAAATTATTTTAATTTAACTTAACACAGTAATTATTATAAACACTGTTATTATAAATACTGTTATAAATAAATATACTGTTATAATATAATTAAAAAAAGAAATTTTTCTAACAGAAATTTTCTTCTTTAAACCAATTCAAAATATCATTTAAGGTTTCATGTAGAGGGCGTGGATTATAACCTAATTGCTCTGTAGCTTTTTTATGGCTTATAAAAGAATTACTTCTAACTGTTTTAATTGAGTATGTTGTAAATAGTGGCTTAGTATTAGTAATTTTATAATACAAAGGTGCGATAAAAGACAATGGATAAATTATCCAATATGGAATTTTAAAAACATGTAAATTCAAACCAGTTATTTTGGCTAGCATTTTAATTAAATCAGGTATTTCTACTCTATAACCAGACAATATATACATTTCACCTCTTTTTCCTTTATCAGCTGCCAAAATATGCCCAATTGCCACATCTCTTGCATCAACAAAATCATACGCCCCATCAATTATAATTCTTTGTTTACCTTTACAGTAATTTAAAATTAAATAACCTAAATTGGAAATTTTAAAATCATAAGGACCTAAAATTGCAGTAGGACATAAAATTACAGCATCAAAATCAGGATTTTGCCTAACAGCATTTAAAACTTCAATTGTAGCAGCTGCCTTAGTTTGGTTATATGGGCCAAATGGATGATTTAAATCAATCTCTAAATCCTCATTTATAATTTTATTTACTATAGCACTTTTTTTATAAAGCGGAGGCTCTTTAAAAATATGTATTGAACTTGTATATATTAATCTTTTTACATTGTTATTAATGCATGCCTTAATAACATTTTTTGTTCCTTCAAGGTTTACTTTTTCTAAAGTTTTATCAGGCCTTGGCAATATTGATACTTCTGAAGCTAAATGATAAACAAATTCTGCTCCTTCAAACGCTAAATTTAATGAATTTAAATCAAGTACATCTCCTGTAAAATATTCAATGTAAGGACTGCAGTCATTAAAACAGGTAACATCAGACGTTTTTCTAATAAGCACTCTTATTTTTCTTTTGTTTTTTAGCAATTCTCTTACTAGAGAGTTGCCTAGCATTCCAGTTGCACCAGTAACAACATCCATAATGATTTATAAAATACAATTTTAATAATTTTTAATATTTGTTAAATATTCATTAAAACATAATTTAATTAATAAGCTTAAACAATAAATTTTATTAAATGTAGAGTTAATATATTATCAAAATTTTAGATTTAAAACATCATAATGATATTAAAATTATTAAATAATATTTTAAAAATGTTATAATAATAAAATAATTAAAATTTTAGAAACCTTTATTTAAATACAATAAGGAGCTTTTACAATGAGCATACTATGTAATTTTGAAATAATTAATTTATTAAAAGAAACAAATTTTCCAATATCAAAAAAAGAAGTTCTTTTATTAGCCCAACAAAAGAAAAATTTAAGTGAAGCATCTATTATTGCTTTGAACAAATTAAAAGATACTACATTTAATTCAATTGATGAGATTTGCTCAAACGTTAAAATAATTTGCGATCTTGAAATTTATGATATTTTAAAAAACTTTAAGTTTCCTGGGAAAAAATCCGACATCTTAAATTATATAAAAGAGACAGAAATTTCTGAACTTGCAGCACAAAAAATTAATGAACTGCACCCAGAAATTGTTTTTAATAGCATAGAAGATGTTTGCAAATAAACATTGAATATGTTTACAAATAAATTGTTAAGATTCTTTTCTACTTTTAACTACAGATGCAGGTATTCCTATGGCTATTGAATAGCCTGGTATATCCTTATTTACAACAGCTGCAGCACCAATTATTGAATTTTTTCCAATTTTTACACCATCTAAAATAAGTGCTTTTGAGCCCAGCCAGCAACCTTCCTCTATTATTATTCCCCTGCTTACTGCATTTAAAGAACCAATTGGTTTTTCAACAGTATTATATTCATGATCACCTGCTATGCAGTAAACATATGCAGCTATTAATGTATCAGAGCCAATAATAAGTTTACTTGCACTGAAAAGCTCACAATTAAACCCGACAGTAATATTTGATCCTAAAACAATGTCTCCATTTTTACAGCTTAAAATTGAATTTCTTCCAATAAAACAATTATTTCCTATAACAATCCCTTCATTTGTGCTACCTTTAGCATCTAACATACAGTTTTCGTCAATAATAACATTATCTCCAATTATTATTTTATTAGGATGCCTAATGGTGATGTTTTTGCCAAAATTAACATTTCTTCCTACTCTTTTAAATAAAAGCCTATAAAATATGCCTCTTAGTAATATTCCTAAGGCTCCAGGAAAACTTGAAAATAAACTAGTTATCAGCTCGTATTTTAAAAGTGCTAAAATACCTTTTTTACCCACAATTAAGTCAGAATATTTACCTAACTTTGAGCCTTTTTTCACTATTTCTTTGGTTCTAAATTTTGTATCTATTATTGTTTTTTCACTTTTTTCCCCATTTTCACTATCAGGGCTTACATTACTTGGTTTAAAGCTCTCATCAGATATTTTGCCCATAAACAAACCCCCTTACTGCACTTAACGCACATCTTAATAAGTTTTTTATGCAATTTTTATTTTATTTTTTCTTTATTCTTACTTTAATATTATTTTATTTTTCTTTTACTTTACATTTTAATTTTATTTTAATTAAATCTATTAAATCTTCTCTTTAGAATTTTTATTTTTATTATAAAGGTAAAAAAATAAATATACCAAAACAATAACTGCTGAAATACTAAAACTAGGAATGATTAAATATAAATAACTATAAATACCTTTAAAGAAATCTATAAAATCAATTACTGCCCAATAAGAAAAACTTAAAAAACCAAAAAAATAAAATATTATAAGACAAATTGCCAATGTAATACCAAACCCAGCTATAACTTGCGCTAAGGTATGCTTTCTTAATCTTATCCTTGACCATCCAACAAGAGGAATAAGTGGCAGAGTAAAAACTGCCCATTTGCCAAAAACCATAATATAAACTATAGAAAATAAAGTTATATAGCTTGCATGGAAACTAATTTTCCAGAAAATGGTAATTAAACTTATTACGGGTAAAGAAAATAAGTAAATTAAATAAACACTTTTCAGTAACTTTTCAGGGTTTGAAAATACAAATAGGAAATACCCTAAAATCACACTTATATTTACTATTAATAAAGGAAAAAGCCTTTCTTTCCTTCTTGATATTTGTAAATCTTTTATCCTGCCATTCTTATATAATAATAAAATTAAAGTGTAAGGAATTAGTGCTGTAAATATCACAGCAATAATAAAAGATATAAAAATTTCTTTAAAACTTTTTAAATTACTAGTAGAATGAGTAGATAGTTTATTTAAAAAACTTGAAGCAACAAAAATTGGGGTTGCCAATACAGAACCGTCAAAGACAATCGATATTGCTTTAGCAGTCTTAATTAGTAATAATTTTTTATTTTTCTTAGTCATTGCTATATTTTAAACTTTTAATGCAATTATTTGAATATATTTAAAAATAAAAGATAGGACAAATAATGGATTCTCAAACAATAAATAATTTAACAAAAGAGCAAGCAATAAAACTTGCATTTAAAATTGGCTTTGAAGGTGAATCAAATAGAACTAACTGCGCACAGGAGACTTTTCATGCAGTCATGTCTGTTCTTGGATATAAAAACCCACTAATATTTAAAAGCCTATCAGCACTTGAGGGCGGTTCAGCTGTTACAACTTTTGGCAATTGCGGCGCTTTTTCTGGCGGGCTTGTAGTATTTGGATTTTTCTTTGGCAGAACCTATGAGCAATGGGAAGAAGGTAAAAGCTATATTAAATCATCTATTTTGGGACAAAAGCTATTTAAGAAATTCAAAGAAAAATACAATTCAATAATATGTCGTGATATTCATAAAGTAATATATGGGAGAACTTTTAATTTAATGGATGAGGAAAATCTAGGAATAGATAAAAAAGAGCTTGAAGAATTTGAAAAAATGGGTGCGCATTCAATTAAGTGTCCGACTGTAGTCGGTTTAGCATCTTCTTGGGCAGTAGAAATTTTATGGGACTTGCTTCCAAAAGATAAAGACATTTCTAAAATTCCCGAATTAGAAGATGCATTAAAATATCTAAAAAAATAAAAGAAAATAAAAAGAATAAAAAGGGGTGATTTTATGCTTATCGTTGGAGTTTTACCAATAATCGCTGGTATTATAATGTTTTTCTTAAGATTTTACTTAATTGGAACAATATTAACAGTAGTTGGCGCTTTAATTATTTTATTTTCAGGATTTAAAACAGTTAGACCCATTGAAAAAGGAGTAATAGAGAGATTTGGAAAATTTCAGAGAATAAAAGATGCTGGACTTACATGGATTATACCAACAATTGATAAGATGTATAAAGTAAATATAACAGAACAAATGGTAGATGTAATGCCTCAAATGGTTATTACTAAAGATAAGTTAAATGCTGAAGTAGATGCTGTAGTTTATTACCAAATAAAAGATGTTAAAGCAAGCTTGTATAACGTAGATGATCATAGAGCACAACTTACAAGCCTTGCTAGAACAACTCTAAGAGCTGTTATAGGAAATATGACATTAACTGATGCAAATGAAAAAAGAAGTGAAATAAACTCACAAGTTGAAACTGTTTTAGATAAAGAAACAAACAGCTATGGTGTTGAGGTATTAAGGGTAGAAATTCAGAAAATTCAGCCACCGCCAGATGTTCAGGAAGCTATGAATAAAGTAGTAAAAGCTGAGCAGGAAAAAATTGCAGCAATGGATATAGCTACAGCTACTGAAACAAGAGCAGATGGTGAAAAAAGAGCAGAAATAAAAAAAGCTGAAGGTGTAAAACAGGGTTTAATTTTAACTGCTGAGGGTAAAGCTGAATCAATAAGGCTTGTTGCTATGGCTGAAGCAGAGAAAATAAGGTTAATAAATGAAGCAGCACAAAAATATTTTACAGGTAATGCACAAATACTTAAAAAAATTGAGGCAGTTGAAAACTCTTTAAGACAAAATGCAAAAATAATAGTAGATACAAATAAAGTACAGACAATAGTTTCTGAAGCAGCTGGAGTTACACCTATACCTATGGAGAAAAAAGAAAACAGCCAGTAATTTAAATTAAAAAGCCTGTATAAATTTTTTTAAAAAAAATTCTTTTGAACTATAAGTATAAATTATACAACATTTGAAATTAGTACTATTTAATTTTTTTGCAAGTTTTTTCAAAAATTAAGATGTAAAAACTATTAAAATTAAAAAAGTTTTATAAAATTAGAGACTTTCTAAAAAATAAAAAATATTACTCTTTTCTTTCTTAAAAACTTTATAGAAAGCCAGAAAATATAGCAATTAGAATTTTCTAAAAACCCAATCCTTTATTAATTTAATCTCTCCTTCTCAATACATCAATTAAAACTGCAAATAATAAAATTCCTCCCATAACAGCTTGTTGCCAATAAATCGAAACTCCTAACAAGTTAAAAGCATTACTCACTAAACCCATTAATATAACTCCTAAAAAAGAACCTAGCATTGTTCCTTTTCCACCACTAAGCGAACAACCACCAATAACGCAAGCAGCTATAACTCTTAGTTCCATTCCCATACCAGCTGTAGAGACCGCACCACCCATTCTCGCAGCCATTAAAATACCAGCCAAAGCCGCCATAGCACCACTAATAACATAAGCCAATATTTTTAAAAAGTCTACTTTTATTCCTGATAATCTGGCTGACTCTTCATTACCTCCAATAAAATAATATTGTCTGAAAAAAACTGACTTCCTAAAAAATATATCTGCTAATATAATAAAAACCAACATAATAATAATAGGAGTTTGAAAAGTAAAAAATTTCTTTTGGGCTATTATATTAAAATTATCTGGTAAATTAGATATGCCTAATCCTCTTGTAATTATATAAATAGTACCTCTTATTATATTAAGCATAGCTAATGTTGTTATTAAAGCATTAATTTTAATTTTTGAAATTATGTAACCATTTATTAGACCAACAAATGCTCCAGATAATATTCCAACAATTACCGCAACAAAAGGACTTAACCCATAAACCAACATTTTTCCCGCCATTACTCCACCAAAACCAGCTATAGATCCAACTGATAAGTCAAATCCACCTGATATTAACAAAAGAGTCATGCTAACAGCAATTAGTGAATCAAATGATGCACCAAGTAAAACTGCAGTAATATTTTGAATATTTAAAAAATTTGGAGATAAAAAAGTAAGTACTACACCAATAACGATAATAAATATCAGCAACGGTAACTCTTCAAAAATAATACTTCTCTTATAATAATTTTTTTTAAAAAATTTATTTTTGTTAATATTTTTAATCACCATAATCCATGCTCCTATTTATAGCTAAAGTAATTTGAAAGTTGTCAAAATCTTTTTTATCTATAACTTTAGTTATGTTACCTTTTACAAAAACTAGTATTCTATCACTCATATTAATTACTTCATCTAATTCAGAAGATACTAATAATATACCGGTTCCTTTTTCTGAAGCCTCTTTTAAAATTTTATGTATATCTTCTTTTGTACCAACATCAACACCTCTAGTAGGATCTAAAGCAATCAATATTTCTGGGTCATATGCTAAAGATTTTGAAATTAATATTTTTTGTTGATTACCTCCGCTTAAATACTTAACTCTTTGATAAATATTAGAAATTTTAATATTTAATAATTTAATAAAATAAGTTGTTATACCAATTATTTTCTTATTACTTAAAAAAGTAAGCCTTGAGACACGATTTAATATTGTAGAGATGATATTATATGTAACATTATCGTTTAAATACAGACCATAAG
>Ga0185342_1001262_pt1 | contig 10686 bp, 9 predicted proteins | sample ConPoolayeEmetaG_FD_128045 | JGI IMG/M metagenome (GOLD analysis project Ga0185342, IMG submission 128045) | Hot spring microbial mat communities from California, USA to study Microbial Dark Matter (Phase II) - Cone Pool mat layer E metaG... ...
ATGCCGACAGCGGTCTGTGTGTCCCCTTTTCCTGCGCCCTCCCTGAGATCGAAAAAATCTCCGCCGGCCGTCTGGATATCGCCCTCGGCTCGCGCCGCCTCAAACAGTCCGTGATCAAACGGAAGCAGCCTCTCGGACGCCGGATCGTCAGCCGGTTGTTCAGGCGGGCTGCGATCCTCATCGCCGGTCTTCCCTCCTCGATCAGCGATTCCCAGTGCGGATTCAAGGTGTATCGCGGGGACGCCGCCAGGGAACTCTTTTCCAGCTTAAGGACGACGGGATTTCTCTTTGAGCTTGAAGTTATCCTCAAGGGACTTCGCCGGGGACTCCGGATCGAGGAATTCCCGGTTGAATGGACCTGCGACCTGGATACGCGGCTCCACCCGTCACGCCAGGCACGGAAAATCATGACCGAGCTTTTTCAGGTCCGGGCCGCGACCAGAGAAAGAAAATTTTAACCTGAAGCCGGCGGGCTTTTCACCCGTCGGCGTCGCTTTTCCCAAAGCTTTCTGAGAATAGGGATGTTCGCGGCTACGATCAGAACGGCAAAGAGAATGATCAAGAGAGAGTCCGGAATCTTGACAACCCTCCCCGCCAGAGCGATGAGGTACATCCGAGGCGTTCGGGAGACGATCACGGCCGCGATATACCGGGCCAGAGGATACTTGGCCAGGACGACCAGAAAACGGAAGGGATAAAAGGGAATCGGAGTGAGCCCCGCCACGCAGAGAGCCAGGAAAGGCGCTTTATTGAACAGGACGACGGTTTTGCTCACCGCTTTGCTTTTGAGCATCTTCTGAAAAATCCGGAGGTCCATCACATACCTGAAGCAGGTGTAGTTCAGAATTTCCGTCAGGGCGGTGCCGGCGACGGAGATAAGAGCGACGGTGAGAGCGGGATAAAACTTGGCGAAATAGAGGAGGACCGGCTCATGGGGAACTGCGGCGATCAGGAATTCGGCGGGGAAGGCGTAAAAAAAGAGGACCCAGAGACTCTTGTTTTGGCGAATGGCTCCCGAGCTCAGCCAGAAGACGAGGAGGCCAAAAATAAAGAGAATTTCGGCGATGAAGATGGCCGTTTTAGCCCGGGATGGAGAAGGCGGGGGAGCGATTTTTTGGACCTCGGGAAAGCCGGGCAACTCAGGGGTTCGATTCGGTCCCGGCATCAGGGCGGCTCAATTCCTCATCTAAAGATGTTTCAGGTTGTCAAAAATGAGATAGCGGAGAGGCTTTTCCTGATTCCCCCGGATGCTCGTGAAGCAGGCCGTGCAGGTGTTCGTTTTGACGAAATCCTTTCTCATCTCACGGCTTGAGCGGTAGCTCCTGATGATCAACCCGCAGGGGGAAAGCGTGGCGTCGGGGTTGACGACAAAAAAGCGCCGGCCCGCCGTACAGCCGGCGATTCCCCCCCGAGCGAAGAATTCGGGGATTTTTTGCAGGATATAATCCGAAGTGAACACCGTCCCGTTTTTTCGTTTGAACTCGATTACCCGCCGGATCATCTCCCGGAGTTCCTCCTGCTCTTCGGAAGGAACCATGTATTCCATCTTGTTCGTCCGCAACCAGGTGTAGGTGCTGAAATTCAGCCGCAGCCCCCACTCCTGAGCCAGGCCGCACAATTTCAAAAGCTCCCGGAAATTGTCCCTCTGGACGACGCAGGATAAGGTGATCCCCGCACCGTCCGTTCCCCGGAGGCCGTCGGCCAGCGACCTGATTTTGGCGAACAAACCCGGGATGCCGCGGAATTCGTCGTGCCTTTCATCGGGATAATCGAGTGACAGGGAAAACTCGTCCACCCCCGCCTCCCGAAGCCTGGTGTATTTCTCTTTCGTCAGAAGAGCGCCGTTCGTCGTCAGGACGATGAACGGCGCCCGGCCCGGACGCCGCATGCTCCGAACAATCTCTTCGATGTCCCGCCGGAGGAGGGGTTCGCCTCCTGAAACCTGGGCGACGACAGGCTTCAATTCCCTCGCCCGCCTCCCGTACTCTTCGGCGGAGGCCAGCTCGCCGTCGACATGTCCGCCGAGATGGCAGTGCTTGCAGCGGGCATTGCAGCTGTAAGTGACCTCAAAAGAGACGCAAAAAGGGCGCCGGCCGAAATAATTGCTCACGCTCCGCTTGGCCAGGGAAAGCAGGCGGCGCCGGGACATCATGGCCGGTTCATCTCCCTTCTCCAAAAACGCCCTTTCTCATTTCTTGCTCTCCGCCAGCTTGAACAACCGTCTGATCGAATATACTTTAATCACGATCAAGGCGCAAGCAAAGGCCAGGGCAAAAAGCTGGAGGCTGGGCAAAAAAATCAGGGTCAGGGTGACGACCGTGGAATTGCAGAACTTCCCGACCGGGCTGAAATTCAATCGATAGACGGTACGGTCGACTTGATAAAAATAGTTGGGCGAGATGATGCCGTACTTGACGAACTGGTAGGAAAGATAGAAATCGACAAAGGCGAAATCGACGAGGTAGACCGCGACAGGTAGAAAAAGCGCCGGCTGGAAGCGGAGAAAGTTGACATAAAAAAAGAGGGTCTCCACCCGGTCGGCGATGATGTCGATCTCGGCCCCGAGGACGGTCTCTTGTTTTGCCAGGCGGGCCCACTTTCCATCCAGGACATCGCCGAGCCAGTGGATCCCCAGGCCGATGAAGTTCAGCGTGGGGTTCGCTCGGATCGCGGCCAGCACGAAGAAGACCAGCGAGGCGAAAAGGCGGACGAGCGTGACGATGTTCGGCTCGCTGAAGACACTTTCCGGCGGACGGGGTTTGAACATTCGAAACGCGGCCTCTGGAGAAACCAATTTCAGAGTCCGTCAAAATATCACCCCCGAAGGCGCGTGTCAACTTGGCCGCGGCTCTGCGCGCCTCCGCCGGCCAGAGCCCGCCTCGTCTTCTTCATCGGACCCATGACTTCGGAAAAGCCGAAATTCGCGGTCGATGGAGTCGGCGGCCGTTCCCCGTTGAAACGGTTGACGTCGGCAAAAGAACATGCTCTGATATTAGCCTGCACCGGACATAAACGGAGGATGGAGGAAAGAATGACCAATCCGCTCAAGCGAGCCGCTGTTTTCGGCCTGGCGCTCATCGTTTTCTCCTCGGCCGCGCTCTGCGCCGGCCTTCTGTTCGATAAATCGGAATACGCGGCCCGACGGGCCAGGCTGATGGAAAAGATTCCGGACGGAGCCGCCGTGATCTTAGGCGCCCAGCCCATGGCGAATTATTATGATTATCACCAGAACAACGACTTTTTTTATCTCTGCGGGGTCGAAGCGCCGAACGCCGTCCTGATCGTCGACGGGGTTCGGAAGAGCAGCCTGCTCCTGTTTACGGCCACCGAGCGCAGCCTGCGCAATGAAGGGTTCAGCACGGACCTCCTCAAGAATCCCCAGGAGGTGACGGGAATCGAAAGGGTCATGCCGGCCGAAGAGCTGAACACGGTTTTGACCATGCTGGCAAGCCAGGGCCGGATCATCTACACGCCGTTCAAACCCGAAGAACTCGCCCGCGAAGCCAGCCTGGAGAAGCTCCGGACGCTCCAGAGAAACATGGTCCTCAACCCCTGGGACGGACGGCAGACGAGGGAGGGGCAGTTCGTCAACCTGCTTCGCGAGCGGTTTCCCGGCGTCGAAGTCCGGGATTGCTCGTCGCTCCTCTGGGAACTGCGGACGATCAAATCTCCGGCCGAGATCGAGATCATGCGCAAGGCCGGCCGGATCGGCGTCAAAGCCATGAACGAGCTGATGAGGGCCGCGCGGCCGGGAATGTATGAATATGAACTGGCGGCGATTTTCCAGTACATCTGCAAAAAGGAAGGCGCCGGGGAGCTCGCCTACTATGTCATCATCAGCTCCGGCGAAAATCATCCCTATGTCCACTATTACAAGCACGACCGCCGCCTCGAGGAAGGAGATTTTCTGGTCGTCGACGCCGGTCCGGACGTCGATCATTACGACACGGACATCTCGATCTCTTTCCCGGCGAACGGCAAGTTCACGGCGCGGCAAAAAGAAGTCTATGAAGCCGCAAAAGCCGTCCATGAGGCTTGCCTGAAAGTCTACCGGCCGGAGCTCACCCTCGAGCAGTGCCGGAAAGAAGTCGATGAGATTCTTCAGAAGCAGGGCTTCGACCTGAGCAAAGATTATTTCAAAAGAATGCGCGGCGGGTTCGGCCATTTCGTCGGAATGGCCGTGCACGACGTCGGGGGCTCGCCCGCGGTGCTCAAACCGGGGATGGTCCTGGCCAACGAACCGATGGTCATCTATCCGGAAGAAAAACTCGGCGTCCGGGTCGAGGATACCGTGCTGATCACGGAGACCGGCTGCGAAAACCTGACCGCCGGGATCGCCAGGGAAGTCAAGGACATTGAAGCCCTGATGAAGAAAGACGGAATCCCGCAGGTCCTGAAAAGGACCGGACTTTACTGACCGGGTCGTCGAGATACGCGATGGCCTTGAAGAAAACGCTCGTTCTCCTGGCGGGCTGCCTGGCCCTGGCTTTTTGCGCACCGACGGCCAAAAAGCTGGCCGCCGACAGGGAAAAGAACGCCAGGGACCAGTATGAAAAAGCGATGGTCGCCCTGCGCTACGACCTTCCGGACCAGGCCATCGACTATCTGAACCGGGCGCTGGAGATCGACGCCAAATACGCTCCCGCCTACCAGGCTCTCGGGTTCGCCCACTACAAAAAGAAGAATTTCGGGCTGGCGGCCGAAGCCTACCGGAGATTCCTCGAACTTTCGCCCGGCGACTCGAAAGTCCGGGTCAGCCTCGGCGTCATTTACGAAGAGCTCGGGAAAGCGGACCTGGCGGAAGAGGAATACAGGAAGGCTTACGAAATCGACGGTAACCCGGAAGCCGGCTTCGGCCTGGCGAAGATCTTCTACAACCAGAAAAAGCTCGAAGCGGCGCTCGAATATGCCGAAGCGGCGCTGGCCGGGAACAGCAAGTCGGTGCAGGCCCTCAATCTCCGGGCCGTCATCCTCAACCAGATGGGAAGATACGCCGAAGCCCTGGCCAGCTTCGAGGAGGCCGTCCGGCTCGCGCCCGACGACGTCAACCTGAATGTCAACCTGGGAATCGCCTGCATCAACAACAAAGACTTCGCCCGGGCCCGCGAGATCTTCGAAAAAATCCTTCCCCGGGTGGAAGACCCGGCGCTCAAGATCAAGATCAGCGAGTACTTGAAGCTCATCAAAGACAATATCTGACTCAAGAGCGAATCTCCAAAGACGCCTCTCTGCCTCTTCCTCATCCCAACATCCTGGATAACGCGGTCTGTCGGGCTATCGGGCGCCCGACGTCCGACGCCCCGCGGGTTTGGCGTCTTCGCCGAAAACGCGGGCCGCCCAGAGCATCCCGCGCTGAACGATCTCCCGGGCCTCGGGGACGTCGAAATCCTTGGCCACGTGGCCGAGAGACGTGTAGAAGACGCGGCCTCGTCCGTACATTTTTTTCCAGACGACGGGCATGACCACGCCCTCGATCCAGCTGGCGTGCTCTCCGGAAAATGTGGTCGTGGCCAGGACTTCGTTGATCGGGTCGACGTGCATATAGTACTGCTCGGAGTTCATTCTGAATTTCCGGGCTAGGCCGGCCGTGATCGGGTCTCGGTCGTTCACGATCTCGACTTCGTAGGGGATAATGCCGCCGGGATGGGCGACCCACTGGCCTCCGACCATGAACTGGTATTCCGTGTTGCTGCGGAAAGCATCGGCCAGCCCGCCATGCCAGCCGGCCAATCCGACGCCGCTTCTGACGGCTTCGAGCAACCCTTTCTCTTGCTCGGGCGTGATCGTCGACATGGTGAAAATTTGGACAACGAGGTCGAGAGATTTCATCTTTTTCGTATCGAGATAGGAATCGAGCGAATTCGAGATCTCGACATCGAATCCCTGCTTCTTGAGCCAGGGAGCGAAGATGTCCACGCAGGCCTTGGGCTCATGACCCTCCCAGCCTCCCCAGACAAAGAGCGCTTTTTTCTGTTTCGCTTGCGCCCCGGTTTTCGGCGGCACAGCGCCGGCGACAAAAGCCAAGACGAAGAAAAGGGCAATGAGGGACGCCGTCGACCATCTTCCGGAAAAATCTTTCTTCCGCCTCATGGACATCTCCTTCCTTTTCCTAAGCGACAATAAAAAATCTCATAAATTTCGATCCGCCCCTCCCCTTGCTCACTCCCTCGAAATGTTCATCGGTTCCGGACCAGCCACAAGATCCGGAGCCTGTGCGGATTCAAAAGCTCCGTTCTTTCACCGTCATTCCAGGGGCCGAACCCAGATGTTCCGGTAGCGAACCGGATTCCCGTGGTCTTGAAGAGAGATCGGCAGCTTGTCCGGATGCGCCTTGTACGGAGGCCGCGCCTTATGCGCGGTGGGTCCCGAGAGCTCGACGTCGTCATGGACGAGGATGCCGTTGTGAAAAACGGTCATCCGGGCCGCCGCGACGAGCTTCCCCTCGGCGTCAAAACGCGGCCGGTGAAAGACGATGTCGTAGCTCTGCCATTCGCCGGGCTTGCGGCAGGCATTGACGAGCGGCGGATATTGCCCGTAGATCGAAGCCGCCATCCCGTCAGCGTAGGTCACATTCTCATAAGAATCCAGGACCTGAACCTCGTACATCTCCATCAGAAAGACACCGCTGTTTCCTCTTCCCTGGCCTTCCCCGACGACCGCCGCCGGCGCCGCCCATTCGACATGAAGCTGGCAATCCCCGAACCCCATCTTCGTTCGGATCGAACCTGTCTTGGCGACAACCTCCATAAATCCCTTTTCGATCTTCCATCGTGCCGGCTCGCCCTTGCCGTCTTCCCACTTGGCCAGATCTTTTCCGTCGAACAGGACGACGGCATCCGAAGGCACAGGAGCGGGAGACGTCTCCGGACCCGGATGGACGACCGGCGGGTGCGGCCGGTCGAGGTCGTGAACGGCCCATTGACCGAGGGACTCCCGGCCGGTCTTTTCCTGTCCGACGCCCATCGCCGCCAGGGCGGCCACGAGGCCGGGCACGGCCAGGAACAAAGCGATTAGACCGATCGTGCCTTTCATCGCTCTTCCCCCCGGTTTCTAAAGTTCCCAGCCCGGCCGGTATTCCATGTGGAGGTATTTATTGGCTTCAGGAAAGTTGGGAAATTCCATTTTCTCGGCGTCCCACTGAAGAACAGCTCTTTGCTCCTGCATTCTCAGGGCGATATTCCCGAGAAGCATCAGCTCCGTCAAAGGACCCGAATAGGAGAAATCCGTCGTCGATTTCTTGCCTTCCTTGATGGCGGCGATCCACTCTTCATGGATTCCGGGCGACCGAGGGATCGTCTTTTCCGGGCGTCTGTATTCCTTCATCAGTTTTTCCGGCAGGAGCCGAGGGTTCTGGCCATAGGTTCCGCAGAGGAGCATTCCGTTCTTCCCGACGAACAGGCAGCCGCCGCCGTCGTCGCCCATCATCCGGCCGTTCTCCAGGACTTCGGGTCTGGCCGGGAGGAGCCCGCCGTCATACCAGACGAGTTTTACCGGCGGGAGGTTGCCCCGAGCCGGGAATTCGTAGGTGATGATTTCGGCTACAGGGTAGGAATCTTTGGTGAATTTCGTCGAGCTTGCCTGGATGGTTTTCGGAGCGCCCAAGTTGAGGGCCCAAAACGGTTGGTCGATCAGATGCGCTCCCATGTCGCCCACCGCTCCTGTTCCGAAATCCCACCAGCCGCGCCAGGCAAATGGATGGTAGGCCGGATGATAGGGCCGACGGGGCGACGGACCGAGCCAAAGGTCCCAGTCGATGGAGGACGGACAGGAAGGAATTTCCTTCGGAGCATCGATCCCCTGCGGCCAGATCGGCCGGTTGGTCCAAACATGGACCTCGGTGACCGGGCCGATCGCGCCGTCCCAGATCCATTCGTTGAGCAGCCGCGCGCCCTCTTTGGCATGGCCCTGGTTGCCCATCTGGGAGACGATGTTCGCCTTCTTGGCTGCGATGGCCAGCATCCGGGCCTCCTTGACGGTGTGGGTCAGAGGCTTTTCGACATAGACATGTTTGCCCCGTTTGATCGCTTCCATGGCGATCACGGCGTGCGTATGGTCGGGCGTCGCGACCACGACTGCATCCAGGCTTTTCTCCTTGTCCAGCATGATCCGGAAATCGCGGTACTTGTTCGCCTTTTCATATTTCGCCTGACGCTCGGGCGTATTCTGATCGTTTTTCAGGAGCCGGACGATCATTTCGTCGTCGACATCACAGATGGCGACGATATTCTCCGAGCTTACGCCCTCGATGTCGCCTGCTCCCCGGCCCCAGGCCCCAACGCAACCGATGTCGAGGGTATCGCTCGGCGCCTGATAGCCACGCCCTCCCAGGACGTGCCGGGGAATGATCATCAGCCCGACCGCGGCAGCGGCCGAGCGGCCCATAAATTCCCGCCGTGTGATTTTTTTCATCCTGCCTCCTTAAACACGTTCTTCAAGTCATTGCCCGTCGCGGGCACCATCATCGGAATCTCCAGGCTCAACCGCTCACCGTAAATAGATTTACTTTGATCCCGCCCGTTTGTCAATGTCATCATCCTCGCCTCTCGCCAGAGCACCAGCGCCCCGACATCAGGCCATTCCTCCGGCCCAAACACCGATCGCTTCCTTCTCGTAGAAGAAATCCTTCTCAAAATAATCGCATGTGCTCAACCAGGATCTTAATCGCAATCAGAATGAGGATGAGCCCTCCCGTCAGCTCGGCTCGTTTGCCGATCAGGCGGCCGGCCGCCGGGCCTAACTTTACGCCCAAGACCGTCATCCCGAAGGCAACAAGACCGATGATGACGGCGGGAAAAAGGATCGGGACATGAAGAGCGGCCAAGCTCAACCCGACAGCCAGCGCATCGAGGCTCGTCGCCAGCGAAAGACCGAGGAGCGAGAATCCTTTCGTCGGGTCTTTCTTCAGCCGTTCGATTCCTCTTCCCGAGAACAAGGACTCCTTGACCATCCGGCCGCCGACCGCGATCAAAAGAGCAAAAGCCACCCAGTGATCGTAACGTTCGATGTAGCCGATGATCTTCTCTCCCGCAGCCCAGCCGAGGATGGGCATGGCAAACTGGAAGAGGCCGAAGCTTGCCGCCGGACGAAACGTCTGTCCGGCGGTCGCAGGCTTCAAGCTGATCCCGATTCCGATAGAAACCGCGAAGGCGTCCATGGCCAGCGCCAGGGCGATCCCCAGGATGACGAAAAAACTCATCTGTTCTCAGCCTGAACTCGTCAAGCCGAGATTGTACTGGAAAGCGGCATCCTTCTCAACACAATCCTGATTCTCAGCTTCCGGAGCGATCTCTCCAATTTTTGGGGAATCCTTTATAATAATTCCTGCGCCGGAATAAACCATGGACGAAGTCATCATCCTCCGCGGGGTCAAGGTTCACAACCTCAAGAATATCGACCTCGACATCCCGCTCGATCGATTCATCGTCGTCAGCGGAATCAGCGGCTCCGGGAAGTCCTCCTTGGCGTTCGACACCCTTTACGCCGAGGGGCAGCGCCGCTATATCGAATCCCTGTCGGCCTACGCCCGCCAATTCCTCGAGCGAATGGATAAACCCGAAGCCGACGTGATCGACGGGATCACCCCGGCCATTGCCATTCAACAGAAAGCGGCAACCAAGAACCCCCGATCGACGGTCGCCACAGTGACCGAAATTCACGATTTTCTTCGCGTGCTTTTTGCCCGAATCGGAACGATTCACTGCCTGAAGTGCGGCCGACCCGTCCGCCGCGATACGGTCGATTCGATCGTCGAAGCCCTGTCTCGCCTGCCGGCCAAAACAAAGATTGCCATCTCTTTCTCCTGGCCGCTGGAGAAAGGAACGGGCGTTCTCAAAAAAGAGGGATTCTTCCGCATTCTTCAAGACGGCGCCGTGCTCGAAATCGAGCGCGTCCGCCCGGCGAAAAGGGGGTTCATCGATGTCTTCGTCGACGAGTTCCGGCTCGACCCGGAAGACCGCGAGAGGCTCGTCGATTCCCTCGAAACAGGCCTGAAAAAAGGCGAGGGCAGGATCAAGATCCTCATCGAGACGGGGGAAGAACTTCATTTCTCCGACAAGCTCGAATGCAAAACCGACCGGACACTTTACGAAGACCCGTTTCCCAACCTCTTCTCGTTCAACAGCCCGCAAGGAGCCTGCCCGGAATGCCACGGTTTCGGCGACCTGGCCGTCATGGACGAGGACAAGATCATTCCCGACCGAAAGCGGAGCCTTGAAGAAGGGGCCATCGAGCCGTGGACCAAACCGGTCACGCAATGGTGGAAAAACAGGCTCCTCCGCGAGGCTCGGCGAAAGGGCATTCGGACCCATGTCCCTTACGAATCTCTCCGCGCGGAAGAGAAACGCTTTGTCATGGAAGGGGAGGGCCCCTATGAGGGAGTCAAGGGTTTCTTCGACTGGCTGCAGACCAAAAAATACAAGGTCCAGGTCAGGGTTTTCTTGAGCCGCTATCGAAAATACGTCCCCTGTCCCTCCTGCCGGGGAACTCGGCTCAACCCGCTCGCCCTGAGCGTCAAAATCAACGGCCGCTCGATCGGCGACGTTACCAGGATGACGGTCCGGGAAGCCTCGTCTTTCTTTCAGAGCCTGGAATTGACCCCCTTCGAAAGGCAGGTCGGCGAGAAACTCGTCGCCGAGATCCAGAGCCGCTTGAAATTCCTGCTCGAGGTGGGTCTGGACTACATCACCC
>Ga0185342_1001263_pt1 | contig 10677 bp, 7 predicted proteins | sample ConPoolayeEmetaG_FD_128045 | JGI IMG/M metagenome (GOLD analysis project Ga0185342, IMG submission 128045) | Hot spring microbial mat communities from California, USA to study Microbial Dark Matter (Phase II) - Cone Pool mat layer E metaG... ...
TCTTACGCCGAGGATGAGCAATTTCAGGTTCTGGAGATGCTCTATGAGGGTAAAGACCTGTCCATGGTCATTCTCCTGCCGCGGGCGAAGGATTTGGCCTCGCTTGAGGTCAACTTATCCCTTGAGGAACTGGACAAGTGGAAGTCGCGGCTCCGGGAACGCCGCGTCGATGTTTATTTACCTCGATTCAAGCTGGAAAATCGATATCCTCTCAAGGATGTCCTGATGGCCATGGGCATGGTCAGGGCCTTTTCTGACCGGGCTGATTTTTCGGGTATCGATGGCCGACAAGACCTCTTCATCCAGGCTGTTATCCATCAAGCCTTTGTCGAGGTCAATGAGGAAGGGACAGAGGCGGCAGGGGCGACAGGAGCGCTCATCGGTCTGACTGCCTACATTCCGGAGAAGCCAGTTGTTTTCCGGGCCGACCATCCCTTCCTCTTCTTCATTCAGGAAAAAAGCTCAGGCTGCGTTCTTTTTATGGGCCGGCTGAGCGATCCCCGTTAGAATTTTTTTCAAGTTTTCCAGCTTATCTTGGGAAAGCTCGGCTCTTCGAAAAGAGCTTTGTCTCAGCGGCGCGCACTTCCATATCCTATTCCTTAGTTTACCGATAGAAAAACTATAGATAATGGGTTAAGTTTTTTGATTTTGAAAATGAGCTGGCCATCAGAGTCCTGATACAGAATTCCCGAGGGAGGGGAAGATGTCAAGGAAGTTTACAATTTTGCCCTCGTTCAGTTCCTGGCCGCCGGCCTGACCCATTCTTTTTAAGGGGGTTGACCTTTTTCTAAAAGAGAAGCGAACCCTCGAAAATGAGTTCAGCCGGTCCTGACTGATGAACTTTTTCGCCCTGCCATTCGACGACCAGCCGTCCCATGCTTGTCCTGACCACAACCTCTCTGTCAGTCAGGTTTTTCAGGATGGAGGCAACGGCCGCCGCCGTCGCCCCGCTTCCGGAGGAGAGGGTCTCTCCGACGCCTCTTTCCCAGAAGAGGACATCGATCTCCTGCCGGTTGAGGACGCGGATGAATTCAATGTTGGTTCGGTTGGGGAAAAAAGGATGGGATTCAATCTCTCTCCCAATCTGGTGCCACTCGATTCGGGACGGAAAACGGTCGACGAAGATGGCGCAGTGGGGGTTGCCGATGGAAACGACGGTTATGGAATAGATTTTCTGGTTGATGGACAGGGGATAATCGATGATTTTCTCGTGGACACTTCCGTCATCGAAGGGAATATCGCGGGAGCGAAAACGGGGAATGCCCATTTCGATTTTGATCTCAAACAGGTTATCCCTGGTCTCGAGAAGCTCGCATTCCCTTTCGCCCGTGCTCGTCTCGAACGTCACGCGCGGCGGGTGGACCTTTTTCTGGAAGAAGAGGTAGGCTGTTGCGCAGCGGAGGCCGTTGCCCGAGATTTCAGGCTCGGAGCCGTCAGCGTTGAAGATGCGGAAGGCGACTCGCCCCTGAGCCCGGTCCTTGACAGAAATAAGGAGGAGACCATCGGCCCCCACCCCGGTGTGGCGGTCGCAGACGCGACGGGCAAAGCTTGGAAGGTCGGCAATTGCTTCACTCTCCGTCGGGTCAACGACGAGGAAGTCATTTCCCAGAGAGTGAAGCTTGGTGAATTTCATCTACGGCACTCTCAGGGTCACGATTCTGTCTATGGATTCTCCGTCCCGCTCTCGGCGAACGAGGAGAAGCAGAACCTGTCCGGCATCGACGCTCTTGAGGATTTTCTCGAAGTCCTCCACCGTGTCCACTTTTTTCCGGTTGACTTCGAGGATGATGTCGCCGACAGCGAGTCCCTTGCGGGCGGCCTCGCTATCCTGCCTCACCTGGGTGATAACGAGCCCCTGCTGGGTCGTATACCCGTACCTTCGAGCCAGGCCGGGGGTCAACTCGCGCACGCTAAAGCCGAGGTCTTTGTCCGTGCTCGCGGGAGCGGGCTTTGCTTCCTCGGGCTCGAGTTCTTCAGCCGTCACCGTGAGGGTGAGCTCCTTCCCATCCCGGACGACCGTGATGTTCACTTTCTTGCCTGGCTGGACGTCGGCGATTTTCATTTTCAAATCGCTCGGGTCTTTTACCTTTTCTCCGTTAACGGCGATGATGACGTCATAGGGCTTTATCCCAGCCTTGTCCGCTGGCCCGCCCTTCTCGACCGAGTTGACCAGGGCGCCGTTTTTGTCCTTGAGCTTAAAAGCTTCTTTTTCGTCTTCGGTGATGTCGGTAATGGTCACTCCGATCTTGCCGCGGACGACTCTCCCTTTCTCCTTAAGTTGAGTGACGACTTTCCTGGCCAGGTTGGAAGGAATGGCAAACCCAAGACCGATGTTGCCACCCGCGGGGGCGAGAATGTTGCTCGTAATCCCGATGACTTCGCCTTTCATGTTGACCAGCGGGCCACCGGAATTGCCCCTGTTGATGGCCGCGTCTGTCTGGATAAAATCCTGGTATTCGGGCACATTGGCGCCGACACCGAGCTGCCGGCCTTTAGCGCTGACAATGCCAGCCGTTACCGTGTGCTCCAGGCCAAAGGGGTTGCCGATGGCCAGGACCCATTCGCCCACTTTAAGCTGAGCCGAGTCCCCGAGCTCGACAAAGGGCAGGTTTTTTCCTTCGATTTTGAGCAGAGCGATGTCCGTCTTGGGGTCGGTTCCGACGATTTTGCCCGCAAAATCCTCGCCCTGGAGTGTGGTTATCTTGACTTTGGTGGCATTTTCCACGATGTGATTGTTCGTCAAAATGTAGCCGTCTGAGCTCAAGAAAAAGCCGGCTCCCTGGGCTGTGGCTCTATATTCCCTTTCTCTCGGCTGCGGCCGGCCAAAAAAGCGGTTCCAGAAATCCTCAAAGGGCCAATCTTCATCGAAACCAAAGGCTCGCACTTTCTCCATTCTCTCCGCTTCGACCTTGACGACAGCCGGACCTACTTTTTCGGCAATGGCGACGAAATCCAGGCCTGTCTGGAGCTCAGCAGACGAAGAGCGGGAAGCCGCATAGAGCGGTGAGACTATAGAAGCCGGATTTTCCGCCGGCGAATTCATATCCGGGGCGCTTTTCCCAGGCGCATAAACGAAAATATATCCGGCAGCGAGGATCCCGAGCAAGAAGCTTATGACAGCTATCAAGATGTATTTTTTCATTTTTCCCAGCCTCCTGAATAATAATTTAAATTATCATACTTCCTTCGAAAATTCAAACTCTGTCCCTGGCTAAGAATAAACGGCACCGGACAGGAAAAAGTTGCTAAAACCGGCCCGCCGCGGTAATATCGGAGAGCAGAAGAAATGGAGCTTCGAAGAGGTGTTTTGATCGTCATCGAAGGCATCGATGGCGCCGGGAAGTCCACCCAGGCCAGGCTTCTCCTCAAAAAGCTCGTTTCTCATGGATATCCGGCTGTTTATTTCCGAGAGCCGACACGCGGCCGCTGGGGAAGAAAAATAAAGGAGCTGTCGCGGCGGGCCGATGCCATCTCGGCTGAAGAGGAGCTCGACCTCTTTCTTATGGATCGGCGAGAAAACGTCGAGCGAAACCTGAAGCCAGCCCTGAGCCAGGGCAAGGTCGTGATCCTTGACCGCTACTATTTCTCGACCATGGCCTACCAGGGGGCTAAGGGCATTAGTCCTGCCCGCATCCAGAGGATGAACGAGAAATTTGCGGTCCGGCCCGACCTTGTCTTCATCCTGGATATCGACCCGGGCCGTGGGCTGGAGCGGATTCGCTGGCGGAAGAGAAAGGACCTTCTCTTCGAAAGGAAGGATTACCTGGCCAAGGTCAGGCGGATTTTTCGCCGCTTCCGTGGCCGAAAATTCATCCATATCGATGGCTCTCGGCCCAGAAAAGAGGTCCACCGGGATATCGCCTCGAAAGTGCTTTCTTTGCTCAAAGCCAGAAATATAATGTGAACGGGGAGCGTGATTTGGCATTCCTGGAGTGGTTTGCTATATTGGGAAAGCGTAATTCAGGCTGATGGAGAAAAAGAAAGCAAGCTCGAGGTGGAAACTCAGGCTTCCGCCTCTCCGCCTCCGAATCCAGAAAATCCGCTGGTCTCAAGCCCTTCACATGGCGCTCGTCATTGCCCTTTTCGGGTTGGCCACTCTTTTGGGGGCGATTTTTGGCGCCTACCGGGCCATCAAGGAAAATCTGCCCTCGATCGATGAGCTTGAAACGTTCCAGTCGAACTTGATCACTTCCGTCCTGGCTGATGATGGACAGGTGATCAAGGAGTTCGCCATCGAAAGGCGCGTCGAAGTCACCTACGAAAAAATCCCCGACATCCTGAAAAAGGCCATCATCGCCACCGAGGACCCCCGGTTTTTCCGTCACCATGGAGTGGATGCGCTCGGCATCCTGAGGGCCGTCAAGGAAAACATCCGGCATGGCCGCATGTTTCGCCGGCCTCAGGGGGGAAGCACCATTACCCAGCAACTCGCCCGCCTGCTCTTCCTTTACCCTCAGAAGACGATCGGTCGAAAGCTCAAGGAGATATACCTGTCCACGCAAATCGAGAAGCACTATGCCAAGGAAAAAATCCTGGAGATGTATTGCAATCAGTTCTACCTCAACCACGGGGTTTATGGAGTCGAGACGGCGGCGAATTTCTATTTTGGCAAGAGCGTGGCCGACTTGAACCTGGAAGAAGCGGCGCTCATCGCCGGGATTTTTCGCGGCCCTTCCATTTATTCTCCTTATGCCAGCCCCGACTTGACGCTTCGCCGGCGGAATCACGTTATTAACCGCATGGTCGAGGAGGGCTATATCTCGCGCCGTGAAGGTGAAGAGGCGAAGAAGAAACCCCTTGGAGTCCTCCCCTGGCGAAAGGGGAGTAACGAGTTTGCCGGTTATCTGTTTGAAGAGGTGAGGCGCTATCTGGAGAGGAAATACGGCGCTGACGCTCTTTATCGCGGCGGGCTCAGAGTCTATACCACCCTCAACCCCCGCCTCCAGCAGTATGCGGAAGAGGCCCTCCTGGAGCGATTGCGTCAGATCGATAAGCAAAGCGGTTGGCGCAACGACAAGCGGAACCTCCTGCGGGAGAAGGGAGAAAACCTTCGCTTGGAAGATGTGTGGCTCGACAGTTGGGTTACTTCAGCTGTCCAGAATAACGAGGTCACGGATGCCGTCGTTCTTTCTGTCTCCTCAAAGGAGGCTACGGTCAAAGTCAAGCGGTTCCTCGGCAAGATGGGCAACACCGATATTGCCTGGACCAAAACAAGAGACCTGGCCAAGATCATCAACCCTGGGGATATCATCCAGGTTCGGGTGAAGTTTGTCGATGAAGAAAAAAAGGAACTTCTTGTTTCCCTGGAACAGGACCCTGTCGTCGAGGGAGCCTTCCTGGCTATTGACCCCCGAACCGGTCAGATCAAGGCGATGGTCGGAGGCTATTCCTTCCGCCGTAGCGAGTGGAACCGGGCAACACAAGCGCAGAGGCAGGCCGGGTCCGCCATCAAGCCCATCCTTTACGCCGCGGCCATTGATCACGGGTTTACGCCCACTACCCTTATCATCGATGAGCCCGTCGAATTCATCGATAAATGGCGGGGTGAACCATGGGCGCCTCGCAATTATGACCGAAAATACAAGGGCGCTGTGACTCTCCGCATCGGGATGGAGGAATCCCGCAACGTCGTTACGGCCAAGATCCTGGATTATATTTCTCCCCAGACTGGCGTGGAATATTGTCGGAAGTTTGGAATCACCTCGACCCTCTATCCTTATCTTTCCCTGTCGCTGGGGACGTTCGATGTCAGCCTGCTTGAGATGGTCTCGGCTTTCTGCGTTTTCCCCAACCAGGGAATCCGGGTCAAACCCTACTTTATCGCGCGTATCGAAGACCGGGAAGGGGCTGTCCTCGAGGAGACAAGAGTAGAAACAGAATATGTCATTTCCCCCCAAACGGCTTACCTCATTACGTCGATGCTTCAGGGTGTTATCCTGCGCGGCACCGGGGCGGCGGCGAGCTCCCTGGGAATTCCATTAGCCGGGAAAACGGGGACGACGAGCAACTTCACTGACGCCTGGTTCATCGGCTTTTCACCCAGTCTTTGTGCAGGCGTCTGGGTTGGTCATGACACCAAGGTTCCCATCGGGGAAAGGCAGGCCGGCGCGGTAGCCGCTCTTCCAGCCTGGATAGAATTCTTTAAGCGAGTTATCGAAGACGAAAAGGCCCGAGCCGCGCAAGAAGGACGGGAGCCGGTGTTTGAAGATTTCGCCGTGCCGCCGAACATTACCTTTGTCGAGATAGACAGAAAGACCGGACTTCTGGCTACCCCTAACTGTCTTTGGCCCTTGCGGGAAGCTTTCCTGGCGGGCACAGAACCCAACCGCTACTGCACCCTCCAGGACCACATGATGATTCTCGATTATTACGGCACGTCAAAGGCGACCGAAGAGCACGTGCCTTAGTTCTTCTTCCGGACGCCCCCTGACCTCCCTGTGGAAGAAGAGCGACTGCTCGAGGCTGAAGAGGAGCCCCGGGAGGGGGAGGTGATGGAGCGCCTCGAGCTTGACCCTGAAGACCCCGCGCTCCTCGAGATGGAGCTGCGGGAGGAGGAGCCGCTCGAGGAGGACCTTTCCCCGCTCAGATAACGATAGAGTCTTTCCCGGAACGAATCAGGTCGCGAGGACAGACCCTTTTCGCCCGACCTTTTTCCAGTAATGGAGGGGGAAGGTGGATAGCCGATGATGCTCCGCTCGCTGCTCCCCGGGACCGCGATGGAGCTACGTCCGCTGGTTTCGCTGGTCTCTTTCCGGCGGATCCTCCTTTCTTCAGTCGGAGAGGACTCGAGGCGAGGAGAGCCTTCCGGCGAGGAGGAAATGGCCGGGCGGAAAGCGTCGCGGGCGGGCGATTTCAGGCTCCTTTCTGGCTCTTCTCCCGGCATCGCTTCTCTCCTTAACAGGAGTCCCTTCCCCCCCATTGGTTCAACAGAAATCTTTCCGGTTGTTGGCCGAACAGGCGGCGGCTCACTGGAGAGGGTGATGGAGCCCAGGTTCCTTAGCGTTTCGGGCTTGACGGCGACGGTCGAGACATCTTTGGCCTTGAGCTGATCCTTATGGATGACGGTAAGCGCTCTCGAGTTGTATGGATAATAGGGCCCGTAGTAGCGGCCATAGAACCGGCCGTCGAGAATGACAACTGGGTATCCCCACCAGCTTAGAGGAGCCCAGCCGAAGTAATCGTAACCCCAGTACCACCAGACCCAGGCCGGCCCCCAGACAGAAGCGGGAATCCAGTACCATCCCAGACCGGCTCCCCAGTGCCATCGTCCGTAATGGAAAGTCACCCAGCCCCAAGGCTCGTAGGGAAGCCAGGTCCACCCGCAGAGCGACAGCCAGACCCATCGACCCCGGTAGTAGGGCCGCCAGTCGGCGTCGACTCCGCCGGGAACCCAAACCCAGCCGTATGGACTGAGATAAACCCACTCTCCGTACTCCTCGAGCTCTCTTTCAAAATCCTCGAGTTCATCAGGGAGGAACCGCTTGCTGAGCTCGGCCCGGATATGGGTTTCCCGAAAATCGCTCCATCTATCGAAAGCGTCCTCGGCGACGGCGAAGAAGCGCTTGGGTTTGGCGAGAAACCGGCCGGAGGAAGCCTCCAGGCTTTGCTCGCTCTTGAGAAGCAACGAGCCCTCCTCGCCGGCCACTTCGAGCAGGCCATTAAACACGAAAACGGCCGTTTTTTGCTTTTCGCTGACGTCGATGCGATAGAGCCCCTCATCAAGAAGATAAAAAGAAATATCGGGGGAGTGGATTTCGATGGTTTTTTCTTTAACGAGTCGATTGACGCTGAGGTAAATGTTTCCGGCCCACAGACGAAGCCGAGTGAGGTCAGAACCTTGCCGGGGGAGGTCGACGACATCGAGCTTGGTGTTCCTGTCGAGACGGACATAATTTTTCTGGCTGAGGAAGATTTCCACCCGGCCATCGGTCGTACCGATTCGGTCTCCAGCTTCGATCGGCATGTTGACGACTGCTTCCTCGAAGGCGAGCTCCGGACCTTTCTGGATGTAGGCGCTCCCGCTCAGGTAGCTCAGGCGGGCAATAGAGTCGTTGGTGTATTTCGGTTGCTCTCCTCCAAAGAGGGAGAAGGCGAGGAAGAGCAAAACAAAGAAGGTAACCAGAATCAAGATGTATTTCTTCATTTCATTCTCCTATCCTCATGAGGAAGAAAGCAAAAAGCATGCCAGGAAGCTTACCTTTATTTTTTAGCTTAAGCCTTCTTTTTCTGTCCTTAAAAGGGGACGAGTGGCGCATCAGGGGACAGGCCTGGAACCGTGGCTATCTTATTCAAGGGCCCAGAATTTTCTGACGACTTGGAAAACAGGCCTGAGTTCTTCCATCGTGGTCGGCGAGCATTCGCCTCGAGAATAGCTCGCTGCCCCACCTTCCTTGAGGGTGAACAGCACGTTCCTCACTCCTTCTTCGAGTCCACGGAGGTTGTAGCCGCCTTCAAGGGAGAGAAGGAGCCGACCGGACGCAAACTCCTGGGCCAATCTAAGGAGAATGTGAGTAAGAGCCGAGAACCCGGCTGGGCTGACCATCATGCCGCCCAGAGGGTCACCGGCGAAGATATCGAACCCGGCGGAAACGAGGATAAACTCGGGCTTGAATTCCGCAGCCACGGGCGCGAGCAGGCGGTCGAAAATGAAGAGATAGTCCTCGTCTGTTTTGCCAGGGGCGAGGGGCACGTTGATGGTGAAGCCTTCTCCCTTGCCATTTCCGACCTCATTCCAGTAGCCCGTTCCCGGATAGTGAGGAAATTGGTGGACCGAGAAATAGAGGACGTCATCCCGGCCATAGAATGCGTGCTGCGTGCCGTTCCCGTGGTGGAGGTCCCAATCGACGATGAGAAGGCGTCGCAAGGCGTGCTGCTGGATGAGATGCTCGGCGGCAATGGCGATGTTGTTGAAGATGCAGAACCCCCGGGCCTGGGAGGCTTCAGCGTGGTGACCAGGGGGCCGAACGAGGGCAAAGGCGTTGTCGAGATGTCCGGCCATGATTCTGCCCGCTGCTTCGATCAACCCGCCCACAGCCAGCCGGGCCACTTCATAGGAGCGTGGGCAGGTGGAAGTATCCGGGTCGAGATAAACCCGCGGGTGGTGGGCTGTCTCCCGAATGGATTCGATGTAGGCGGGAGTGTGGATAGAGGCGATTTCCTCTTCAGCGGCCGGACGCGGCTCGACGCAAGGAAGAGAAGCCAGAGCCGGCTCTCCTTCGACCATTCGATAAATGACCTCGAGTCTTTTCGGGCTTTCCGGGTGGTGCTCGCCCATGGTGTGCTCGAGGTAGCGCCAATCCTTGACGATGCCGGTTTTCATTTCTTGAAGAATTTTTCGAGCTCTTCAGGCTTGGGCTTTTTGGTGAGCAAGCTGACAACGATGAGGGAGACGAGGGAGGCGAGGAGGGCAGGATAGATGAGGGGGATTCCCCACGGGTCACCTTCTGGAACTTTGGCCGGGGGCAGAACCTTCGACATGATGAAGAAGAAAACGCAGACGACTGTGCCCGAGATGATCGAGGCCAGCCCCCCCGCTCGCGTCGCCCGCTTCCAGGCGAGGGCAGCGATGAGCGCCGGGGTGATGGCCACTCCGTAGATGGTATAGGCAAAAAAGCTCATGGCCAGGACGCTCTTGAGCTCGACGGCGAGGAGGAAGGCGAGGACGCCGACGAAGACGACGAGGACTTTCTGAAGCGCGACCATGCTCTTCTGGCTGGCGTCTCGCTTGAGGAAACGCTGATAAATATCCCGCATGAGGGTCGTCGTGGGCGAGAGGAGATAGTTCATGCCGGTCGACAGAACGACAGCGCAGGCAGCGCCGAGGAGGAGGATTCCGATAGGAGCGGGGACAAGCTTTCGGGCTGCCATCAGGACGATTTTTCCGCCTTCCTTGGGCACACTCAGGTCAATCTGGTTTTGGAGCTTGCTGTAAGCAAACACAGCGATAACGACGACGACCGTCTCGACAAAAATCGTCCCCAGCGTCCACCAGACAACCGCTTTCCTGGCATCGCGGGCTGTGCGGGCGCTGTAGAATTTCTGGTACATGCTTTGAACGCCCATGAGGAGGAACATCGTCGACAGGAAATAGCCGAGGACTTTGAGCCAGGGATGAGCTCCAAATTGGTTGTTGACGACGGCGAAGTAGCCGGGGTCGAGCACCTGGCTGGCCTGGCTATATCCACCCGCCGCCAAGTAGACAAAAGGCACCGCCAGAAGACAGGCCAGGACAATGATGATGCCGTTGGGAAGGTCTGTGTAGGCGATGGCGACCATTCCACCGAGGGCGGTGAAGAGGATGACGAACACAGCGGCGATGATGGTGCCCAGCGATTCAGGGACGCGGCCATCGGTGACGACATTGAGGATGAAGCCGCCAGCCACAAACTGGTAGGAGACGATGGCTATAAAGGAGAGGACGAGGGCGATGGCCCCAAAGAGGCGAGCCGCTGGTCCGTAGCGAACCTCCAGGACATCTCCGACTGTATACTGGCCAAAGGTGTGGATTTTTCCGGCCAAAAAGTAGATGACGACGATCCCCACCCAGGCCCCGGCGGCAAGCCAGAGGGCTGAGAGACCCGCCTTGGAGGCGAACTCCGCGCCGCTGATGAAAGTGCCCGAGCCGATCCAGGTGCAGATCAAGGTGAAGACCATGACCTGCCACTTAAGGGAGCGGCC
>Ga0185342_1001265_pt1 | contig 10662 bp, 10 predicted proteins | sample ConPoolayeEmetaG_FD_128045 | JGI IMG/M metagenome (GOLD analysis project Ga0185342, IMG submission 128045) | Hot spring microbial mat communities from California, USA to study Microbial Dark Matter (Phase II) - Cone Pool mat layer E metaG... ...
AACAGGTCTTGACAAAAATATGATAAAATTGAGAGAAAAGGTCTATAAAGCAGCAGAAACAATTGATTTTGAAGGAAAACATTACAGAAAAGATATAGGAATTGAATAAAAATGAGTAAAATTAAGACAAAAACCAAAATTAAGGAAGAATTACTTGAGTATCAAACAAAAAATTTTCTTGATATTGGATATAAGAAAACTTGTTCATGTCCTTCTAATTATTTAAGTTGTATATCTCCTAAGGAATGGGTTAAAGGTCAAGTGGCGATATGGGAATTTTATTATGAAAAAAGAGATATAAGAGATAAAGAAATTCATCCTGCAGTTTTTCCTATAGGGCTTCCTAAAAAATGCATTGAAATTTTTACTCATAAAGGGGAATTAGTTTTAGATCCATTTGTCGGAATAGGAACCACTTTAGTAGCGGCAAGAGATTTGGAAAGAAACTGTGTTGGATTTGATTTAAATCCTAAATATATAGAGTTTGCTAAAAAAAGATTAGAAGAAATCGATGTTATTTTTGAAAATAATACCAAACAAATTGCTATTTGTGATGATGCAATAAATATTTCAAAATATCTTAAGGAAAATACAGTTTCTCTTGTTGTTACTTCACCACCTTATGCAACTTTACTTTTAAGAGAAAGATTAAATAAAAGTTTCAGATGTGATTTAAGAAAAAATAAGTATTATAAAAAAATTCAACAATATTCGTTTAATCCTAGAGATCTCGGAACTATGCCTCCAAAAGAATTTGCAAAAGCATTGGCAGAGATTTTTAAGGAAATTTTACCTTTATTGAGAGTTAAAAGGCATTGCTTAATTAATCTTAATGATTTATGGGAAAATAATAAAAGATATCCAACTCATTGTTATGTAATAGAAGAAATGGAAAAAGTTGGTTATGAATTAAGGAATATAATAATTTGGGATAAAAGAAACTTAGTTAACAATGTTGGTATTTTTGGATATCCAAGCAATTATATAACATTAAGCACCACTTTTGAATATATTCTTGATTTTTGGAAACCCAAATGAGTTTAAATAATTTTGAAGATATATTTAGAAAATTGAAAGAAATTAGAGAAATGGGGTTTGTTAGAACACGAAGAGCAGGTCAAACTGGTATTGGTAAAACTTTAGAAGATTTACTTGGAATTAAAGAAAATAATATCCCTGGTCCGAATGCATTAGGAATGATAGAATTAAAAGCAATAAGAAAAAACAGTAAAAGCATGTTAACTCTTTTCACTTTAGCACCTTCACCACCTAAAATTAATTCTACCTTAGTTGAAAAATATGGGTATATATCACCTACCAGAAAAAATAAAAAAATACTTCACACAACTGTAAATGGAATTGAATTTAATACTATTAAAGGTGAATATGGGTTTAAAGTTACAGTAGAGAAAGATAGAGTTAATTTAGTTCATTATTTAGATGGAATTGTAGCACATTGGTTGGAAACAGATTTAAAAGAAGCATTTGAAAGGAAATTGAAAACTCTATTACTTATAAAAGCAGAAAGTAGGGGTAAAGGGAAAAAGGAAGAATTTTGGTTTAATGAAGGATATCTATTAAGTGGTTTTAGTTTTGAAGGTTTTAAAAATCTCATTAAAGAAGGTATAATCTTAATTGATATTAGAATTGGACAATATTCAGATGGAAGAACCCATGACCATGGCACTGGTTTCAGAATTTTTATAAATAATTTAGATTTGTGTTATAAGACAAAAATAAAAGTTTTATAGATTAAAAGGGAGGGTAAATGAAAAACTTAAAAGCAGGAATTGTTGGTGCTGGAGGAATTGCTGATTATCATATTTCAGGTTATTTAAAAAGTGATGTAAATGTTTGGGCAATTGCGGATATTGATATAAAAAGAGCAGAAGAAAAAGCAAAAAAATTTAATATAAAAAATGTTTATTATTCATATAAAGAAATGCTTGAAAAGGAAAAAGATATTGATATTGTGAGTGTCTGTATTCCAAATAAATATCATGCAGAAGTTTCAATTGAATGTCTTAAAAATGGTAAAAATGTGTTTTGTGAAAAGCCACCTGCTTTAAATGCGAAAGAGACAGAGGAGATGGTAAAAGCAGCAAAAGATACAAAAAAAGTTTTAATGTTTGATTTCAATAATAGAGCAAGACCTGAAGCACAAGCAATTATGAAATATATTAAAAATGGAGATATAGGGAAAATAAATTCTGCTCAGGCATTATGGATTAGAAGATGTGGAATTCCTGGATTTGGTGGATGGTTCACACAAAAAGCACTTTCAGGTGGAGGCCCTGTTATTGACCTACTTCATATGATTGACCTTGCATTATATTTTATGGAATTCCCTGAGCCAGATTGGGTTTTAGCAAAAACATTCTATGACTTTTTAAATAATCCTGATTTTAAAGGACCATGGGGGATACCAGATGTTGAAGGTGGAATTATGGATGTTGAAACGAGTTCTCATGCATTGATAACTTTTAAAACAGGACAGGTTTTATTTGCAAGAAATAGTTGGGCTGAAATGAATAAAAGAGAAGAAGTTTCGGTAGTATTTCAGGGAACAAAAGCAGGAGGGATGATTAGACGGCTTTTTGGAAGAGATGGGGTAGATGAAACAGCAATTGATGATTGTGAAATTTATACAATGGAATATGGAAAACCAGTAAATAGAAAGATTATAGTTGAACCAGACCCAAAAATGGGAAGAGAAAGGGCAGTTATAAATTTTGTAAATACAATTAAAGGTATAGAAGAACCATTTTCAAAACCAGAAGAAGCAATAATCTTAATGAAAATAATTGATGCTATATACAAATCTTCAGAGAAGAAAAAACCTGTCAAAATTGACGAAAAAGATTAATTTGTTTAATATGTAAAATTCGTAAGTCGAAATAAACAGGAGAAGGGAAAAATGAAAATATATATAGTGACAGACCTTGAAGGTGCTACGGGTGTATTTAAATTCAAACAAACAAGGGAGAGAGGACATGAATTTATAGAAGCGATGAAACTTTTAATGGGAGATATTGCTGCAGTTTGTGAGGGATTGAAAGAAGCAGGTGTTGATGAAATATATGTTCTTGACGGACATAATGGAGGTAATAACTTTATTCCAGAATTAATGATTCCAGGTGTTCGTTATATTACAGGTTGGCCAAGACAGGGGAAAGTTTTATATGGATTTGACAATTCATTTGATGGAATTATTCTTCTTGGATATCATGCAATGAATGGAACTCCTGATGGTGTTTTACATCATACACAGAGTTCTATTGCTGAAGCAAAATATTTTTATAATGGAATAGAAAGAGGGGAAATTTATCAAGCAGCAGTAATTGCAGGATATTTTGATGTTCCTGTAATACTTGTTACAGGAGATGAAGCAACCTGTAGAGAAGCAAAAGAAACACTTGGAAAAAACTTACCAACTGTTGCTGTAAAGAAAGGAATAAGTAGAGAAGCAGCAATTTTAATATCTCCTGAAGAAACTAAAATTTTACTTAAAGAAGGGGCAAAAAGAGCCATAAAAGAATTACCAAAACTTAAACCATATAAAATAAAATTGCCTGTAAGATTAAAAATAAGAAGAATTGGTCCAGAAGGAACAACTCCTGAAAATCCTTATTTTGTTGAAAGAGAATTTATTGTGAAGAATGAACTTGATATTATATCTGGCACTGAAGAAATTAAAAAATAAATTATATTATCCTTTTTTCTGTTATGATAATGTCAACTTTAATATCTTTTTCCTCAACAGGTAATTTTTCATTAAAAACTTGAAATTCAAAAGCAAGAGCAATTTTCAATACTTTATCTGAAATGTCTTTTAAAAAAATGTCATAGAAACCACCACCCATTCCAATTCTATTTTTAAAAATATCAAAAACAACTCCTGGAACAATTACAATATCTATTTTTTCTTTATCAAGTGGTCTTAAAATTTCAGGGACAGGAATTTTCTTACAAAATGTTATATCTTCAAAACTACAAATTACTGAAGGGATTAAAATTTTATTTTTCCAGTCAATGTAAGGCAGGCATATTATTTTACCATCTTCAAAACTTTTTTTTATAAGCAGGTCTGTTTTAACCTCTCTGTCAAAATGGAAATAAGTAAATAGAACATTTGAATTTTTATAATAATCAGATGAAATAAACCTCTTTTGAATTTTTAAACTTTTTTCTTCCCATTCGCTTTTATCAAGATTCTCCCTTATTTTTTTTATTTTCTGTCTGATTTCTATTTTCTGAAGTTTTTGATTCATTTTTAATTTTCTCTATCTCTTCCAGAAATTTTTTTATCTTTTTTTCATATCCTATTTCCTCTGGAAAATAAAATTTTTTATTACTTTCCCTATATTTCTGAACTACAAAATGACCTTTATAATCGTGAGGATAAAGATAACCTATTCCTTTCCCCAGTTTTTCCGCTCCTTTATATCCAGACCCACTTATATGTTTTGGAACTTTTTCTATTCTTTCTTTTTCAACTTCCTCCATTGCATTTTCAATAGCAACATAAGAAGAATTACATTTAGGACAGGTTGAAAGATATATCACAGTTTGAGCAAGGATAATTTTTGCTTCAGGCATACCAACAACTTCTACTGCTTGATAACATGAATTTGCAAGAATTAGCGCCTGAGGGTCTGCATTTCCAATATCCTCAGAAGCAAAAATTAACATCCTTCTTGCTATAAATCTTGGGTCTTCTCCACTTACTATCATTTTTGCAAGATAATAAAGAGCACTATCAGGGTCAGACCCTCTCATACTTTTTATAAAGGCAGAAATTGTATCATAGTGCTGGTCATCTTTTCTATCGTAAAGAAAATATTTACCAGCACATTCTTTAACTCTATTAAAATCAATAAAAATATATCCTTCTGAATCAGATTCAGTTGTTAAAACACAAAACTCAAGAATATTTAATGCTTTCCTTGCATCTCCCTGACTTCTTTTCGCTATTAATTCAATCGCTTCTTTTGTAATTTTTATTTTATAATTAGATAATCCCTTTTTATTCTTTAATGCTCTTTCTATTATTTTTATAATCTCTTCTTCACTCAGTGGATTAAATTCAAATAAAAGTGCCCTTGAAAGTAATGGTGTGTTTATATAAAAAAAGGGATTGTGAATTGTTGCACAGATTAGGGTTATTGTTCCCTCTTCAACGTCTTTAAGTAATGCATCCTGCTGAAGTTTATTAAAATGAGAAATTTCATCAAGAAATAAAATAGTTCCTCTCCCTTCTCTTTTCAGTCTTTCCCTCGCAGAATTTATAACCTCCCTTACATCTGAAACAGTTGCAGTGACAGCATTTAAAGAAACAAAATATTTTTTTGTCATTTTTGCAATTATCATTGCAAGTGCTGTTTTTCCGGTTCCAGGAGGTCCATAAAAAATTAAAGAAGGAATTCTATCACTTTCTATTATTTTTCTTAAAGGTTTGCCTTTTCCAAGTATATGCTCCTGTCCAACAAAATCTTCCAGTTTTTCAGGTCTAACCCTGATAGGTAAGGGTAATTTTTCTTCTTTTATTCCTTTATTATTTAAACTGAAAAGTTCATCCATTATTTTATATTTTACCTTTTAAATCACTTCAGGGTTAATCTCTATTTTGAAATCAAGTTTTTCTTTTAAATTCATTATCTCTTCAAAATCTGGTTTATTCTCTATATCTGTTTTAACAACCATCTTTAATTTATTTACTCCTCTTTTATCTTTTATAATCTCTGAAAAAAGAATGCCTGCACTACTCTTTTCAATATTCTTTTTTAAAAAATTAACTTTATTTTCAAAAGAAGAACTTTTTTTAAGTGGAACTTCAATAACCATTATATCTGCAAATGGTGGATATCCTACAAGTTTTCTTATATTAAGTTCTTTTTCATAAAAGATATTAAAATTTTTATTTTTAAATGAAGTAAAAATTTCAAAGTTTGGATTTTTTGTCTGAATTACTACTTTAGAATCCTTGTCTAACTCCCATAAAAATTCATTCACAATAAAAAAGAAAATTTCTTCTGAATTATACTCAGGAATATTTAAAAATGAGTCTGCATGAGGGAAAATAATCAATCCAAAATCAAACTTATCCATAATTTTACTGATAATCTTTGTTCCAACAAAAATATCAATATCCTCTTTAACTTCTCTTTCTTCTGCTGTTAATTTCTGAATCTTAAATTCTGGATAAACATTTTTTAAAATATTGTATATTTTCTCTATTCCAACCACTCTTTCTATTATTTCTTTACTTCCGCAGTTAGGACAACTTTTCTTAAAACTTTCATAAATTTTACAATATTTACAAAAAAGAGTATTTTTATCCGATAATATAAGATATGAATCACATTTTTTGCATCTTAAGATATAACCACATTTCTCACATTTAAATGTTTTTGAACTTCCTTTTCTATTATGAATAATCCCGACTTTTTTCCCTTTTAAAATATTTTCTTCAATTAAAGAAGAGGCAAACTTTGTTAGAAATTGAATATTCCGGTCCACTTCTTCCCATTTTTTATTGAGTATGAAAATTTCAGGCAGATTTTCAAACTTTCTTTTGTCAATTAAATATAATCTATTATTTTTGATTTCGTAATAATCTTTAATACCAAGGGTATTGGAAGTAAAAATAACCGGAATTTTTCTGTACTCACATCTTCTTTCTGCAACTTCAACAGCATTATATTTTGGATATTTTTTTTCTCTATAAGAAAAATCAAATGGAGAATCTATAACTATCCTGTTAAGGTCTGGTACAGGTAAAAAAACTGCAGTCCTTGTCCCAAAAATAATTAAATTTTCTCCATTCATACTTTCAAGATAATTCATAAACTTTGCTTTTTTTCTCATTTCTCCATAATACTTCAAAAATCTTCTATCTATTCTCTCTTTTATTTCCAGAAAATATTCCTCTAAAATTGAAATTTCAGGAAAGAGAAAAATTGTAGAACCATCAGTATTAGAAATTAAGTCAATATAGAAATTTAATTTTTCTTTTTTACTGTTAAATAGATATATTTCTTTTTTGAAGTTGTTAGAAGGAAATATTGAATCAATTTTCTTCTTTTTTAATTCTTTTTTTTCATATCTTAAAGGAAAATTACCAATTATAGAAAAAATTACTTGCCCAAGTGAGGAATAATATCTACGAGAAACTATTTTTGAAATTTCAAAAATTTCTTCATTTATCAAAGGGTAAAAATCATAAATTTTTTCAATCCATTTATATTCTAAATTTTTTTCTGAAATTTCTTTCAGTTCAATTATAAATCCTTTCCTTCTTCTTTTACCAAGAGGTGCAAGAACACGAATAAAGGGAACAATACTATCTTCACATAAATAATAAAAACTCCTTTCAATTGGTATGTCAAAAATAACTCTGGCAAGTTTCATTTTTGAGTAAGAATACTTTTTAAATAGCCGATATAAGCAGGTGTGGTTCCACAACACCCACCAATAAATTTTACCCCAAGTTTTACCATTTCAAAACAGTTTTTTCCAAATTCTTCAATACTTTCAGGATACTCAATCTTGCCTTTTAATAAAACAGGTTTGCCTGCATTTGGTTTTATCCATAAAGTTAAATTTGTCTTATCTCTCATAATTTTTACCATATTTAACATTTCTTTTGAATCCACTCCACAATTTGAACCAACAATTTCAACACCAGATTCTTCTGCCCATTTAATAAAATCATCTATTCTCTGGCCCATTAAAGTTCTGAATTCCTTACCAGAAGTAAATGTGAGGCATGGGATAATAAATAAAGAAGAATTTTCTCTTAATGTTTCATATGCAATTTTAAGTTCTTCCAAATCCTGAAATGTCTCAAGGATTAAGAAATCAACATTTTTATTTTCAAAAATCCTTCCCACTTCGTAAAAAACTTTTTTTGTTTCTTCTATTCCAAAATTCCCATAGGGTTTCAATATTTCTCCTGTAGGTCCTATATCTCCTGCAATCAATACATTTTCAAATTTCTCTTTAACTTTTTCTGCAATATCAACTCCTTTATCAATTATTTCTTCAAATTTATCTTCCAGTTTTTTCTTCTTCAATATTATTCTATTTGCTCCAAATGTATTTGTTAAAATTATCTCTGCTCCATTCTGGCAATATTCTAAATGTATTCTTTCAACAATATCAGGATTTTCAATATTTGCAACCTCAGGGGTAATTCCTTTAAATTCCAGTTTTTCCAAGTAAGTTCCCATTGCTCCATCCAATATAATCCACTTTTCATTTTTTTTCTTTTCAAGTATTTCCTCTTTCATTTTCCTGTTTTTTAAATCCATTTACAATACCTTTTATAAAACAATAGCATAAACTTCCTATTTTAGAAATATTATATCCACCCTCTAATACAATAAAAATTTTAGAAGATAGAGAACCTATTTTTTTGCCAATTAAATAATAATCAGTTTCTTCAAGAGAAAGATTCAGCAACGGGTCTTCTCTATAAGTATCAAACCCACAGGAAATACCTAAAATATCCGGAGAAAATTCTTTTATTATTTCTATACCCTCTTCAAATTTGTCCATATATTTTTCTGAATCAGAAAATGGTGGTAATGGAAAATTGTAGCAGTTTTCAAATGAATATTTACCAGTTCCAGGATATGCAGGAAATTGATGTATTGAAATATATATTACATTTTTTTCACCCATTAAAATTTCTTCAGTCCCATTTCCATGATGACCATCTATATCTAAAACAGCAACTTTTAAGTCATTCAATAAGATTTTTTTAACAGCAACTGCAATATTATTAAAATAACAGAAACCTCCAATATTATTTTTACCTGCATGGTGTCCAGGAGGTCTCCCTAAAGAAAATCCAATATCTCCTTTAAAAGCAATTTCACTTGCTTTTATAGCAGCACCGCAGGAAAGAGAGGCAAAATAAAATATATTTGGTATATTTGGACAATCAGGGTCAAAAAAATTATTATTTTTTACCCTTTTTACCATTTCTGGAGTATGAACAAGATATAAATCCTCTTCTTCACATATCTGTGGTTCTACAAATTCAAAATTTTCTTTTTTCTGTAAATACTCTACTATATTTGCAACCCTTTCAGGAGATTCAGGATGTGAAGGTTCTTTATATTTTAAGAACTCTTCAGAAAAAACAAACTTAATCATTCAATTTTCCTGGTTTCAAGAATATAAACTATCCCTTCCATACTTTCAAATCTATTTTTAGGATTTGGGTCTGTTGCTATTTTCACTATATTTCTTATTTTTTCTGGCATTGGAAATTTAAGTTCCTCATAAATCTTTTCAATTGTTTTTCCGAAAGAATAAATATCCCCTCTCTCATCTATTGGTTCTCCTTTAAATCTTTCAGGAGGTATATATCCTTCTGTCCCTCCATTAAAATCTCCTCCTTTCCAGAACAACCCTTCCTTTCTGGCAAGTCCAAAATCTGTAATTTTAACTTTTTCAAGAGAAAATGAAATTAAAATATTTGATGGATTCACATCTTTATGAATTATACCGTTTTGATGAACATAGGATAGGCCTTTTGCTGATTTAGTAATGATATCTATTATATTTTTTTCATTAAAAATTTCTCTTTTCATTCTTATTGCCTTTAATAAATCTGTGTCAAGGAATTCCATTAGAATAAAAAAATTTCCATCTTGTTGAATAATATCAAAAACTCTTACTATATTGGGATGTTCAAGTTTCTTAACAATTCTACCCTCTTTTATAAATTGATTTATCTGACTCCTTTCAAGTCTTCTCGGATGCAAAATTTTCACAGCAATAATTGAAGTATATAATGGTGAAGGATCTATTGTTTCTGCCCTGTAAACAGTAGAAAACCCACCTGCTCCTACCATTTCTTTAAGCATATATCCTTTAATTACATATCCGGGTCTTATTTTTATACCTTCCATTTTCTTTAATTATTTAAACCTCATTTATTATAACTCAATTTTTTCTTTTTTTACAAATCAAAAAATCTGTTTACCTATCACTTCTTATGTGGGTAAAATAAAAATGAGATGAAAGTTGATGAATTAAAAAATGTTAAAAAAGTTAAAATTTTTATTGATAATAAAAAGATTGAAGGAGAAATAGTTGAAATTGATAAATGGGGGAAAATGATTATTTCTGTCCCTTCAGAAACTAAAACAATTCCTGTAGAACTTGGAAAAAGAGGAGAAATATTTTTTGAAAAAGACGGAAAAACTCACTTCATCTCTGGCAAAATTTTTTCTCAGGGAATTCAACGAGTTGTTTTATTACCTGAAACGGATGTAATGGATGAAAAAAGGAAAAATGAAAGATTTGAAACACCTTTTATACCTGTAAAAATAAAAGGGAAAACAGGAATGTTTCACATAGAAGAAATTAATGGAAACATTTTAGATATTTCAATTTCAGGAGCAAAAGTTGAAACAAATTCTCCTCTAAAAGAAAATATAATTTACGATTTTGAAACCAATTTCCAAATAAAACATAGAGCATATCCATTTTTTGCAAAATGTAAATTGAAATTTACAAAAAAAATAAGGAATGTATTTATAAATGGCTTAGAATTTACGGAAATAGAACCCTTTTATTATGAAAATCTCTTAAAATATATAAAATTTTTAAAATATGAACTGGCCAAAGACACTCTCAATTATTAAC
>Ga0185342_1001269_pt1 | contig 10650 bp, 9 predicted proteins | sample ConPoolayeEmetaG_FD_128045 | JGI IMG/M metagenome (GOLD analysis project Ga0185342, IMG submission 128045) | Hot spring microbial mat communities from California, USA to study Microbial Dark Matter (Phase II) - Cone Pool mat layer E metaG... ...
GCTTTTGAGCATCACCTGAAAACTTATGGTTCGCATAAGCAGTTTGGCTACAAAGACTTTGTTTCTATGTTTAAAGCAGAGAAGTGGAATCCGGCGGAGTGGGTTGAGCTGTTCAAGAAGTCTGGTGCTAAATATGTTGTAGAAGTTGCTGAGCACCATGACGGTTTTGCGATGTATGATTGCAGCTATACCAAGTGGAACGCTGTTAAGATGGGTCCTAAACGTGACGTGGTCGGTGAAATGGCGGCAGAAGTCCGTAAGAAGGGCCTGGTTTTTGGAATTTCGTTTCATCGTGCTGAACATTGGTGGTTTTTTGAAGGAGGTATGCAGTTTGATTCTGATGTGAGGGATCCTGAATATCGAGATTTTTATGGTCCAGCGGAACCGAGGAACACGCAGCCAAATAGGGAATTTTTGGAAGACTGGTTGAACCGCGCGTGTGAGCTTGTTGACAAGTATCGGCCTCAGATTTTCTGGTTTGACTGGTGGATTGAGCAGCCGGCGTTTGAACCTTACCTGCAAAGGTTCGCAGCGTACTACTATAACCGAGCAGCGCAGTGGACTTGTTTCTCTGAACCGTGGAGTAATGGTGTTGTAATCAATTATAAGCATAATGCTTTCCCCCAGGGTGCTGCGGTGTTGAATCTGGAACGTGGAAGACAAGCAGCGCTACGGTCCATGTTTTGGCAAACTGACACTTCTATCTGTAAAAAATCGTGGGGTTATATCTTAAATCATGATTACAAGTCGGCTGGTTCTATCATAGTTGACCTTGTTGACATCGTCAGTAAGAATGGTTGTCTGCTTCTGAATGTTGCTCCTAGGTCGGATGGCACAATTCCGGAAGAACAGCAACAAATTCTTTTGGAGATTGGCAAATGGTTGGAAGTGAATGGCGAAGCTATTTTTGGAACTAGGCCGTGGAAAGTGTATGGTGAGGGACCGACACAAGTTAAAGGCGGAGAATTCACGGATAATGAAAGCGTAGCCTTTACCAGTCGTGATTTACGCTTTACGACTAAGGGAGAGGTGCTTTACGCTATTGCGCTGGCTGTTCCAGAAAAGGAATTAGTTATAAAATCACTTAGCACAGACCTGAGGCTTTACGGTGGTGAGGTTGAGGATGTTCAGCTGCTGGGTTCCGAGGAACCTGTGGATTGGTCAAGAAGCGACAGGGGATTGATTGTGAAAATGCCAGCTGAGATTTCATGTAGATACGCTGTTGCGGTTAAAATAGTAGGAAAACCTTAGTAAGAACTGTTTTTCGCTATGCTTTGTTCATTGCCCTTTGCCGATGGTGTTTTCGGCAAGTTTTGGTTTATGCATGACTTGTGTGAAGGGTAGGGGGAGGGGGGGCTATATATAGGTATATAAAGAGAAGGCTATGTTTTTTGACCATTTGTTCTTGTGTCTTGAGAGTGCGCCTGTTCATGCTTGTTCCGTGCGTGTCGAGATTTTTTCTTTACACTTGGAAACAATGTAGAACCATGGATTTCCAGACGGCGCTAAGAACACGGACCCCGTGTTTGGATTTATGGTTTTTGTTAGTGTCAGTTGTTTTTGTATTTGTTTATGAGTATTATGGCTATATGATTGTGAAGGTTTGGGCGAGAACAATCAGAATGGAAGATCCTTTTTTCTTGGCAGCCCATTTCTTGCGCCCATTTCAGTTATAACGCGGGAAGCCACGAAGTTTCCAAGCGTTCCGCACTGTTTCAACGGTTTACCATTTAGTAGCCCATAGAGGAATCCTGCGCAAAAAGCGTCGCCTGCACCCGTTGTATCAACAACGTCAACCTTGTACGAAGGAACAAAATGGCTTTCTTTTCCATCTGTAACGTAGCATCCTCTTTCTCCAAGTTTCACGGCGACAACGTTCACACCTTCAGCTAGCAATGCTTCGGCTCCTTCTTCGCAACTCTTTCCAGTCAAAAGCCTAAGCTCACTCTCGTTTGGGAGCGCCACAAAGCATTTTCTAATCAAGGGCCTAAGGGTCTCAAGCCCCTTTCGAGCGTAGATCATTCCAGGGTCAAGAGAAACCGCGACCCAACTAGCTTTTTCAACAAGTTTCAGCTGAGCCTCGAAGGGAACGTTTGAAGCAAAAGAAGTCAAATGCAGGAACCTTGCGTCTGCAACATATCCTGCGTCTATTTCCTCGAATTTTAGGGTACTATTCACGCCTGGATCGAGGTACAGTGCCCTTTGACCATCTTCGTCAACAAACCCGATGACTGAACCGCACCTCCCACTTTTCGAGACCACAACGCCGCCCGTGTCAACCCCCTCAGCTCGGAAAGCCTCAAGAAGGTAATCGCCGTCTCTGCCAGCTGCAACCTTGCCGATGAACCCTGTTTTTACGCCAAGCCTCGCCAACCCAACCGCCGTGTTCGCAGCTGAACCACCAGGTGACTCTTTAAAGTCGAGAATTTCGCTTTCTTCTTCTGCCTTCGCTATATGATTAACCTTGTAGAGTCTGTCAATGTTTAGGGCGCCAAAGCAGACAACATCAAAGGTCAAGACAGCAACTCCTTCAAGTAGATCTTGTATTTACCAAGCTTTCCCCCATAATTGCCCGCGGAAATCCTAACAACACCGTCAACCTCGGAGGCTTCTTCAATCCCCACCCTCATCGCTTTTTTGACAGCTTCCAATGACGTACCGTTAACCACTATTTCTGGGATGTACCTAACGTTCCGAAGAACCTTCGACTGGGCTCCAAGCCTCTTTCTAAGCGAAGGGCAATAGGGATGATTAGTCGTCGGCCCGATCTGAGGGAACCGTGTTTCTACCTTTGACCCTGCGGAGCACACATCAAACGGCGCAACTACTCCTTCAACCTGCCCTATTGCAACCAGAGCCCTACGCCCTGCCTTGACGACTGCTTTTTTGTTTGAGCACATGTACCAGAAATTTCCACCTATAACTCCTTTGCCGTAGCCAAGGTAACGTTCAATGTGAAAGTCAGGAACCATGATGGGCACGGTGATCATCTCTCTTCCAAAACGGTTCTCCGTCCACTCAAACCCGTCTCCGCAATGTCCAACACGGTCCATGGTGTCAACTTTACCGACTGGATAAGAGCACGCATCAAAAACCGACGTGAAGGGCTTAACAAGGATGTCTTGTCGGATCCTATACGAGAGTTCCTTGTAGAACCTTTCAACAACCTCGTTCAACGGCTTCTTCTCGTCAAGAGAGCCCCAGAACTGCAGAACTGAGCCCCAGCGCCCGTCAGGCGTTTCCGTCTTGTTAACAAATTTTTCGATTCCCCCTTCAATCCTACCGATAACTATCGAAGGCGTGGCAGTTGCGTCCTCCGCAGTCCTCCTAAGAGTCCCCCTATCGTCAGCAGTAACCAGAATCCGAAAATACAACCCGTCAAAAGCTTCAGCGTAGGTGTCCTCAACCTCTACTGTCATAGTTATGCCGCCTAAACGTCAAGAGCAATATATTTTGTAACCCTTCATAAATGTGTGACTATTAAACTGGATAACGAAAAATCAACCAAGCCGCGCTACGGCTTCGCCTCTAACAGTTTTCCTGAAAGCGCTGCTTTCGGCAGTAAGCCTTTCAACATTTTCTGACGTTATTCTCTCAACCCTTGGAAGCCTTCCAGAAAAAGACTTCATAATCCTTTGGAAAAGGGCGGAGTCACAAGTAGACTTCAGGGTTTCCCACGACCGCTCTTCAACCAAGCTGAGCACTTTCTCTTTTCCAAACTGGTTAAAAACGAAGGCAAGAACGGTTGTGATATCAGTGTGATGCGACATCACAGCGATTTCAGCTTCTCTCACGGCGTAACGGTTACCATTAAACGAGACAGTTAAGCCGCCAGCTGCCCGAATCAGCCGGAAGGGGTCAACGTCTGTTATGCTGTCACCAACATAAATCACGTCTGAAAGGGGTACGCCTAGTTTTTTAGTAATGTCTATGACCGAGTTAGCCTTTTCGAAGCCGCCTACTGGGTTAACCTCTTTAATCATGGCTCCAGCTTGCATGTATGAAATTTCTTTCCAAAATATTTCATCAAGCCTCTTAATGGTTCTTCTTGAGTCTTCAGAGAGGTCGTTTACGGATTTAGCTTCGCCTGGAATTTCTATCATGGGCATCAACGAAATTTCTTGGCAAATCGCCCTTAAGCGTGCAAGTTCACCTTCGGGAACCCCGTACTTGTCTATGTCAAGTCTTGTGCAATAGACGTTTGTTTTTGGAAAACCGATGATGTCACACAAAGCCGTGATGTAATGTTCGTAGCTTGTGCTCACAATAAACGAAGGCATAAAGCCATTTATGACCCTTAATGTTTCATCAGCCATTGGAACAAGCAGAATATTCTGTGCTGAATATTTCCTAAGCAAGGCGTTCGTTGCGCCATAGGCCTTCAGAAAAGGCAAAATAAGTTTTAATGTGTCCCCAGCCTTGTATCCAGGTTTTTTAACGACGTCCGCCAAAAAATCGTCATATCGGCTAATCAACGTGAAAACATAGTCTCCCCTAGGAACCACACGGCTCATCAACTCAAACGCGTTATCGTTCTTAGAAATCGGCCCTTCACAGTCAGTTATGAAAGCCCTTAGCCTGGTTTTCATTTAAGCCTCCTCAACTGTCCCATGTGCCTAACGCTTCTGGCAATGTGCTGCGCAGAAGCTATGTCAGTTCTGTTCCAAAGGGCCCCTCCCTCTATAGCCGCTAACCCTTTAAGAGAGGCTTCTCTGGCTGTTTGAATGTCGTCACCTATGCCTACGCTACATACTGTTCGAGATCCTAGCGCATAGTACTTACCATCGTCCCTAACCTCTAATGAGCCAGGATATATTCTTAACATGTCAAGCTGCTCGGAAACAAGCCTCTCAGCCTTTTCAAGAACAATCGGCGTCCCAATCTCGGAACTTTTTACTTGGGACGGAAAAACGTCCATGTAGCCGCCGTATTGTGGTGGAACCTTATACGTTGTAACTGTCGCTTTCTTGTCAACATTGATCTTGGTCAGGGACCCCTCCACCATTCTTAGGCAAACCTCCACAAAATCGTCTTTTAGGATTGGAAGAATATTCATAATCTCAGGATCTCCTGGTCTACTGTTGATTTCCAGAATCATTGGGCCCTTCCGTGTGTGCATAAAAGCCACATAGAATGGTACTCCCCTTAATCCTTGATTAGATTCGCCCCCCTTCATCTTCTCAAAAATTCTTCTGACAACCTCAACCTCCTTGTCGTAGTCGCTTCGACGCATAAAAGGCAAAATCTTTCCCCTGTCCTTGTAGGAACCCATGCCTCCAGTGTTAGGTCCAACATCATTATCGAAGGCACGCTTGTGGTCCCTCGTCTCAGGTAACGGCACAAGATGTTTGCCGTCGCAGAATGCCTGAAAACTGGATTCTTCACCCTCGAGCTTTTCCTCAACAATAACTGGGCTTTCTCTAAAAGTCGCAAGGAAATGATCAAGTATTTCCTCACGCGTGCGGAAGTGGTCTCCCCAAACTCCAACTCCTTTTCCAGCTGCTGGAACATCAGGTTTTACGACAACTTGGTTGTGAAGCTCGTCAAGCCATTCAAAGAGGGCCTTCTTAACCTCATCAATTGATCTGTAGTCCTTTGGATCAAAAACTTGGAACCTCGGGTTAACTTCTGGAACAATATCTTGCAATATTTTTCTTTGCGTAACCTTGCTTCCCTCAACCGCGTATTCCTTGGTTGGACAAATCATCGGAATGCCCGTTTCTTTTTCAACCGCGTCTCGAACCCCTGCGATTATGGGTTTCTCAGGACCCACAATTCCAAAGTCTATTTTGTCTCTGTGTTTTTTGGCAAAGTTGCATATGTCAGATACAGAAAGCAAAGGACTTACAATGTGCTCTTTAGCCCTTTTCAGGTTAAACGGGTTCTTCTGCCGGTCTATAATGTAAAGGTCAGTAACGTATTCTCGGCTTCGGCTGAAGGCGTCAACCATCGCGGCGGCTCTGGAACCGTACGAGACAACGAGTATGTCGATGTGCTCCACGAAAATTCACCTTTACATGCTTTTTTGCTACTTAAGATGTTTTATTCTCATATGTCTATCTATAACTGTTTTACTGTCGCTTCGTTGTTCATAACAAAATTTATATTAAACAAACGGCTTCCACAGATTGTTAACATGAACCCTTAAATCGGGGTAATATCGAGTTACATGGCTATAAGTTTTAAACCCTTGTGGCTATTTGAGATCAAAATAGAAAATGAAAGTAGGAGGAAGCGGTTTGAAAATTGCTGAGTTAAGAGATGGCTTAAGAAGAGTGAACGTGGAAGGGCAAGTTGTTGAAATCTCTGAGCCTCGAGAGGTGCGTTCTAAGTTTACAGGCGAAACGTTCAGGGTTGCCGAAGCTACAATCAACGACGACAGCGGGACGATAAAACTTGTTTTGTGGAACGAGCAAATTGGACAATTAAAACTCAACGACCAAGTAAGAATAGAAAATGGCTACACAAAATCGTTCCGCGGAGAAGTCCAGCTTAACGTAGGAAAATACGGCAAACTAACAGTCTTATAAACACACAAAAAAGCGGTAGCATGAAACCCTAAAAATCATGTCCACAAATCCAAATTAGGTTGCCTCGTTCTTCTTAAAGCCCCCTTCAATTTATTCACGGCGTTTTCGACACGAATCTTGGAAAACCCCTTCTTATTGCACAAGAAATCAATAAGATAGTCTTCATTCAATGGACTGAACACTACTTGGTAATTGGAAGCAACCTCTGGGTAGAGAAAGATGCGCCGAACTATCTCATAATCATCCGTGATTCTCGCCTTAATCTTATCTGGCAACCCTTCAATGCTTTTATATTCCTTAATAAGTTTCAACGCGGTTTTCGGACCGATGCCTTTAACGCCTCTATTAAAGTCGGTTCCAACTAGGATAGCAATATCAACTAGCTGACTGTGAGAAATACAGTGTTTAGAGAGAAGGCGCTGCAAATCAACTATCTCAGGGGTTAAAGATCGGTAAATTCCTTTGGACGACAGAAATTCCTTTCCGTAAATGGTAAGGTATCTTACGAGTCTAGGAGCACCAAAAAGAAGCGAATCATAGTCCTTACTGCTTACAGCCCAAACATCGCCATTTGCGGCCATGTAAGCTGCTTGAGCCTCCGCCTCAGAAGGTGCTTGAACGTGGGGAACCCCGAGCAAAGTTAAAAGCTTCTTTGCGTCTTGAACTATTGAAGGTGTCAAATGGCTTGAAACAACAGCTTTGGAAAATGCTTTTTCGTAGTCTCCTTTTTGCAGAGACTCTTCCCACTCCTTTTGGGCCCTATTACGCATTGTTCGTCTTCTCTCGAGTTCTGCACTTTTTAACTTTGGAGGAACTCCGTCGAAAACAAAAACTAGGCTCATGTTGTACTGTGATACCAAATGTGTGATACGATATAAGATTCCGATCAAATGTGATGTCACACTTCCATCTGGACCAGTAAAAGAGTAAGACTCTCGAGTTCTTACAACGGAAAGAAACTGGTAAATGAAATTACTGGCATCAACAGCGAGTCTTTTTCCTGCTAAATCTTTTAGTTGACTGTTTCTTTTGATAATTATGGGTGTAAGGTTAACTCCCAATCTATCCACGCTTGTACCAATAGAAGCCCTAGGCGTTGTTTTCCCTTTAAACCTTACGATCCTCCAATGCCAGCCATGACAATTTATAGTCGACACGTTCATAAAATATATAATTAAGAAAAGTTTATAACCAGCAATAAATAACCAAATTCCAATGGTTGAAAAATGCAACCTCTTAAACTGTTTTATATCATTAAAGGTTGTGCATAAAATTGTATAAACCCAGATTGTGTTCTCCAAACTGCCAGAAATTTCGATGCGGAAAAAACGCGCTACAATTCAGAGGAAAAACAGCTTGGTGTAGATGGAGCGAAGACCTTTGTAACCCAATAAACTGCAACTACGCACTCTGCCTTTCAAGACGGCTGTTGTCAAACGGCGTATGCGGAGAAACCGTGAAGAGAAAGACCGTTGAAAAAGAACCAGAAGAAGACGTCATTCAAGCAGTAAAAGTGAGGGGAAAAACCTATAGGAAAATTGGTGAAAAGGAAATCTTTTGAGAAAATCCGAAAATGTTAGCTTTATGTTACGTGACACGGAAAATACTGTTGTGATGTCATGCGACGCCATTTCGTTGCGGTGTCGAATCACGTAAGTTTCGGTGTAGTAAGATCTGAAATGTCAACGCTGTAATCATACACTTGGCAGATAAGAGAGGTTACTGAAATCACGGTTTGGGCCATATCCATAGCTAAAGAATTGCAAGCAGATTCAACTTGACGGTGCAACCGTGTTATTTCATCACGTTTGTCCCTAACTGAGGATGCAATCAAAATGTTATGTGACAGGAAGGCCGCAATCGCATCATTATACGATTCATGAACAGCTTTGGAGAGTTTTTCAAGTGAATCCAATAGATCATTGGTCAGCTTTCTCCCGTTCAGTCGAATAACGTAATCTGCGATTTGGGACGATAAATCTCCAATCAACTCTACTAGACTTGCTGAAAGACGGTAATCTAAACAATCTATTGGGGAAACTCCGAGCTTCTCGTTTAGCCCCGGATTTTGAATTATCGTTCGCAATATGCGAACTAACAAAAAGTATAGCCGATCAGCCTCATTATCTCTCGCGATGACGCTCTTTGCCAGTTGTGTGTCACCTTCAACAAATGCGGTAAAAGCGTCACTATACATTCCTGAAGTTATCAGTTGCTCCCTACGTAGAACCTTTTCAGGTGAAAGAGCCGAAGGCTCTAAAAGACATTGCATTACAATTTTCGCGATGTCTTCTTCAATAATTTCTAACCCAATAAGCCGACTTGAGGTTTCTTTGATAGTCTCTCTTTGTTCAATTGTAATCCGATCCTTTGCCTCAATACGGATAAAGTCGTACCCTAAAAGATATTTTCCAATAATCTCTCGGCTTAAATAGGGAGTGGGTTTAATTACGACTGTTTGTGGTGTTGGCTCCAGATCATATTTTGGATTGATGATGAGGCGTCCATCTGAACTTATGGTAGTGGCTACAACAGAACTGCGCGTTATTCCATTTTGTATCGCCCACTCTTTAGGAACGGTTACGAAAAAGGTGCCGCCTCTTGTCTTTTGAACTTTTCTAAGCTCCATACAAATCCCTAAAAAATAATATGATTTATACAAAATAAAAGAATATTGGAACCTTTTTGATTTATTTAGATAAAAAACAAAAATTCCTATTGGGCTGCTATCTCTTAAGGTTCATTAAATATTTTGGATGATAGTTTACCATTTTCTTTAATTGTTCATTTTCTAAGAAACATTGAATAATTATCTTATTTGTAATCCCTAAGCTAATTTTTTTAGTTCTTCCATACCTGCCAAGACTGATTATTCGAGAGTTTAAAAGACCCATAATATCCAATTCGCTAATTAATCCGCTCACTCTTCTTTGAGTAAGAGGAATGTATCCCATTTCTTCGCACATCTCATAATAAACGTTATAAATATCTCCAGTAATAGACCGTTCAACATTAAAATTCTTTAGGATATAAACACTTAAAAGTACGATCTTGGAATGCAAAGGAAGACTTTTAAGAGATTCAATTATCCTGTCATGTTCAATTCTTTTTTGTGCCTCTCGCACATGTTCTTCGCTGACATTCTTATCTCCTTTACGTTCAGCAACTTCACCGGAAACCCTTAACAAGTCTAAAGCTCTACGTGCGTCTCCATGTTCCGCAGCAGCAAGAGCGGAACATAATTCAATTACTCCATGGTCCAATGCGTTTTCTTGAAAGGCAATTTTAGCCCGTTCATCTAAAATATCGTAAAGCTCATCAGCATTATAAGGACGAAAGATAAGTTCCTCCTCTCTGAGTGTGCTTAAAACCCTGGGATCCAATAATTCCTTAAATCTTAAATCGTTGGAAATGCCTAGAATCGTAACTTTGCTGTTTTTTAACCCTTCATTTATACGGGTTAGTTCATAAAGTAGTATGTCACCTCGGTTTTTTATGATGGCGTCTATTTCATCTAATGTTACAATAAGAAGAATTTCACGGGATTCTAACGTCTTTTTGAATCTGTCAAAGACTTCACCTAACGCAAGACCTGTAAATGGTATACTCGTATTTAGACTTGAACACAGGCTTGAAAAGATTCTGTATTCTGTTCCAACCAATCTACAATTGATAAAACTAACTCTTACTGGGGATCCTAATTCTTTTGCCTTTTTATTTAGTCTGGTTAAAACATATTTGACGACAGCTGTCTTTCCGGTTCCTGTTTTTCCGTATATTAGAATATTAGAACAAATTGAACCTTTAAGAGCAGGAGCGAGCATTTCGCCGAGGTACCGTATTTGTTCTTCTCGGTGTGGCAGCGATTCGGGAATAAAATCATGCCGAAGGGCTTCTCTTTTTCTAAAAATTGATGATCCCTTTAAAAACTCGTTAAATACCTCATCCAATACGTTTTTTTGGATAATCATATTAGGCCTCTTTTTTATGGAAATGAATAAATTGCTTGACAATGAATGGTAATCTAAAAATAAAGAAAATCATACAAAAAAATAGATAAAAAATAACAAAAAATTTTTTCAACACTCACCCCTTTATTTCCACTCCAAACTATTTCTTT
>Ga0185342_1001270_pt1 | contig 10644 bp, 9 predicted proteins | sample ConPoolayeEmetaG_FD_128045 | JGI IMG/M metagenome (GOLD analysis project Ga0185342, IMG submission 128045) | Hot spring microbial mat communities from California, USA to study Microbial Dark Matter (Phase II) - Cone Pool mat layer E metaG... ...
TATAACGGAGGGCACATTAACTGGGTGATGGCACACCCATTGGAGGTTCAAATATGAGCTTCCAAGAATCCCCCGACTTTAGTCGCGGGGAGTGTCAAAGGGATGTAGAAGGTTTAACTCAAGCGTGTTTACTTTAAGGTGTAGGTTCTCAGCCCTTTTTTAGGAGTCGGGTTCCTTTGTGTAGCTTCCAATTTTTCGGCTTTTATTTTTCATTTTTTCATTAGTTGGGCCATTACTATTTGTGCGGCTAACATCCCGGACATGATACAGGTCTGGAAGCCTCCCCCTATCTGGGTCCAGGCTCCCGCAAAGTACAGTCCCTTTAATGGTCCCTGTTGGGGTAAACGGTTTCCAAATATGTTGTTGGGGCTGTAAGGGGTGCCGAGGATGGAGCCTCCGGGGTTTCCTGTGTAGCGCATGTTTGTTAGTGGTGTGGATACTTCAATTACCTCTATGTGTTCTCTGATTCCGGGGTAGAATTTTTCCAATTTTTCTAGTAGTTTTTCGCCCATCCTGTTCTTGGTGTCTACGTATTCTGAGGGGGGAACCTTGTACCAGGGTTCGGCGTAGCTTAGGGTGGTGATGACTGCAGCTGTGGTTCCTGGAGGAGAGGCTTCCGGGTATGCAACATTGTAGGTGGCTAGGGCGAAGTCTGCGGGTTCTATGCTGACTCTACTTTTTGCCCAAGCTGCGTCAAAGTCGTAGCCCTCGTTAAAGAATATTTCGAACTCATCTATTCCCAGTTCTTGGTGGGGTGCGTCTAATCCCAGGTAGACGTTCATGGTTCCCATAGCTATTTCTTTGGTTTGAAATTTTTCAAAAAAGGAACTTGGAACTTTATCTGCACCAATCATTTTGGCGCAGGTTGTTAATGGGTTAACATTCGATATGATGTGGTTTGAATGGAATGTTTCACCATTCTCCGTCACCACTCCTGTTACTCGGTCGCCTTGGGTGAGTATTTTTTTAACCCCGCAGTTGAGCCGAACTTCGCTATCCGACTCCTGGATAACATCTACGAAGGCGTTGGCGAGGCTTTGAGATGTTCCTTTGACTTGGGCTCCCCCATAGTGAATATAGGTGTCATATACAACTGCGTATATTACGTATGCTAGTTCTGATGGGGGTAGTCCACAGTAGCCCATTAGTTGGGATAAGACCGCCCGGGCTTTAGGGTCTTTAACATCGGCGTATAGGACGTCGGCTAGGGTTTTGTCCAGGTATGGTAGGAAGTTTTCTTTGATTTCGGGGTGAGAAAAGCTTTCTCCCCTCTGTATTAGGGTTAGGGCTCGGTTGGTAGCGGTCATTCTCGCCATGAAGCGTTTTATTCCTTCAGCCTCGTTGGGAAATGTGTCTACCAAAACGCCCTCCGCCTCTTCTCTTCCCGCTGGAACAGTGACCTCCATGTCGGAAAAAACGGAGCGGTAAACAGTATTAAGCTTGACGAATTCAACCTTCTTTGTTATTCCCAGATTCTCCAAATACTTGTAGAAGAAGCCGCGTTTAGCATCCAGGTTCAAACCAGAGAGTTCATGCAGCGCAATTTCGAACTCAAATCTGCCACGAACAAAACTGCCCGCATAACCGCCAGGCCTGTAATGCTTCTCTAATAGGAGAACCCTCTGCCCATTCTTGGCAAGCGATGCTGCTGCGGAGAGTCCTCCAAGACCCGCACCAACCACTATCACATCATACTTTTCAGACATCTTCATCCATCCACACTGAGTCAATTCTCCAATGATAAACCGATTTTTCTGGAAGCCGATACTTCCAAGGAACTGTTAAACCGATATAAATGGGGGTTGATATTAAAATTTTCTGAATAGTAATAAGAAAATTTTTTAATGGATGCTAAAAATTTTTGAAAGAAAAAAGTGTTGGCTTAAACTAGCCTTCCTTTGTGAGATCCACCATTCTAGTAATTTTGTGCAGAGTTTTATGCAATTGTTCGTAGGGAACCCATTCGATTTCTGCTTCAACCCCCAGTTCACTCTTTATTTCTCCAGCTATTCTCTTTTTAAGCTCCTCAGGATCTTTTGTTATGCTCTCCTTGTAGGATGCCTTAATCTTTAGTGTGTCCATTTTTTTAGCGTATTTAATAATGTTAAATGAAGCCTCCTCAGTTTCTGGGTGACGCTCCATGATGAGTCTCAGAGCAAATGGGGAAATCTTCTTTCCGGCAACATTAACAACCCATGAGGCTCGGTCAAAAACCTTAACCCGATGGTGGGTTCTTCCACATTTACAGGTTTCATCTATCTGTTCTCCAAAGTCCTCGGTGCCGAATCTTACAAAGGGTAAGGCTCGCATCCAGAGATTTGTGACCACTATTTCTCCCTTCTCACCCGGGCCTAGGAGTTCTTCGGTCTCGGCGTCAATAAGCTCTAGGCTCCAGTAGTCTGAACATGTGTGGAGACCATCGTGAACATAACATTCTCCGGCTAAAGTGAATGGATCACTGCAGCCCCAGGCGTCAAACCAGTCTAGGAGCCCGAATTTTTCCATAAGATACCTTCTGTGTTTTGGAGAAATGGCCTCACCAGCTGATGTTACATACTTCAGGCCCGGAATGGCGTCCTTGGGATCCTTACCCATCCTTGCGAACTCATTAATACATGCCAAAGCTGTATCTGGCGGTAAAAGTGCCCAGTCACCCCTAAACTTTCCCAGAGACATACGTGCGGTGGGAAATCCGAATAAATGCAAGTAGGCATTATAAGCGATGAGCTCAGTATTAAGACCCAGCTTGTTCATTGTGAGGACGCCTAGAAAGGTGCTCCACCAATGCCAGAATCCCACAAAGTGTATAGCGGAAAGCAGCCTCATTCCGGGGCGTATTTTCCACATCCAAGCTAGTCTGGTGCCCGGCTCACTGGCTACGTGAACTTCCTCCGCTGTGAGAGCAGTGAAGGTGGGAGCTCCCGTAGTTCCAGTTGAGGGATGTATTCTTTCTATCTGGTCTGGGGGAATTGTAAGCATAGTGCCAAAGGGGTCTCCGGTTTCCACCCTTTTATCTCGAATTTGGTCTTTACGGAATAGGGGGATTTTATTCCTAAAGTCGTCATAGGTTTTCACGTCTTCCGGGTTTGCTCCCATATCCTCGTATAATTCTTTGTAGAATTGGGAGTTCCTATAGGTGTAGTTCACTATAGCTTTTATCCTTTTTAGCCTAAGTTCTTCTAATTCAACTTTTTTCATAGTTTCCATTTGAGGATTCCAGTACTCACTCATACTCTATTCCTCCTTGTAATCCCGGGAGAGTATTCTCACATGAGTTCTCCCACACTTACAAACAGTTTTATCTAGTTTGACATCGATGTCCGTCACATATCTTAGAAGCGGTGTTCCTTGAGCGTAAAGGTTTGTGATGGTCAGTTTTCCCGTTTCTCCTTCCGAAACGGGATTGCCACTTTTAGAATCCACAGCCTCAACTAAGTAAAGATCCTCCCAAACATGTAGTCCAGCGTGCTCCCTGCATTCTATTGCGTGGAGAGCGGTTTCCGAGTTGCACAGCATACTATAAACTTCTGCGTTCCAAATTTCTTGAAGCTCCCGTCTCTTGCTGGGTTTAAGAAGGTTTTTGTGGTCTGGGTAAACAATGATTTTAACTCCTAGATCTTTGGCTTTTATTCCCTCCATTTCGGCGATGGCGGCGATTTGGTTCACCATTTCAGGTGAAACTACAAGTACTGGGGATTTGAAGAATTTAACCCAATTAAAGGCTTTTGCCCCATCTATTCCCGCGGCTAGGAGTCGAGGCATGGGTATCCCTATTTGAAGCGAAAGGCTGCCTAAAATCTCCACAACTGAGGGTGCAAGATGTAGACTTGTGGAATTAATTATGGCCGGATAGATGTCCGTGGGATCTACGACTCCCTGTATTAACATGCGGTCTCCTTTTCTTACACCTATCATTGTAAAGTAACGAGTGAACATTTCTACAGCGTTCATAAAGTCTCCCCTAGTCATGGTTAGATAAAACGGGTCTTTTTGGGGTGGAGCCTGGTCAAAGATTTCAAAAACCACGCAGAACTGTCCTTCTCCGATGCAGCGGGTACCGCCGTAGGGGTCTCCTGTATCTGTGATCTTTTTTCTTATCTCCTCAAGGGTTATTGTGGGTATTTTAGCCAAGTCTCCCAGGGTTTTAATTGAGTCTTCTCTTATTCCTGCGTCTTGGAGTTTCTCTCGCTCCATATTGGAATAGTTGAGAACATATTTTACCTGTCTCTTTAGACGATCTAATTGGAGTTTTTCAATTTCAGACCGAGGCATTTTTTCAATTTCGGGGTTGTAAAGAGTTTCAATCTCCATTTTAATCTCTCCCAAAAAAATAATTCCTTTTGTGCAAAGGTCTGAAAATAGGGGAAGTCACTCTTATTTTGATTATATTAAATAAATAGTTTTTCTAGAAAACATCCTAAAAGTTTTTGATTTTTACTAAAAAACAGAATGAAAAATTATTTTGCTTACCTATGACCTCAGAAACTTATTTTTATCCCTAAATTTATCCTAAGACTATTTTGGTGGTGAAACGGAAATGGCCTTTGGTTCGCAAGCTGCGACGCAGAGATTGCAGCCATTACAAGAAAAGGGGAAAGTAGCGGTTATCATAACTGGGCTGTCCTCTCTTGAAGTGTCAATAGGGTAGTAAGCGAATACTTTAAGGGGGCAAGTCTTAATACATTTCAAATCACAATTTTTGGGTGCCACACACTTCCCCATGTCAACAAATATGCTGTACTTTTTCAATATTGTTGCCTCCCTTTTTTTCGATTACCACAGGTCTTTTGCCACTGCCACACTCTCTCTGTCAATGAGGCTTATGGCTTTGTTTGGGCACCGTTCTCTGCATACTCCGCAGCCGAAGCATACTGTGGGGTCAACGACTGAGTACTGTTCAAGTCTGGAGAACCTTATGGCTCCAAAGTTGCATGCCAGTAGGCATTGGGGGCTTCCTCCGCAACCGTCACACTTGTTCTGGTCAATCTGTGCAATGTAGTGGCTTTTTATGGCTGCGTTTCTGACACCGGAAATTAGCCTTGTTCTGAATACTATGCAGTAGGGTAATTCACAGTTGCAGATACCTATTACGTTGGGCATTGAACACCATTGGACCCACTGTACGAGTCCCTCCTTGTAGCAGTCCTTGCAGAGTTCTATGGCTTCTTCAGGTGTGATGTATCTATCATACTTTGATAGGGTGCCCTGTGACTTTTTTAGGAGGTCGCAGAATGGTTCGAAATGCATGCAGACCATTTTGTTTTGTCCTCCCCAATGTTTTCTGCAGGCGCAGTAGGTTAGCCCTATTTTCATGTCAAACTTCTGAGGAGTCTTTAGTATTTGGATTGTGTCTTCTAGGGGAACGACTTGGCCTCCGTTAGCTCCCTCAGACATCTTATTTAATGCTTCTAGTGCATCCTTGGAATAGGGCAATTCCTCAACTAGGGCATTAACGGATGCTATGGTTTCAACCAGAGCCTTAGGGCCGCCTAGTGCCAGAGACTCCATAACCGATCGAATGTTAGCATCTTCCCAAGCCTTCTTAAGGTTAATATTCTTTGGATTCAAATACCATTTGGTACCTTGACCGTGTTCAACACAATACTGGCACACGAAAAAACCTCCTTCCAAGCTGGGTTAAGTCACCCCGACTAATGGGATTTATGGTTATCTTATTATTGTGGTGTTTATTAATTGTTTTGGTGTTTTTTGGCTCTGCGTGTTAGTGCTTCTTCCGCTGCTAGGGTGGCTGAGGTTATGGTGTCTCCCATTCCCACGGTGGCTTTGGGCTCTGTTAACTTTGAGGGGGTGAAGGCTACTGAGGGTTCTGATTCCGTGAATCCCTCTTCTAGAAATTTTTGTTTGGGGTAGCCCTCCTCACTCTCAAGTAGTTCCGCAAGTTTGCGGTGTTCCCATATGCCCCTTTCGCTCACTTTTAGTTCGCCGCTTTTGAGGGTTTTTTCTGCGGTTTGGATTGTGGGAAAATTTCCAGTGTGTGCAAGTGTGGCTGCGAATAGTGAGCCAAACATTATGGAACTTAGTTCGTCTCGGGGATGGATTCCATAATTGGAGTTGGTCAAACTTAGGGAGAATTCTCTGGTGTGCACCATAATGCGCGACAAGCAATATTTTTCTAAAATTTTTCTTGCACCCTTGTAAATTTTTGGGGCATCCAAAGCCTTTATTTCTTCAAGATTATCCTTCCACCCCAGCGTATGTAGATTATCCGCCAATTCATCCTCGTTTAAACCAAGGGAATCCACTTTTGGAGCCACCATATCAAGAACAGACTTTCTTAACTCTGGATCAGCTAGGAAACCTATTTCGCTGTGTATCCTAATTTCCGGATTTCTCTCTTTCCAAGAATCGATGAGTTCTAAAGTTTCCCTTATGTGGTCTTCAGGCTTGGAACCGTCGGGATAAGACTTCTGAAGCATATGATAACCGGACAGTATTACCCTCCCCACTTCTTTGATTACCTTTATGGTTCCCTCACGAAAGGCGGGATCTGTTTTTAGCTTAATGTTTTCATCGTCGTAGGTGGCTATGAACCTGTTTTCAACTGGTGCCTTAACAATTTCGTGGTTAATTTTTGTTTTGAATTGGTTGTCGAATTCAAATATCCAATGTATAAAAACTTTGTCGCCTTCTCTAGCTGCCTCCAAAGGTTTCTTGAAAACAATTCTTCCACTCTCAAATCGGGGTATGAGGATTTCTCCATAATCGCTGGTGAATTGTTCTGCCTGCAGTGGGGGAAGCTCCACTACATTCGGTATAACTTTAAGGTTCATGAGGGCCAGCACATTGGTCATTATTCCACACTGTCCACCCATACGAAGCCTATCGTAGCCGAAAACTGATTTTATCTCCTCAGTAATTTTGGGCTCGCGAATAAACCATTCTTCACCATCACCAGTCTTGGCACAGTAGAGTATACCCGCCAAAACATCGGAAAAAGTCACAATTTCCCTCGGAGGATTATTCAATTTGTACAGGACTTCTTCCGCCAATTTTTCTTCATTTATTATCTTTTCAATTTCTTGGCCTTTGACGTGTCTTAGTCCATCAATATTAGTATTTAAGCCCGTGATAAATATGCGACAGAGTCCAATGTTTCTGCCAACCTCTTTTAGAGCCTGAAAATATTTCTCAGTCCATTCTTTGGCAAGCATAAATGTTCACCAATGCCTTTAGAGTTCCCTGACCGCTTTAACCAAATAGCGGGGCTTATCCGGATTGTACCCTCTCCTGAACGCAACAAAATAAGCGAATAACTGTAACGGCACCACATAGGTTATGGGAGAAAACATTGGCATAGTCTCCGGAATACTAATCGGGTGGTCTGACAACGTCCTTACCTCAGAATCATTCTCCTGTACCACGCTTATTATTTTCGCCTGGTACGCCTTGACCTCTCCCAAATTTTTAACCAGCCTATCATAAGTCTCATCGGGAGGCGCAATTACAATTACCGGGAACCCCGGCTCTATGAGGGCTATGGGTCCATGTCGGGACTCCCCAGCAGGATAGGCTTCTGCGTGGATATAGGCAGTTTCCTTAAGCTTTAGTGCACCCTCCATGGCAGTGGCGGTGCTAATCCCACGCCCCAAGAAAAAGAAGCTCTGCTTATTAGCATATTGATAAGCAATATCTCTAACCACCCTGTCCTGCCTTTTAATCGTCCTATCAACCACATGAGGCGTACTCATTAACCCTTCTCTAAGATTTTTAACCTCACCATCACTTAGAGACCCCCTCATGAGAGATAAATCCAGCGATAGCAGGGATAAGCATGCAACTTGAACTAGGAAAGTCTTGGTGGCTGCAAGCCCATACTCCGGCCCCGCATAAGTATAAATAGTATAGTCGGAGAGTTTACTCAAAGTGCTGCCCACAACATTTGTCACTGAAACCACTTTTGCACCCTGCATCTTAGCATGTTTAACTGCATTTATTGTGTCCGCTGTCTCCCCAGACTGGCTAATGGCAAGAACCACATCATCCTCACATAGAAGCTCCCCAGTAAGCTCCGGAAACTCAGAAGACAAAATATTCTGAGTTCGAACACGGGAAAGTTTAGTGAACATGTAACGCCCAGCCAACCCCGCATGATTCGATGTACCCGCCGCAGTAATATATACCTGTTGGGAATCGTTAAGAATCCGGGCCGCCTCCTGGCAAACCTCTGACCTTAAACTGAGCGCATTTCTCAAAGCCTTCGGCTGCTCATGAATCTCCTTCAACATAAAATGGGGATAACCACCCTTCTCCAACATCTCCGGAGTCCAAGAAACATCATCGGTACTCTTAGCCACAAACACCACTCTCCTCACATAGGGCTAAATCATACTAAACCAAAAATTTAATTTACGCTTCTGTAAAAGGCACAAAACCCATTAATTTTCTCAAAATCAAGAAAAGTGTATAGTTGCTAGTTTTTATGAATATTTTCTACTTACGGTTTAAATTTTACTTGTTGTATTATAAATTCTTTTTTCAGCTTCTGAATTGTGTCCCTTTTCCGTATAGGATGATTCTCTTACTTAACGCTTCTCTAATAAGGGGAACCTCCAATTCCTCCAATGTGTAGGGGAAAACTTCCAAACCCTAGCCAAAAACCGAACACCGCTAATGTTATATCCTGAAACTATAACTTATTTCACATATTGTACCTAGATTAACTTAAGGTGGCAAAATTTTATGGGTAGGAGGAAATCGTGGCGGGAGAAAATGTCTGATAAGGAGGGTTTTCCAAAGATAATAAAATTGGACGGTCGAGAACCCTGCTTCAGAGCCCTACAAAAGATGGGGGCGAAGGTGGGCGACAGGTGTGTGCTTGTTAATCCCCGCGAAGTAGAAGAAGTTATGAAAACGGTGCCCAAAGGCAAACTCATAACCATTAGGGAAATTTGCATGAAACTCGCCAAGAAATACAATGTTGAAGCATGCTGCACCCTAACCACGGGAATATTCATTATGACCGCTGCCAACGCCGCCCAAGAAACCATAAAAGAAGGAAGGGAAAGCATTAACCCCTACTGGCGTACATTAAAAGCAGACGGACTTCTGAACGAAAAATATCCAGGCGGAGTGGAAGCCCACAAAAAATTACTAGAAAGAGAAGGACACAAAATTATCAGTAAAGGCAAAAAATACTTCGTCGAAAACTACCAAAACCATCTAGTCCAAGTATAATAAAGCCATTCAAAATAAAAATCAACCATTCTTCTACAATTAAGGTGATCCAGACTAAGGTGAAAATGTACAAATGTTCGCGGAGAAATAATAGTTCTCAATCTTGCTGTTACATTTGTTCAGAGTAATGGACGGCACAATCTATACATTCAAAGAGAAAACTTTTAAGTTTCCTTAAATCTTTTAGTGGATTGTGGTGATCTGCCCGTGATTACTGATGGAATATGCGTTAAGGGTGAACGTAAGGAAAAGAATTGGAAGGGTACAAAGTTTGAGGAGCCCTACAAAAAGGCTGTGGAAAGATTTCGCAAGGAGGTTATGGGTAGACCTGATTTTGACCCCGCCACCTTGCTCATTTGGGGAACCATGATGGGTATGAGTGTGCTGCAAATAATGGAGGATGTGGAGGAAAACTTTGGTCCTGAAGGTCAAAGGGTGGTCAGTGAAGCACTGAGAAAAGTGGGATACGACGTTGCCCGGCAGAGTTTTGAAAACGCAAAATTTCCAGAGGGCACAACTGACATAGAGAAAACCAGTTTTGTGGGAACATGGATTAACACCGTTCTCTGGACCTCCATTGAGAAGCCAGAAATTCTAAATGAAGACGAGTGTATATTTGATATTCTATGGTGCCCCCACCAAGACGTTTACAAACCATTCGACTGCCGAGTGCAACGTTACCTGGTGGAAGGCATAAGAAAATACTTCAGAGAAAAAGGAGAAATCAAATTCGACGTAGAATTCAAATGGATAATCCCCGCAGGAGCAGACACATGCCGCTTTAGACTCTGGAGAAAAAAGGAAGGCGAAGAAGAAGACCAATGGGAAAAATACTCAAAAATACTCGAAGAAAGGGCACTAAAAAGGTGGAAAGCAAAAAAGGCCCAAAAATAACAAATAGCAAAAACAACCCCCCATTCTTCACATCACCCCTTTTTCCCCAAAAAACAATAATTTCACTGAGTAATCCTTGTGGATTCGCGGAACATTTTTATAAAACTTACAACAAAAAGTCACTAACAATTTTTTAGGGGCTAGAAAAGGCATGCCAATTTTAGATAGATCAAAAATTCGTCCAGACGTGCTTAAACTCATGGATGAACTGTTAAAGGAGCAAACCAATGGTGTTTTAGAATTCCTCAAAGCCAAAGAGAACCAAGGCGTCAACTTCCCAGCCCTGTGGCAAAAACTAATGGAGGGAAATGAGCGCTTCTTCAAGAGAGAGGGAACAATACAAGACTTGTACAAATGGTTAACAAAAGACGAAATGCAATTCTTAACGAGACTGTTCAGATACGCATTCAACTATGCAGCAGACATGGACCAGAAAAGGCACCCAATCCCCAAAGAGGTAAAAATAGAAAAAGTCAATGCCGGCGGGGTTCCCGCAGAGTGGCAAACAGTCCCCAATGCCAAAAAAGACCGAGTCCTCCTATACTTCCATGGGGG
>Ga0185342_1001271_pt1 | contig 10638 bp, 8 predicted proteins | sample ConPoolayeEmetaG_FD_128045 | JGI IMG/M metagenome (GOLD analysis project Ga0185342, IMG submission 128045) | Hot spring microbial mat communities from California, USA to study Microbial Dark Matter (Phase II) - Cone Pool mat layer E metaG... ...
TATATTCAATGTGGCTTGAAGGCTGCCAAGTGCCCAAAATCGAGGAAAAAACAGAAGAAGCAACAAAACTAAAAGAAGACGTCAGAGAAGCAGCCTAAACACCCAAAAATCCAAAACCCCATTTTTTCCAAAAACTCTTCCATCAAATATTCTTTCACCAAACAAAAAGAAAGGGGAGCCAGAAAGAAAAATTTAGTTCTTAACTATTTCTGTCCCATCATCTTCTTTTGCAGCTCACCAAAATACATACTGTAATAGTAGGTATTAATTGCTCCGGCGGGGTTGTGCGCCAGTGGACGATCCTTCGCTATCAGGGTAGTTACCCCCGCTTTTGAAAACTTGGTGAACAGAACATCGTGACCCACACAGAGTCCCACAAGCACATTCATCTCAGTCTTCTGCTCATTAAGGTATAAAGCCTGCGCCACAGGATTACAGGAAATTTCACCAATAAGGTAACCCGTCTTTGAGTACCCAATGTATTCCTCGGGAAGACCCAAATCCCTCTTCCATAATGCTCCAGTTTTACAGCACACCGAAACCACCTCAAAACCAAACCCTTCCAAAACTTGGCACACAGCACCAGCCTCCCGATGCAAACCAATACAGAACGCCACACCCAACTTCTTGTACTTCATTCTCTGAGCAAACTCAACGGTATCCCTCAACCTGGGCCACTCCATATACCCCGTTGCCTCCACAATACTGGACTGCCTAGCAAGCTCCCTAACCTCAACATCCCGTTCATATAGCTCTTTAGCCTTATCCATAACATCACTACTAACACTCATGGGACAGTCGGCAGGTAGCTTTTCTCCACCACCAAAAACACAAGCCAAAACACTACAGTAAGCACACTTCACAAAAACACCACCAAACAACTCATAATAAGTATAGTACCTCACAAATTTTAGTGCTTAAAGGGTCAAAGCTCTATAAAAACCTACGCACAAAGGCGTCCCAAATATTGAAAAATTTTTAAAACAAATGCCAATAATGCCCAAAAAAGACGGAAAAGGCGAGACGTCCTAAACAAGCTCAATGGAGCAGTGGGGATTAAACCCAAAAAAGGGGAGGGGAAGCAAAAAAATTTTAGGGAAAAAAGAGAAGAAGAGGAGAAGGGAAACTTTACTAATTATTGCTTCATCGCTTGCATAACTTAGACTTGTTGTGGGTTTCTAGTTTTAGACTCCTAGTGTGTGGAGTCCCAGTGCTCTGTAGGGTGCTTGGTGAACTAGGTTGAAAAGGGTGCTTCCTCCATCCACAAGGAATACTTGTCCCGTTATGAAGCTTGCTTGTGGTGAGGCCAGTAAAGCTGCAACTTCAGCGATTTCTTCTGGTTTTCCCAGCCTGCGAACAGGCATCTCCTTATAGAATTCGGGCGCAACTGCAATGAAGGGTGCCAGTATAGGTGTATCTATGAATCCCGGAGCGATAACGTTTGCGGTGATGCCCCTGTACCCTATCTCTATTGCCAGCGACTTTGTGAATCCCACTATGGCCGATTTTGCCGCAGCATAGTTAGAACCGGCCGCCATGCCCGTAATTGCCGCATTTGAGGACACGTTAATGATTCGGTCGCCGCTCTGCATGGATTTAAGAACTGCTCTTGTAAAGTAAAATGTTCCGTCAACTGTAACTCTAAACATTCTGTGCCACTGCTCCGACGTCATATCCTGAACTAGAGCTGCATCACCAATACCTGCGTTATTTACCAGAATTCCAATCCTTCCCAATCTTTGCTCAGTTTCTGCAACTGCCCTTTTTACCTGCTCCTCGTCACCCACATCACACTGAACAGCGATAGCCTCTCCACCAAGCTCTTTGATTTCCTCAACCACTTTTCTAGCTCCTTCAATATTAATGTCAACCACAGAAACCTTCGCTCCTTCCCTCGCAAACCGCAGAGCAATGGCTCGACCAATTCCCGAGGCAGCACCGGTAACCAGGGCAACTCTACCTTCCAACCTTTTCTCCAACAATCAATCACCCAACCAATACTTAAAAACAATTTAGTTTTAATTCTATAAACTATAAAAGGTTTATTAATTACTTAAAGTAATCTGGAGAAAAGGTGATTATGTTATATGAGCACAATTAGAACTGTACTCTGTGACATGTTGGACATAAAATATCCCATTATTCAGGCCGCGATGGGCCCCTTCTGCACCAATAAGCTTGCGGTAGCAGTTTCAAACGAGGGAGCTCTGGGCACAATTAGTATAACTCAGATGACCAGTGACCCAGAAGTGGCGGGCGAAAAAACGAGGGAAAACATAAACTTTGTAAAGCAACGCACCAAGAACACTTTTGCTGTCAACACACCCGTTGGAAAACTCATAGAGCAGATGGCAAACAGAATAATGGAAGTGGTAATTGAAGAAAGGGAGAAGGATCCCAGGCTCAAAAGACAATTGAAGGTTTTCATAACTTCAGCCGGCGACCCCACTCCCTACACCAAAAAATTACACGACGCAGGACTATTACACTTCCACGTGGCACCATCCGTTTACCACGCCAAAAAAACAGAGAAGGCTGGAGCAGACGCCGTAATTGCCTCAGGATTTGAAGCGGGCGGACACACCCATTCCAAACCAGTACACACCCTAGTTCTTGTTCCAGAAGTGGCTAAATCGGTGAAAATTCCAGTCATAGCTGCTGGAGGCTTCTGCAACGCTGAAGGATTCGTGGCAGCCCTCGCGGCAGGAGCCGTGGGAATCCAAATGGGAACAAGATTCATAGCCACCCAAGAATGTGACTTCCACCCCAAATATAAAGAAGCCATCGTTAAGGCCGGAGAATGGGATACAACCATCGTCCCTGGCGTATTGGGACCCGCAAGAGTTTTGAGAAACAAGCTAATCGAGGAATTTGAAAAAAGAGGAGCCTCTGGAATACCAGAATGGGAACTGGCCAAACTTAAAGACCTTGCACTAGTGAGGGCAATGGAAGAGGGAGACATTGAGCATGGAGCTCTACCCGCAGGAATGGTTGCGGGAAGCATCCACGAAATCCTAACAGTTAAAGAAGTAATTGAAGGAATAATGCAAGGAGCCCAGAGAATCCTCGAAAGACTTGGGAAATAAACGAGAAAAACCAACAAACCAAACCAAAATTCCCTCAAAAACTTCCAATGTAACCTCAGAGAAGCCTTTAGGCCCCTCATCACCCCCTTTAATAGACGCACCTACAAAAGATTGGACAAGAAAGCCTAGAGCTTCGAACCTGTGATTAATGATGATGAAGAAGAGTTCAATTTCGCCCAAAAAAAGGTGTCTATAAAACTTCACGATTTGGAGCATTCAGGGAGGTACAATCGAATAAATCTGCATCACCTAAACTCATAAAAGCCGAAATAATTCACTCAAAGGAAATTTCAGAATTCTTCCCAAACATAAGAAGAACCAAAAAAGGAAAATATGTCGATAACAAAAGTTTAGATGATAGAGAATAAGTGTTAATTTAGCATGAGTACCAGTATATATCATGGTGAGAAGGGGTGCTTTAAGGTTGAAGTGGAAGAGCCACATAGCAATAGCAAAGGCTATAGCTGGCTCCATGGGTTTCCCGAAAGATTTGGAGAAGGCCTTTTCTCAAGGCTCCATCGAACCAGATAAGCGTCCCGACAGAGTGGTGGGGGTGAGTGGGCGGGGGAGAGTATATGTGGCTCGCGCACCCCACCATAGACCAAGCCTGAGCGTGGTGATGAAACACATCTGGAACGCCAGACAATCATACTTGAACAATGATAATTTGGAATCCGTGAAGAGTCTGGGAAGAGCGCTACACTATGTCCAAGATAGCTGTGTATCAAAAGGATTCCTGGGGTTATCACACGGCTCCCGGGAGGAGGATTTGCTCAGCCAAATGGTTTCGTTGGAATTTATTGAGGCTGGGCTTAAGAGGGCTGTTTGCTCACCCCACTATGTTAAAGATACCATTAGGAAAGTCAGGCCAAGTACTGACTTAAGAGAAATTATGAGCCAGGCTTGCCTGTACTCAGCTGCCATAGCCAAAGCAGTCCTAGGAGAAAAAAAGCCGCCAACCAAGCTGGTAGAAGACTTCCAATCAGCCAAAGAAAAATATAGGAAAAGAACAATCCCAATCTCCATCTCAATTATCTTAGGAGCAATTTTAGTCTCCATAGCCGCATTCACCCTATGGCAAATGGAATCATGGCAACTGGCACTTCTACTCATACTTAGCATATTTGCTGGATACCTAGCACAAAGGTTAGACCTCAAATACCACTACTTAAAAGAGGAGGCAAAGTGGTTCAAAACAAAATAAACAAACAAATATAAAAATTTCAATTAAAACAGATATTTCGCGTATCCCTTTGATGCTATTTGGTTAACTGCATTTTTCCTAATGCATTGGAGGGTTTCCACATCTCTCAATTGTTTTGAAGCCTTTTCTCCCAAAAATTAGAAGCGCGAAGAAAGAAACCTCCATAAACCAACAAGAGAATTATAAAACTGCGAAAAATTGGTTTAAACCGTGAAAAAATCACAGAAATGTATCACAATGGTCCACTTTTAGGGGGATTGGGCTAAATATACAAAACAAAAATTACTGATTTAAACCCAAAAAGAATAATAAATCAAAAAACAATAAATCTACAAACAATTTTTGAAAACCCAATCTTTGGGAGGTGTGAAGATTTTGAATATTTCGGGAGGCGAACTGCTTCTAAGATGTATCGCCCAAGAAAAAGTAAAATACATATTTGGAGTCGTAGGGGGTCAATGGTTACCCTTCATAGACGCCATATACCGTGAAGGCGAAAACCTAGGAATAAAATACATTGGAACCAGACACGAACAAGCCGCAGCACACATGGCAGACGCATACGCCCGCCTCACAGGCACCCCCGGAGTATGCCTGGGAACCGTAGGCCCAGGAGCCGCAGACCTAGTGCCAGGCGTCTATCCCGCATACGCAGACAACATCCCCATGGTAGTTTTAACAGTACAAAACCAGACTTGGAAATCTTACCCAGACCATGGATCCACACAAGGGTGCGACCAGCTTGAACTATTCAAAGGCGTGGTGAAATGGAACGCCATGATTTCCCACTGGAAGAGGATACCGGAACTTGTAAGGCAGGCTTTCCGAGTAGCTGTTTCAGGCGCCCCGGCACCAGTACACTTGGACGTCCCAGTAGATGTTCTAGCCGCAATGGGCCCCGAAGAAAGTGTACGCATAGTTCCCGCAGAAAGATACAGAGCTACAGTGCCACCGGTGGGAAACCCAGAACTGGTGAAAAAGGCGGCTAAAATGCTTGTGGAAGCCAAGTTTCCCCTAATCCACCCTGGAGGAGGAGTGATGCGGTCAAAGGCCAGCAAAGAAATACAGGAACTGGCAGAATATTTGGGAGCAGCAGTAACGGGAACAGTATGCGCCCGGGACGCTATGCCCAATGATCACCCGTTATACTTTGCAGCTGCCACCTATGGAGCTCTCACCGCCCAGTCTCAGGCAGATGTGGTACTCGTTGTGGGGAGTAGCTTGTGTGACTATGATTTCTGGGGTCAACCTCCAGCTTGGAAACCCCCTGAGGAACAAAAATTCATACAGATAGACATAGATCCCCAAATGATCGGTGTGAACCGCGACGTAGACGTCGCCATAGTTGGGGATGCTAAAGCCACCCTCAGGCTTCTAATTGAAGAAGTCAAAAAAATGACTAATAAAAGATCACCCAACCCGGGAATCCAAGCCTGCAGGCAAGCCCAAGAAATGCAGAGAGCAAGCTACAAAGAGTTTGCAGAGTCAGACCTCACACCCATTCACCCCATGCGGTTGATGAAGGAGGTGAGAGAGTTCTTCCCCAAGAACGCCATAAGCATCATTGATGGAGGAAACACAGCACTCTGGTACACATATATGAATCTGATATATGAGCCGGGAACATTTCTCCAAGCAGCAGACTCCGGCCACCTAGGAGTAGGACTACCATATGCTATCGCCGCAAAACTCGCGGAACCCAAGAGACCAGTATATGCAGTGTGTGGGGATGGGAGCTTCATGCTGAACATACAGGAGCTTGAGACTGCAGCCAGACTTCAAGTTCCAATAGTGATAATTGTGAACAATGACCGCCAGTGGGGAATGATTAAGGGTGGACAGAAACTCAACTTCGGGGAAAGATATCTTGGCGTCGACTTCACCGATGTGAGATATGACCTTGTGGCTCAGGCTATGGGGTGCTTTGGTGAACGGGTGACTGAACCCAGCCAGATTAGACCAGCCTTGGAACGCGCAGTCAAATCCAACAAGCCGGCGGTAATAGATGTCGTGGTAGATCGGGAAGCCAACCTTGTTCCCCCAGACTTAGCTATGATTAACGCCATCTGGCTTGAGGGCGTTGAGATGCCCAAGGTGGAGGAAGAAGCAGAAGTAAAACCCAAAGCAAAGGCAGCAGAGGAAGCATAAAGAGTAAAAACTTCCCTTTTTTTGCTATATTAGTTTTTCTTTTTTGTTTTGTTGTTTTTCGTGTGTCACTTTTCTTTTTAGGCTGGTGGTGGCATTTTCTCGGTGTATTTCTTGAATTCGGCTTCATATTTTTTTATGAGGTTGTGGAGATAGAGGAGGGCGAAGCCTATATTTTGTCTGGTTTCCACGGCCATCAATGTTTCTTCTGAGGCACAAATAATTATTGTGGACTCTTTGCCTTTTATTAGGGTAATGTTTGATCCCGGGGTTAGGCCTTGGAAGCTTTGCTTGAAGCGCAGGATTCTCTGCTCGGCTTCACTTGTCAAATCCGAGTATAGTATTTCCCCCTTCTTGGATATGAGGGCTAATCCTTTTTTGCCCGTTCCATAGATGGGAGTTAGTTCCCTCTTCAAATTGTTGATGAAACTTGCGTCTTGAGACATTTGCCCCTCACAAATCCCAACATTTAAGTAAATAGGAATAGAATCTATGTGAAAATACATATCTTATATAGATATATTTTTTGGTGCCTGCAAATATATTCCAACCCTCCCTCTCCATTACTACCTGTTATGCTTTTTTGGGGAATTTTTCAAAAAACTATCTTCCAAGAAGGGCATTTGCCTTGCTAATTTCGAGGGAATAGGAAGAAAATAGTCGGGCAGAAGTGGGAGGAGGGGAAGGGTTTAATAAATTGAAAATGGTCAATTAGGGGGAGGAGTTGGTGAATTTGATTATTGATGCTCACTGTCACGTCTGGGAAGAGAAACTGATGTCGCCCGAACTTAAAGAAATTATTATTGAAGCTTCCAAAAGCTTTGGTCTTGACCCAAAACTAATGATGGTGGGAACATCTGAGAGGCTAGTTCGAGAAATGGACGAGGCGGGAATAGACAAAACCGTGATAGTGGCTCTGGACTACGAATTCGCCTACAAGGGCGACGTTTCCTTCAAGGATTACAATAATTATGTGGCGGACATAGTTAAAAGGTATCCTGATAGGTTCATTGGCTACTGTGGAATTGATCCAAGAAGAGGTAAGGCCGCCATAAGGGAGCTTGAGAGATGCATTCAGGACTTGGAGCTCTCCGGGGTTAAGCTCTGGCCATTAACCGGATTTTATCCCGACGACCAATCTTTTTACCAGTTTTACGAGAGGGTTCAGGATTTGGATGTCCCAATTCTGTGCCATACAGGTATGGGTCCCCCAAAAACCTATCTTAAATATAATCGTCCAGCATTCATTGATGCGGTGGCGGTGGATTTTCCCAAAATAAGGTTCCAAATGGCACACATTGGCGACCCCTGGGTTGATGAAGCACTCACGGTTGCAGTGAAGAATTCCAATGTCTGCTTTGACATTTGCGGTAAATGGGAGCTGGTTTCCAAGTTTATGCCCGTCTATTTCTACCAGGTTTTGGCACAGGCGAAGATGACTTGTGGGGTGGGAAAAATCCTATTTGGAAGCGACTGGCCCATGTTTGCCTCACTGGTCTCCCTCAAGGAGTGGGTGGAAGCCATAAAAAATCTCAAAAGACCCCAACCCCTAGAACTTCTGGGACTACCCGAATTCAGCGAAGCAGAGAAGAAGATGATTCTAGGGGGAAACGCCGCCAAACTGCATGGCCTATAAAAAGGGTTTAGAAGCAATAATCTTGCTCCCACCAGAAATTTGCATATGTTCTTAAAATTTTTTCTTAGCGAATAGGTATAGTTCTCTATGTGGGTCTGTACCTCTCCCGTATTTTCTCTGTGGTTGCAGTCCTTTCTATTATTTGGCAAAAAATGTGTTCAAATCTTATAAAAATAGTTATCCTCAAATATTTGTAAAATTTTATGGAAGTAGACCAATTTTTGGAAGGGTTCCTCCAGAGACTATTTGAGTTTTTCTTACAGTTGGAATCGGTGAAATTATATATTTAAATTGCCTAATTTCTCAGTAGGGTGGAATAGAATTATGCAGGCCGATGTAAAAATGGAAGTTTTGAGGGTGCCTGAAGAGCTGGTTTGGGCCCTTAACCTTGAGGGAGGCTCCCTCCACATAAAAGGATCTCCGGGTACGGGTAAAACTACCCTGGCTTTAGAGCTGGCTAGAGCCTTTCCTCATCGTGAGAGCCTATATGTTTCAACACACCTCTCCCCCGAGAAAATTTATAAGTTCTACCCCTGGATTGAGGGAAGCATACCCCAAAACAATATTGTAACAGCCAAAAAAACTGTACTGGAAAACCCGAAAACCAGTGATGAACAATCCTCAGAACACGTAGCTAAGCCCGATTTTATGGAAGAGGTTTACTCCAAAATAGTTGGGGGCCAAAATAGAATTTTAATTATAGACAGCATAGACGCTTTAAAATTAAATCTGAACTTATCACTGGGCGACCTCAGCTTGGAAAACAATTTGCTGGAAATGGGGGAGAAAACTGGCACAAGCTTCATTATGGTCTCCGAAACAGATTCTGAGTGCAAACTAGACTCCTTAGTGGACGGAGTAGCGACACTCAGGAAAAGGCTCCTTGAAGACCGCATCCTAAGAGAAATCTCGATAGAGAAAATGAGGGGAGCGGAAATCAAGCATCCCATCTATCTCTTCACCTTAGCCGGTGGAAGATTCACATACTTCAAAAACTCCTATCACAGCATACCCCCAAAAGAAATAAAAACAAAAAAAGAAGTCGAAGCAGACACTATCCCCACAACAATTCCCGAATTGGACGAAGTGCTCAATGGCGGCCTAAAAAGAAGCAGCCTCAACATAATGGAGATAAGCCAAGGAATAGGCCTTGAACACATAGAAACCCTCACCCCATTCTATGTCAGCGGTCTAAGCCGCGGGATTCCCTCAATACTGGTTCCCTCAAGAAGCTTCTCCCTCATAGACATAAAAACTCTAAAAAAGGCCATAATAGAAAACCCCGCCCTATTTGATAACTTCAAAAAACTAGTCCATGTCTTCCAATATGCAAAGTTCAGTGTAGACGTTAGCGTAGAGAAACCCGAAAACGTCCACTACTTGGAAGGAAGAGACTATAGGGATGACATAGATCAAATAAGGGGAGTAGCACAGGAACTATTAAGAAACACTGGAAAGAAAATGTTCTTCGTGGGAATAAGCAGCGACGTTGTAAGTTACAGCTACGGACAGCAGAACTTCTTTAAAGTCCTCAGCCTCTGGGTCAACCAATTAAAACCCTTAGGAGCAGTGATAGGAGTCTTCTACTACTCCCAAAAAGAACAACAGGTGCTCACCCAATTCACAGACATCTACCTCAAATTCGACAAAATAGACGGAACCCTAGTACTCTACGGAAAAATACCCAAAACACAAATCTACGCCATAACCCTAGACTACACCCAAAAAACACCCACCATACTAACACCCATCCAATAAAAACCAACTCGACCCACACGTTTCCATTAAGTCCGCTCATACATAAATTTCCCCAATTTGAACCCCCAAACCAGTCCAAAAATAGACGCTAAAAAAATATTCCTAAAAAACCAGTATTTGGCACGCATCTCCACTCTTCTTTTAGGCGAAACTTCCGTCTCCCCAAATGTACCAATCTCACAAACATTTAGCACAAGTTATAGTGCATTTCTATCAAAATCTCCAATAAGGGCTTTGGCACACCGGCTTCTATCTTTTCCCAAAGATTTAAGGTAAACAGCACTCAAAAATATCAATCTCTACCTTCTGTAGGGTGCAAGGACTAAGATTCCATGCTTCTCAGCTTCTTCGTCAGCACTAGGATGAACAAGATAACCAAACATGAAGGCCACAACATCCATTTCAGCATAAGCCTTCCTCACCGCTCTAAGCGTCTTAGCAAAGGCTGCAACCTCCCTCCTCTGAATCCTAGACTTACACTCTCCCGCTAAGATAACATCTTTGCCGTCGGCTCTACGCCCCTTTCCAAAAAGGTTGACCTGAAACTCCTTTCCATCCCCACTCACATAGGTAGGCCTAAATTCTTCCTCCACAACGATATCCATGTGTCGTTCAAACCACCCTGGAATCATAACTCTAGCAACATCCTCAAGCCCAAACCCAATCGTGTCACTTAGACCACCAACCTGAGAAGCCAAAGTAGCCAAAGTCTCCTCGGTTCTGCGTTGAGCCTCAGCAAGCTGTTCCACAACTGCTTCAAGTCTCTCTAGGCGCTCCTCGGTTCTGCGTTGAGCCTCAGCAAGCTGTTC
>Ga0185342_1001272_pt1 | contig 10627 bp, 7 predicted proteins | sample ConPoolayeEmetaG_FD_128045 | JGI IMG/M metagenome (GOLD analysis project Ga0185342, IMG submission 128045) | Hot spring microbial mat communities from California, USA to study Microbial Dark Matter (Phase II) - Cone Pool mat layer E metaG... ...
CTATTACATGTATTTCAAACAGTTAGTTCCGCTGCGCCTTGATTCGGGGCACCTGGCGCTGCGGTCGCTCGACGCACAGCAAAGGCCAGCGGCTTCTACCCTGCTGGCGCACGGGCTTGATCCTGCGCGTTTGCAAGAGCTGGGGCTGCCGGGGTGGGCGGTCGCCGCGACACCCGTGCCGCTGGAGTCAGAAGCGCAGGCCCAACTGCTTGTAGCTCAGTTGGCCGGCAGCGGTGATTTCGCCTTCGTTTCACCGGTGTTCATCGATCCCCGCGGCCTGCCGCTGGTGATTACCCAGGACCTGCTGATTGGCTTTAATCCGGAGATCTCCGCCGCGCAAGCTGAGGAGATTCTGGAGCAGGCCGGCGCCGGCCAGATTGTTGAGCGGGATTTTGCCGGACTTGCGGGGGTTTACCGCGTTCGAGCCTGCTCGCAGGATGGCTTTGCAGTTCTGGAACTGGCCAACGCGCTGGCTGAATACCCCCAGGTGCGGTTTGCCGAACCGGATAAGCTTTTCTGGGGCGAGCTCTTTTTGATACCCAACGACCCGTTTTTCCCGCAGCAATGGGGTCTGCACCAGGCCAACGACCAGGACATGGATTGCCCCGAAGCCTGGGACATCACCACCGGCGATCCTTCGATCGTTGTGTTGGTCATGGATGTCGGAATTCAGCAGGATCACCCCGACCTGAACCAGGTCCCGGGACAGGACTTCACCGGCAATAACACTCCCGGCGGCGGCCCATATAACAACTGCGATAACCACGGCACTTGTGTCGCCGGCTGCGTCAGCGCCCGCATCAACAACAGTCTTGGTGTTGTGGGCCCGTGTCCGGATTGCCGCTCGCGTTCGGCCAAGATCGGTACGACGATCCAGATCTTTGGCTTCTGTACGCCCTTCCTCAATTCCACCGACAGCATGGTGGCGAACGCGATCAACTACGCGGTGACCAGCGGAGCGCGGATCACCAACGCCAGTTTCGGTATGTCGGCCTCGTCGGTAGTCACGACGGCTTATGCGAATGCCCGAGCCGCAGGCGTGGTTCACTTTGCGGCCGCCGGGAATGATGGCAGCGGTTCGCTTGCTTATCCGGCAAGTTTGGAAACGGTAAATGCCGTTGCGGCGCTATCGTCAAATGGAAGCCGGGCCTCGTTCAGCAACTACGGCCCCGGCCTGGATTTTTCGGCGCCTGGGGCAGGCATCTGGACGACGGACCGGACCGGTTCGCTGGGCTATGCCAGCGGCGACTACGCGCAACTCGACGGGACTTCCTTCGCCTCGCCCAACGCCGCGGGAGTTGCGGCCCTGGTGCTTTCGGCAGCCCCTTGGCTGACGGCCGATCAGCTCGAACAGGTATTGCGCCAGACCGCAGTTGACCTGGGCCCGGCAGGTTACGACACCGGCTACGGCTGGGGCTTTATCAACGCTTATGACGCCGTCAGGGCGGTCGTCCCCGCCTATCAGCCGGGCGACCTGAATTGCGACGGGGCCATTAACGCATTCGACATCGACCCATTCGTGCTCGTGCTGACGGATCCGAACGCCTATGCGGGGGCGTACCCGAACTGCAACGCCAGCCTGGCAGATATCAATGGCGACGGACAGGTCAACAGCTTCGACATCGACCCGTTCGTCGACCTGCTGACTGGTCGCTAGGTCCGACGGCGTACCGGTGGTTGGCAGTACCTAGCGTCGGCGCGGGCGCGGCCGGCGATGCTGCTTACGTGGTTTCCAGCCTTGCTGGGGGCGTACCGAACGCGGTACCGGCCCGGCCTTCATGGTAGCTGTCGCCTGGTGTCGGAATTCCGGCAGAGCCTTGAGTTCTCGGATTTGGTCGCGCAAGGCGGCGGCACGCTCAAAGTCCAGCTCTTCGGCCGCCTGGAGCATCTCCTGCTCAAGCTGACGGATCAGCTCGTGTCGGTCCAGCTCGTCTTCATTTTGCCGCACGACCTCCCGAACCCGCCGCATCGCGGCTACCTCAGTCATCAGGCTCTGGCGGATGGCCTTGCGGATTGTGTCTGGCGTAATGCCGTGGGCAGCGTTGTACTCAAGCTGGAGTTTTCGGCGGCGGTTGGTTTCGTCGATGGCCCGCTGCATGGAAGGTGTAACGCGGTCGGCGTAGAGCACCACCGTCGCGTTGACATTGCGCGCGCAGCGGCCGATCGTTTGGATAAGCGAGGTCTCGCTGCGCAGAAACCCTTCCTTGTCGGCATCGAGGATGCAGACCAGGGATACTTCGGGCAGATCCAATCCCTCTCGCAGCAGGTTTACGCCGACCAGCACATCGAATCTCCCGGCCCGCAAATCGCGCAGGATTTCGACGCGTTCGAGCGTGTCGATTTCGCTGTGAAGGTATCTCCCGCGCAGCCCGGCCTGCTGGATATAGGCTGACAGGTCTTCTGCCAGCCGCTTGGTAAGGGTGGTAACCAGTGTTCTTTCGCCGGCCGCGGCCCGCTCACGAATACGCCGCAGCAGATCGGGGACCTGCCCACGGGCCGGATGCACCTCGATTTGCGGGTCGACCAGCCCTGTGGGCCGGATGATCTGCTCGACGACCTCGCCGCCGCACTTGTGCAGCTCGTACGGCCCCGGCGTGGCGCTCACGAAGAGCACCTTGTACCACATGTTCTCGAACTCGTCGAAGCGCATCGGGCGGTTGTCCAGGCAACTGGGCAGCCGGAAGCCGTGGTCGACCAACACCTGCTTGCGGTTGCGATCGCCGTGGTACATCGCCTGAAGCTGCGGCACGGTTACGTGTGATTCATCCAGAATCAGCAGAAACTCCCTCGGAAAGTAGTCGACGAGCGTGTAGGGTTTGGCTCCCGGCGGCGTCTGGTTCAGGTGCCGCGAATAGTTTTCGATACCGCTGCAATAGCCGACCTCGGCGAGCATTTCCATGTCGTACCGGGTGCGTGCCAGAAGCCGTTGGGCTTCCAGCAGCTTGCCCTGCTCGCGCAGCTCCGCGACGCGCTGATCGAGTTCTTCCTGAATCGTTTCCAGTGCTCGACGAAGGTTGTCTTCCGGCAGAACGTAGTGTACTGCCGGGTAGATGTAGACCTGGCTGCGCTGTTCGAGCACCTGCCCGCTTACGGGGTGGATGAGGCTAATGCGGTCGATGCTGTCGCCGAGGAATTCGATGCGGATAGCGTATTCCTCGTATGCGGGGGCCAGCTCGACCACGTCGCCGCGAACCCGGAAGGTGCCGCGGGCCAGCTCGGTATGGTTGCGCTCGTACTGCAGTCGGACGAGCTTGCGCAGCAGCTCGTCGCGCTGCCAGCCCTGCCCCACCTGCACATTGATGACGCTGGCCTTGTATTCGTCGGGGCTTCCCAGGCCAAAAATGCAGGAGACGCTGGCGACCACTACCACGTCGCGTCGCGAGACTACCGCGCTGGTTGCCGCCAGCCGCAACCGGTCCAGATCGTCGTTGCGCGAGGCGTCCTTCTCAATGTAGATGTCGCGCTGGGGAATGTAGGCTTCGGGCTGGTAGTAATCGTAGTAGCTGACGAAGTATTCGGCCGCGTTATGCGGGAAAAGCTCGCGAAACTCCTCGTAGAGCTGAGCCGCGAGCGTCTTGTTGTGCGAGATCACCAGGGTGGGCAAACCGAGCTGGGCGATTACGTGGGCCATGGTGAAGGTCTTGCCTGAGCCGGTCACGCCCAGCAGCGTCTGAAAGCGCCTGCCGCCGCGAAAGCCGGCCACCAGCTTTTCGATGGCCTGGGGCTGATCGCCCGCGGGTGCAAACGGACTGACGATCTGAAAAACCGACATCATCTATATCGTAGCATTTTGCCTGAGGCCGCGAGCTGCTGGCTCAGGGTGGCCTGACGGTTTCCTGAGCCAGAACTTCTTGGGCGCGTCGGCGCAGTTCCAGCAGTTTCTCACGCCACGGCGGACCGCCCAGATCCTCGTTCCAGACCAGTTCCTGTCCGATTGCGTAATCGACCTCGCGGGCCCGGCCCTCCCGCAGCAGCAGCGCAAGCTGCTGGTAACGGGCCTCCCAGAAGCGCTGCGGGGCACGCCGCCGCAGGTCCGGTTGCGAAAGCAATTGCTCCCATGCGGCCCGCGCCGCCCTTAACTTTTCGGGCGAAGGTTGGGTCTCGGCCAGCGAAGTGAGTACCTGGGCCCGCAGCAGCCGGTATTCGCCGTTCTGCGGATCGGTTTCACAAAGCGCGTCGGCAAGTGTACGGGCCGATTCTAGCTGCCCGGCTGCAAGAAGCATTCGGGCCCGCGCCAGCGCCAGTGGCGCCGTGGTTGTCGGTGCCGTCGCGGGAGCCTGCGCCAAAAGCTCTTCAAGACCCGACAGCGCTTCCAGCGCCTGTCCGGCAAGTTGCGCGGCGGCTTCCTTCTGCTCGTGGCCGGCAAGGTGCAAGACCTCCTCCTGCAAGGTACTGGCAACCAGGGACAATACCTCGACTGTCTTTGCGCCACGCCCGGCTTGAAGGTAGCGTCGCAGCGTTGGCGCGATCCGGTCGAAACGGTGCAGCCCGCACAAAGCGCGCAGCCGCAACCCCAGTGCCTCTGGCGAGCCTGCGGTTTCTGTGTCCTGCTGTTCGAGTTCGTCGAGTACCGCGAGGGCCCGCTCGTACTGCTCCACTCCGGGGTCGGCCAGCAGTTCTGCGGCCTGAAGGTTTGCTTGCGCCGCACGGGCTCGGATCGTGGCGCTTGTATCCTCGCTTGCGGAGGCCGCCTGCCGGCGCAGCTTTCCGCCGTAGTCCAGCAACTCGTTGGCAAGCCTGCTGGCCTGCTGGCGGTATTCAGTAGCAGAAAGCTGCCCCGGTTCAGCTCCGCGAGCCTCGCTGGGGGCGTACCTGCCTCGCAGGGCTAGCAGGCGACAGAGCAATCTGCGCCACTGTGCTTCTTCGTAATGCGGGTTGTCGGCTGGCAGCTTTGCGAACTCGATTTCGGCCTGTTCGTAGCTACCTGCTGCCTGAAGCGCCACCGGATAGAGCCAGGCCGCTTCGGTACGCTCGGGGTGATCGGGGAAGCTTTGCAGCAGGTCCAGAAGCGTGCGGGCCAGAAGCTGGTAATCTTCGGTTTTTCCCGTTTTCTGCGCGATTTGGGCGCGTAGCTGCGCAGCAAGGCCCGCGGCCTGCGGTGCCAGCTCGTGGTTGCGGTAGCTGCGGGCCAGCCGCTCGAAGGCGTCCGCCGCATCCTGAAGCTCTCCGAGTCGATAGCAGCACCGCGCAAGCTCCATGAGAATTTCAGCGCCAAGCTGCTGCTCCTGTAAGCTGCGCTGCGATGGTGACTTGTTGAGCGGCAGATTGGCAGCAGCATCAACCAGCAGCCTATGTGCCTCCGCGTACTGCTCCTTACTGACAAGCTCCCGCGCGCGAAGCAGCAGGTCTAGCAGGCCTAGAGGATTTGGCTCGGCGGACTCGTTTGCCGCAAGATAGGATTGGACAATGGCGGACCACGGTCCGCCGCGTCCGGCCAGGAGGCGGAACCTGGCCAAGCCTGCCTCGCGCGCCTGTTGTGCGCGCGTTCGGACAGCCTGGCTGGCACCCTGATGGTCGGCCCGAAACTGCAAAGCCCGGGCTTCTTTGAGGTAACTATCTGCTTCCAATACTTGCGCCAGGTTCGCGTAGAACCTCACCGCTGCCGGTCCCGAAGTGACCGACCCGGAAACTCCTTCGAGCAGCGGTTGCAGCACGGCGCGAGCTTCGTCGAATCGGCCGGTCTGTATGCAGCAGCGTGCCAGCTCGCATCGGGTCTGGGCGGTTAGCGCAGGATCCGTGGCATTTTCGAGCACCCCTTCCAACAGGCGCTGAGCTTCTTCGTACCGCTCCTGTTCGCGAAGCGCAACGGCAAGACCCAGCCGACTGCCCAGCCGCAGCGCGCCGGACCGGCCCGCCTCCAGCAACTCGCGAAACAGTTGCTCGGCCGCGCGAAGCTTTTCAGCGCGCTGCGGCTCGTCCGCGGCGGCGGCCAAAGCCCCGTAATAGCTGAGCCAGCCACGGTGGAACAGCGTCCGGTTGTAAAGCTCGATTACGCCGTCGTAGATTCCGGCTGCCAGAAAATCGTCTTCTTGCTGGTCGAGCCCGCGGTAAAGGGGCTCGATCAGTTGCGCCGCCGCAAGGAATTGCGCACCGGCCCGGTCGAGGATCGGGCGCAATTTTCCGCGATCGCCCTGGCGCCCGGAAGAAAGCTCGAGCTGGTCAAGTTCTGGGCCGGCAGACCGCCCCAGTAGCAACTGCCCGTACTCAACGTGGATACCCGCCAGCTCGACATCCGCAGTCGGCGTGCGCGTTGCAACCGTGGATGCGAGAATCGCGATGCAACGCTCGTAGTAGCCGCTGGCGCGGTCAAGCAGCGCCGCCCGCTCTGCCGCAATTTCTGCGTTCTTGGCGCGGTTGGCGGCAGCCTGCGCCAGAAAGTGGAGTTGCTCGGCAGATCGCGGCTCGGCGAAGTGCTGCTCCAGAAAATCAAGCTGCCCCTTAGCAACGGCAGCAAAAATTTCCGGCGGATAGTTGTCGCCGGCTCGGGCGGATAGTACCGGCGCTCCGGCCGCCAGATACGTGGCAGCTACTAACGGTTGCCACCGCCACAAACGGCCACCATGCATTCAGGGCTTCTCCCCTGCCGACGGCAGGCTTACGGCAAACTGGACATTGCGAAAGCCCGCCTGAATTACGGCGTCCATGGTTTTTATTACATATCGCCAGCTTACGGACCCCTGGGGTGCGATGGCGACGATGTTGTCTGGGTCGGCGCCGGCGGCCAGTCGGCGGGCCAGCACTTGCCGCAGTGCTTCCAGCGATTCCAGAGGTTCGTCCATCAGATAGATCCGGGGGGGCTGCCCGGGCCCCAGGTCTTCAATGCCGATGCGCACCAGAGGAATGATCTGAACCGCGGCCCCGGCACCCGGCCCCGAGCGAGGATCCAGCTCGGTCTGGAGCACCCCTTGACGGATGAGGTTCAGCGAGGCTCCCAGCAAAAAGAACACCAGCAGCACCATGATGACGTCGACCATCGGTGCCAGATTCGGGGCAAAGTCGCGCAGCGGCTGCGGGCGGCGTATCATCATTAGTCCCCGGCGGGCGGTTCCGCACCTTTGTTTACACCAAAGACCACATGCGCGATTTTCGCCAAGCCGCAGGCGCGCAGCACCGTTTCAATGTGCCGGTACTGAACGTACTGATCGGCCCGGATAACGCAGCGCAGCTCCTTGTTCTGCGCTGCCGCGGCGGCAGCTCTTGCCCGCAGCAGCCCTTCCAGTTCGCTCGGCGGCAGCACCCGTTCGATGATCTGACGGCCATCCCAGTCGACGACGACGTATTCGACGGCCCCGCGGCGCTCCGCCGCCACGCGGACGTTGATCGTGACCCGTTCTCCCAGCTCGCGGACCGCTACCTCGCGTGCTGCGACCGCCCAGGGCAGCGAAAGGGGAGCGTGCTCCGCACTCACCAGCTTGGCTGCCAGCAGAAAAAAGATGATCAGGCACATGAGCACGTCCACCATGGGGGCCAGGTTCAGATGCATGCTCGTCGGCTGCGGCGGGCGGAACATAGGTCAGCTTTGCACCGAAGGCTGGGGCACAGGCTTGGACGGACTGGACCGCTCAAGTGTGGCTGGTTCGCCCGGACGCGCTGCGGGGCTTGGCCGGAAGTATTCCAGCAGATCCAGAGCCGCCACGGTGGCACTAACCGTCAGGGCGTCGATGCGGTTGCGGCAGACGCCAAAAAAGCCCAGCCCCACGATGGCCAGCGCCAGACCGAGCAGCGTGTTGACGAGGGCTTTGCTTATCCCGCCGGCCAGTTGCCCCGCGCTGGCTTGGCCGCCGGCGGCCCCCAGTTCGCCGAAAGCTTCGATCATTCCCCAGACGGTGCCCAGCAGGCCCAGCAGCGGCCCCAGGTTGCCCAGAATGTTCAGGTACTCGACCTTGCGGAACATCCGGGCGCTCAGCTCCGCGGACTTCTCGACCGCAGCAGCGTGCATGGCGTCAAAGCCGTGCCGGGCGTGCAAAAGTGCCGCGGTCATCGTGCGGGCAAAAAAGGTGGAACTGCGCCGCAGGTGCTCCAGGCATTCGCGGAAGCTGCGGCTTTCGATGAATTGGCGTGCCCGGCGGACCTGCTCGGGCGGACACAGATTCGACTGCCGGACGGTGAGAAAATGCTCCACGATCAGGGCGATCGCGACGAATGACCCGACGACGATGAAGTACGTCGGGACTTCGATGCCCTGCCAGAAAATTTCGAGCATGGTTGGCGCAGTCGACACACCCCCGGATCCGGCGCCGAGCAGCGTGGCCAAAGGCATCAGGACGCAAGTAAGCATGGTGGCGTTGATCCTCGTTTCCTTTTGCAGCGGGCTGGCCGCCGGGTGCTGCCCCGGGACGAGCCCTTCACCGCTGCAAGTCGACTCCAGTCACGATCTTGACCTGTCCGCGGTTCTGCTCGGCCAGCCGGCGCATTCGGCGCGCACCTTCCGTTTCGCGCGGAAAGCTGCCATTATCCTGCAGCAGGATTTCGTCGAAGACCAGGCACATGATGCTGGTCTGGGTGCGCCGGTTGGCACGGGTGATTTCCTCGACGACCGAGTCGTCGAAATAGCCGTCAGAAAAGAAAAAAATCACATCCGGCTGGAGCGAAAGAGCGCGCTCAATTGCCGGCAGCGGCTCGGTTTCGCCGCGTGGGACCTTGAGGCTCAGCCACTTAAAGAATTCGCGACGAACCGGCTCGGTTGCCGGCTGGAGCTGGGGTGCGAAGGCCTCGGTTTTGAAGCGTTCCTGACCGCCCGTGCCCTCGCTGTAAAAGATGATGACGTTAAAGCTTTGTCCGGGCTTGAGCCGGCCGATCGAGCGCTTGAGCTCGCGCTTCAGCTCGTCCACGGCGACGACGATTGAGCCGGAAAAATCCACTACGTAGATGACGCGTCGGGCGGGCACGCGGACATTCCACAGACTCGCATCGAAGAGGCGTTCGGCGCGGCCGGGTCCGTCGCCCAGTCCGCCAGTGCCGGCAGCAGCGGCCCCGCCGCCAGTGCCCAGAAGGCTTAGCGCACCAGCCCCGAATGCCAGCTCGCTCTGGCCCAGCGGACTGCCGCCAAGCTCGCTTGATGAGCCTTGCAAGGCACCGGTCAGACTCGCTTGGGGTGGGTCTTTTAGAGCTGAATCGACGGGAAAATCTGTCGGGCTGGGCGGCGGTACCGCCACCGGAAACTCGCTGACGCGCTCGTCCCAGCGCAGCGGCTCTTCGGGCGATTGTTCGCCTTGCTGCAAGAGTGTTGCCTGATAAGGTCCGACTTCGAGCTCGCGCGCTGCCCACGCGTCCCAGCTCTTGAGCGCCATCAAGGCGAAAAGCGCCATATGTAGTGCTACGCTGACAGCGAGCGGCACACCTACATGAACGGCAAAGCGGTAGCAGGGGCTATGCTGCTCCCGGTCGGCCGAGGACTCAAAGTAAGCCATTTGTTCCGAATGCGTTCGCGGGTAACTCTTGGCCGGCGAGCCAAGCATCTGCCACCATCCGTCGGACCCGTGAGGCATAAGGTGCGTCAGCGGCCGGGGGATGCGCCCATCGAGCCGGTCAACTCCACGTAGCGCATGCGCAGATCGTACAGGGTCGCGTCTAGGAGTCTTTTTTCTTCCGGCGCGAGGTTGTTGGCCGTTTTCTCCTGCAAGACCTGGAGCATGTCGATGAAGTGCCGGGCGACGTCGGGCTGTGCGGGAATCGGCTCGCCGCCGGGACCTCCAACCAGCCCCAGCCCGACCAGCGCCTGCAAGGCGACCAGATTGACCAGTTCGGCGAAAGTGGGGTCGGGCAGCGGTTCAGCTCTCGCCGCCCTGGCAGTCTCCTGCGCTGCCAGCCGCTGTTTTTCGCGCTGAGCCTCGGCTTTCCAGTCGTCGTCGACGATGATCTTTCGCGGTTGGTCCGTCATCTGGCACCTGTGGTCAAGAAGTTGACAAGCTGATTGTAGTAACGCACCGGCGCGGGCACAACGTGATCAGCTTGCCTGCGGCGGTGCCCAGACGCGCGCCCGGCGCGACCGTGGCGGCAGGAACCGCACCAGAATCAGTCCTGCCAGCCCCACGAGCGATAGCGACAGCGCCAGAAACTGCGAAATGGTCAGTGAAAGCACGTCGACTGGGTTGTCTGCCCGGATCATCTCCAGCACGAACCTCGACCACGGCTCGATCAGCAGCATGGTGGCGACTACCTGCCCGTCCCGCGTCCGCCGCCAGTACAGGGCATTGAGCAATAGCGCCAGCAGAATCAGTCCCGCCGCCGAATAAAGCTGCGTCGGGTGCACCGGCGCCGAGTAGTACTGCCGTGCCAGTTGGCGCAGCTCACGGAAGGAAATTCCGTGCGTTTGTAGCGCCTCTACAATGTCGGCGTGAGGGATGGCTCCCGCGGTTCGGCGGCGCAGGTGTGCCAAGCGCGCCTCGACCTGTTTTTTCTCGGGATCCGTCTGTGCCCGGGCCAGTTCGTTTTTCAGGGCTTCTGCTTCGGCCTTGAGTCTATCGACCGCGGCCAGATCGCGCGCGACTTGTTCCTCGGTCGTCCAGAGGATATCGCGCAACAGCAGGTAGGCCGCCCGACCGTCGGGGCCGATTCCGTTGGCCGGGAAGGCGATAAGCTCCTTGGGCACCTCCAGCCCCGGCAGACCCGCGTACCACTGCTCGAC